>ENA-OWNT01002200-OWNT01002200.1-seawater-metagenome-genome-assembly--contig:-NODE-2200-length-21024-cov-12.247291_pt1 | contig 21024 bp, 17 predicted proteins | sample MGYA00238136_ERZ651165 | MGnify/ENA primary metagenome ERZ651165 (study PRJEB26861, sample SAMN08777766) | seawater metagenome | isolation source: coastal seawater | place: USA: Florida | collected...
GACGCGCGTGCGGCAGGAGGCGAACCACGGCTCGGCGATCACGTCGGGCCGACCGACGAGCGCCATGACGCGCTCGGCGACCGACTGCGACGACGTCGACACCGCCACCCAGCGGCCGTCGGCCGTGCGGTAGACGTTGCGCGGCGCGTTGTTGACCGATCGGTTGCCGACCCGCGGCTGCACGAGCCCCAGCTGGTCGAAGGCGGTGATCTGCCCGCCGAGCAGCATGAGGATGGGTTCGATGATCGCCATGTCGATCACCTGCCCCTCGCCCGTGCGCTCAGCGTGCCGCAGCGCGATCGCGCAGGCGTACGCCGTGGCGAGCGCGGTGATGCCGTCGGCGAGGCCGAACGGCGGCAGGATCGGCGGCCCGTCCGGCTCGCCCGTGATGGCGGCGAACCCGCTCATCGCCTCGGCGATCGAGCCGAACCAGTCGAGCTCGAGCGGACCGTCCTGCATCAGGACCAGACCGAGCAGGGTCCAGAGGATCATTCCCGAGACGTTGTCCATGAGGGCGTCGAATCTGGCCGCCGAAGCCGCCCCGCTGGCTTCCTGAAAACCGCTGCTGAAGGCGACGAAGAGATAGTTGAGCACCCAGCCGATCACCACGCAGTAGACGACGGAGATCGCATAGGCTGTCAGCAGATTGATCGCCCCGGCCCAGCGCCAGGCCCTCGGCGACCGGCTCGCGGAGCTCGCCCGGCTCGGCGGATACCGGATCGCCACCGGGTTCGTCGGCACGCCCATCATCGCCGACGCCCTCACCGTCACGGGTCATCTGGACGCGGCCGAACGGCTGCTCACCCAGACCGAATGCCCGTCGTGGCTGTACCCCGTCACCCAGGGCGCCACCACCATCTGGGAACGCTGGGACTCCATCCTGGAGGACGGCAGCGTCAACCCCGGCGAAATGACTTCTTTCAACCACTACGCCCTGGGCGCCATCGCCGACTGGATGCACCGGACCGTCGCCGGCCTGGCCCCGGCCGCCCCCGGCTACCGGAGGCTGCGTATCGCGCCGCGTCCGCTGCGCAGCCTGCAGCACGCCGAGACCTCGCATGAGACGCCGTACGGGCCCGCCCGGGTTGCCTGGACGCGGGACGGGAACCGGATCAGGGTCGAGGCAACGGTGCCCCCGGGAACCACCGCCGTGGTCTCGCTGCCGGACGGCTCCGAGGAGTTCGCGGTCGGCTCCGGACTGCACCGCTGGGACGTGCCGGACCCCGCCCGCGCAGAGGCGCCGGAAGCCGTGGCACTGGACACCCCGCTGGCGCGGATCATGGACGATCCGCAGGCCTATACCGCCGTATGGCAGGCCATCGACGCCCACGACCCCGCCGGGGCCGCGGCGTTCCGCAAGGACACCACCTGGTACCGCCAGACCACCCTGGACCAGAGCCTGATCTTCACGCAGCCGGCCGTCAAGCAGGCCATCGCCGCCGCCCTGGCCGCGCTCAATGACCAGCGCCGCCCCTCCCGAAACCCCTGAGAACTCCGAACTGAGAAGGCACCGATGACCACTTTCACCGCCGAAAGCCCCCTGTACTTCGTCATGGGACACTCCGAAGGCAACCGCATCCTGAGCGAACGGGTCCCGACGCTGACCAACAACCCGCTCCTGCACACGCTCTACTTCCACGAGGTGGGCACCATCCTGGGAACGGAAGACGCGCTGCAGGGCAAGCCCGAGGAGACGGCGGAGATCCTGCGCCTCATCGGAGCGCTGGAACCGGAGGACACGGTTGCCCAGCGTCTCGCGGCCGGCGCCGCCGACCTCCCCGCCCCGGCCGCCGGCTACGAGCCGGACACCGTGGAACGCGGCAGCGCCGCTGCCGTGTACCCGTCGACGGCGGCCGCCCAGGCACGCTTTCAGCTCACCCTTACCGGTCCCTCGCACAGCAACCCGTTCACCGACGTCGAGCTCCGGGCAGAATTCACCGCGCCGTCCGGGAAAACGCTCAGCGTCCCCGGCTTCTACGACGGCAACGGCAGCTACAAGGTCCGGCTCCTGGTTCCCGAAGCAGGGGACTGGACGTTCGCCACGTCGAGCAACGCCCGCTCGCTGGACGGCGTTACCGGCACGTTCATCGCCGACGAGGCCGATGCCGGCGCCAAAGGCGTCGTCCGGGTCGCCAATACCTTCCACTTCGCCTACCAGGACGGCACCCCGTATCTGCCGGTCGGCACCACGTCTTACGCCTGGACCCACCAGGGCGACGTGCTGGAGAAGCAGACCCTGGACACCCTCGCCGCCGGACCGTTCAACAAGATGCGGATGTGCGTCTTCCCCAAGTCATACCTGTTCAACGAAAACGAGCCGGAGCTGTACCCCTTTGAAGGTTCGTTCGCTGCCGGCTTCGACTATGACCGGCCGAACCCGGCGTTCTACCGGCATCTGGAGCAGCGCATCGGCCAGCTCGACGAGCTCGGCATCGAAGCGGACCTGATCCTGTTCCACGCGTACGACCGCTGGGGCTTTTCCACGATGAGCCCGGGCCAGGATGACCGCTACCTGAAATACGTCGTGGCCCGGCTGGCCTCGCACCGGAACATCTGGTGGTCGCTGGCGAACGAATACGATCTGCTGTTCCGCAAGACCACCGAGGACTGGGAGCGGTTCGCCGGCATCGTCCAGGCCGACGACCCCAGCGGACACCTGCTCTCCATCCACAACTGCCAGGACTTCTACGATTACAGCCGTCCCTGGATCACGCACAGCAGCATCCAGCGCCAGGACGTGCACAAGACCGCCGAATTCACGGGGGAGTGGCGCGACCGGTGGCAGAAGCCCGTGGTCATCGATGAGTGCGCCTACGAAGGCAACATCGACCAGGGCTGGGGAAACATCACCGGCGAGGAAATGACCCGGCGGTTCTGGGAAGGCGCGGTCCGCGGCGGCTATGTGGGCCACGGTGAAACGTACATGCACGCCGATGATGTGCTGTGGTGGGCCAAAGGCGGGGAGTTCCACGGCAGCAGCCCGGACCGCATCGCCTTCCTGCGCCGCATCCTCGAGGAGACACCGGGCGGTTTCCTCGAGCCGCTGCCAAGTGCCTGGGATGTCCCCACCGCCGGCATCCGGCACAACTACGAGATCAGCTACTTCGGCTTCAACCAGCCCACCTACCGGAACTTCGTCATGCCCGCCGGACGCCGCTACGCCGTGGACATCATCGATACCTGGAACATGACCGTCGAGACCCTGCCGGACACCGTCCAGGGCCGCTTCCGGCTGGAGCTGCCCGGCAGGCAGTTCATCGCCGTCCGGATCCGCACCGCACACGAGGGAGGACGGTCCTGATACTCCACGGCGAAGATCTCGCGGTCGACGCCGGGAACCGCACCCGGCTTTTCGCCCCCGCCGAAACCATCGAAGCGGGCGCCTGGCGCCTGCAGCTGCGCGGGGACGAACTGGCGGACATCGAATACTGCGGCCACCCCGTGCTCCGGGGCATCCGCGCAGTGGTCCGGGACCATGACTGGAGAACACTCGCACCCGACGTCGAAGCGATCACCCGCAGTGACGGGGACGGCATCACGAGCCTCGGGCTGACCATCGGCTTTGAGGGTTTCAATGCCAGCTACCGCGCGGAGCTGGTGCTCCGGGCTTCCGGCGGCGAACTCTCGGTCACCTTCGACGGCGTCGCCCCGGGAGATTTCAGCAGCAACCGCATCGGGCTGGTGGTCCTGCACCGGCCCGACGACGCCGGACGCGGCATCACCGTCACGCACCCCGGCAACACCCGCACCCAGTGCGCTTTTCCCGTGGAGATCAGCCCGCATCAGCCCTTTCGGGAGGTCGCGGCCATGCACTGGGAACGGGACGGAACGGCCTTCGGACTGGAGTTCAGCGGGGACACGTTCGAAACCGAGGACCAGCGCAACTGGACCGACGCGTCCTTCAAGACCTACAGCACCCCGCTTTCCAGGCCCTTCCCCGTTGCGGTCCGTGCCGGCGACCGCGTCCGCCAGAGCATCCGCCTGACGGCCGAACCGGCAAAACCGGCAACCCGGGCCCGGGACACCGGGTCTTCGGACATCGGGCGGCCGGACTCCGCGTCCGCCGTCGTGACAGTCCACCACGCGGCAGTCGGCATGGTTCCGGCGCTTGGCACGTCCGCCTCCGGGTCCTCAGCCCCGCTGGTCCCTGTGCCCGGTCTGGCCGCGCTGCTCGTCGAACTACCCGCGGACGATCTGGCAGCGGCTACGACAGGGATCCGGCAGGCCCGGCGGCAGGCGGCCGAACTGGGCGTGGCACTGGACGTCCGGCTTTCCGGGCAGGCGCCGGAATCCATCGCCGCGGTTCTGGAGCTGCTGCCCCTGGACCAGGTGAGCCGGCTCGCCGCTTTCGGCTCCGGGAGCCACGTCACCGAGCCTGAACTGTGGCAGCACCTGCAGGCGGAGACACGCAGGCGGGGCTTCGCCGGGACGCTGGTGGCCGGCGCCCGCTCCCACTTCACCGAGCTCAACCGAACAGCGCAGCTGCTCCCCGCGGACGCGCAGGCCATCACGTACAGCATCACCCCGCAGATGCATGCCACGGAGGTGCCCCACATCGTAGAGTCGTTGCCGATCCAGCGGCAAACGGCCCTCAATGCGCTCCGGATCGGCTCCGGCCTTCCCCTGCACGTCGGCCCCATCACGCTCAAGGCACGCTTCAACGCGGTCTCCACCGATGACGCCGAGGACCCGCAAACAGCCGAACTCGCGGCCACCGACCCCCTCCAGGGTGAAGAGTTCACGGCCGCCTGGATGCTGGGCAGCATTGCCGCCCTCAGCCTTCCCGGCGTGGACTCCATCAGCTATTTCGAGGCCAGCGGTCCACGGGGCCTCCGCGCGGACGGCGGCGACGACACTCCTGCAGGAAGATTGCTGGCCGGGCTCGCCGCGCTGCGGGGGGCCGATGTCCTGAAGGCCGACGGCGGGAGTCCCGGTCTTGTGCTGTATCCGGTGCGGGCCCGGGCCGGCGTCGTGCTGTTCGCCGCGAACCTCACGCCGCAGCCGGTGCGCCCGGCGGTACGGCTGGAAGACGGCGCCATTTCAAACTTCGACATTCCGGCGTGGACAGCAGTGTCCCGCCCGCTCAGCTGAACAACCACCACGAAAAAAGGGGACCACGATGTCCAACAGGCTCGCAGGAAAAACGGCACTGGTTACCGGTGCCGGGTCGGGCATCGGCCTGGCCGTCGCCCAGCGATTCGTCGCCGAAGGCGCCCGTGTCTTCTTCGCCGACATTGACGTCAACGCCGCCGACAAGGCCGCCGCGGCCACCGCGGCGGCCGGTGCCGCCGGCATCGCCACAACACTGCAGATGGATATCTCCGACGAGGCAAGCGTCGAAGCCGCCTATGCCGCAGTCGCCGCGGAGGGGCCGCTTGACGTCGTCGTCGCCAACGCGGGCGTCCAGCTCTTCGGCCGGGACGCCCGGGTGGGTGACCTCGATCTGGATGTCTGGGAGAAGACCGTTGCCGTGAACCAGCGCGGCGCATTCCTCACGCTCAAGCACGCCGTCCGCGCCATGGAAAGCCGCGGCGGATCCATCGTCTGCACCGGCAGCCCCACCGCGGTGGTGGCCTGCGGTCAGACCTTCACGGCCTACTCCAGCTCCAAAGCCGGCGTCCACGGACTGGCCAGGGTGGTGGCGGCCGACTACGCCGCAGCGGGGATCCGCGTGAACACCGTGATCCCCGGCTACACGGAAACTCCGCTGGTGCGGGCCATTGCCGAGGACCCCGCCAGCCGGGCCGGCCTGGTCAACTCCACGATGCTCGGACGGGCAGGCACGGCCGCCGACGTCGAAGGCATCATGGTCTTTCTCGCGAGCGACGAATCCGCCTACGCCACCGGCGGGCTCTTCACTGTCGACGGCGGCCTGACGGCCCTCTGAGTACGTTCTGGCCCTCCTGACCTCGTCTTCCTCGCGGAGTTTCCCCACCTTTGGCGGCGCGACGCCGCCAAACCCCCGCGGTGCGGCGCAACACGCCGTCCGGAGCCTGCGACGGTGGGGAAACCCCGACGCCGTTGGGCCGACGCCGGCGCCGGGCCTGCCAAACCGTCTGGCTCACTCCCCGTGGACGGCGGCCTGGCGCTCCTCGGACCGGTCCAGATAGGCCAGCAGCAGGTCCGCGGCACGGTCCAGGTCCCCGGCTTCCAGGGCCGCGCAAATATCCTCGTTGTCCGGCAGGTAGCCCCGGTAGAAGTGCGCGTCCAGGGTGGCCTTGTGGAAGAAGAGCCGCATTTCGGCCAGGACCTGGGCCATGATCGTGTCCAGCCGCCGGCTCTCTGCCAGGGCCACGATCGCGCCGTGGAAATGCTGGTTGGCGTTGCCCAGGCCCTCTTCGTCGTCGGCTGCGGCCGCGGCTTTGCCCTCTTCCACCGCGGCGCGGACCGCTGCCACGCGCTCGGGGCTGCCGCCGCCGCGGATCGCGCTCACTTCGATGGCGCGGCGCACCGCGTAGACGTCGTGGATGTCGCCGGCCTCCAGGCTGGCCACGAAGACCCCCCGGTTCGGGTGCCGGACCACCAGGCGCTCGGCCGCCAGTTCGGCGAAAGCCTCCCGGACCGTGTTCCGCGAGACGCCCAGGTCCTCCGCGATGGTCGATTCCGTGAGCCGGGCTCCCGGCAGGAGCAGGCCCTCCGCCAGCTGCAGGCGCAGCTCGGCCGCCACCCGGTCCGCCACGGACGGAACCGCCACACGCAGACGGGCCGCCGCGCCCAGCGCGGCACCCGCGGCGGCGTCGCGCTGCTTCCCTGCCGCGGCTCCGGGCGCCGCCCCGTTTCGCTGCCTGGCGGAAAGGACTCTGGATCCTGCTTCGGAGCTGGTCATACTCCAGAATTTACACGATCGTCACATCGTTGGATTGAAGAATCGTTGAACAATCTGAACTTTTAGTGCATTCTAGAAGAGGCACAACCATGAGATGAGGATCACAATGGCAACGATTGACCTGAACAGCGACGTCGGCGAGTCCTACGGACGGTGGACGCTGGGCGACGATATGGCGATGTTTCGCTCCGTCTCCAGCGCCAACGTGGCGTGTGGGTTCCACGCCGGTGACCCCAGCGTGATCCGCCGGACCTGCCGCGAGGCCGTCGCCGCCGGCGTCATGATCGGCGCGCACGTCGGCTACCGCGACCTCGCCGGTTTCGGCCGCCGTTTCCTGGACATCGATCCCGGCGAACTGGCGGACGACGTCGTCTACCAGATCGGCGCGCTGCAGGCGCTGGCCGCGGCAGAAGGCGGCAGGGTGGCCTACGTGAAGCCGCACGGCGGGCTCTACAACGCGATCGTCTCGCACACCGCACAGGCGCGGGCCGTCGTCGAGGCCGTGAAATCCGTGGACCCGAACCTGCCCATCCTGGGACTCCCGGGCTCGGAGGTGCTGCGGCTGGCCGAGGCCGCCGGGCTCCGCGCCGTGACCGAGGCCTTCGCGGACCGGGCCTACAACCCGGACGGAACCCTCGTCTCCCGCACGCTCCCCGGAGCCGTGCTGCACGACCACGCGGAGGTCACGGAGCACGTCCTCCGGATGGCCACCGATTCCGCCGTCCGCACGATCGACGGCTCCATCCTGAAGATCCGCGCGGAGAGCATCTGCGTGCACGGCGACTCCCCGGGAGCCGTCACCATGGCCGCCGCGGTCCGCGCCGCGCTCAACGCCGCCGGGATCGAAACCGCCGCGTTCGTCTAACCCGCGTCTAATCCACGCCGCAACACGCCCCACCACTTCACACACCAAGCAACAGGCAGCACCCCGCACACCTGGAGGAAAATCATGACCACACCGCAGCAGGCCACCCCGGCCGCCAGCAAGAGGAAGCTGCCGCCCGGCGCTATCAAGGCGTACGTCGCGAGCCTTACCGGCACGTCGCTGGAATACTACGACTTCGCGATCTACTCCGTGGCGTCGGCGCTGATCTTCCCCAAGATCTTCTTCCCCGTGGGCGATGAGCTGGTCGGCCTGCTGCTGTCCTTCTCCACCTTCGCCGTCGGCTACCTCGCCCGCCCCATCGGCGGCGTGATCTTCGGCCGGCTCGGCGACAAGATCGGCCGCAAGCACGTCCTGGTGGTCACCCTCATGCTGATCGGCGTCGCCACCGTGCTCATCGGCGTGCTGCCCGACTACTCGGCCATCGGCGTCGCCGCCCCGGCGATCCTGGTGCTGCTGCGCCTGGCGCAGGGAATCGGCGTCGGCGGCGAATGGGGCGGAGCCGTCCTGCTCTCCAGCGAATTCGGCGATGCCCGCAAGCGCGGCTTCTGGTCCTCGGCTGCCCAGATCGGCCCGCCGGCCGGCAACCTGATGGCCAACGGCGTCCTGGCCCTCCTCGCGGCATCCCTCAGCACCGAGGCCTTCCTGTCCTGGGGCTGGCGCGTGGCCTTCCTCGCCTCCGCCCTGCTGGTGGTCTTCGGCCTCCTGATCCGGCTCAAGCTCGAGGAAACCCCCGTCTTCAAGGCCATCCAGGCCCACGGCGAGGCACCCAAGGCCCCCATCAAGGAGGTCTTCACCAAGGAGCCCCGCGCCCTCGTGGCCGCCGCCCTGTCCCGCATCTGCCCCGACGTGCTCTACTCCCTGTTCACGGTGTTCGTGGCCCTCTACGCCACCAAGCAGCTGGGCATGACCACGGGCAACGTCCTCGGCGCCATCCTGATCGGCTCCGCCTTCCAGCTCGTGCTGATCCCCGCGGCCGGTGCCCTGACGGACCGCTTCAACCGCCGCCTCGTCTACGGCATCGCCACGGTCGGAACCGCGCTGTACATCCCGGTGTTCTTCCTCATGATCCAGGGCAAGTCCGTGCTCATGCTGACCATCGGCGTCGTGATCGGACTCGCGTTCCACGCCTTCATGTACGGCCCGCAGGCCGCCTTCATCACCGAGCAGTTCCCCGCCCGCCTGCGCTACGCCGGCAGCTCGCTGGCCTACACCCTCGCCGGTGTGATCGGCGGCGCCGTGGCACCGCTGATCTTCACGGCCCTCTACGCCGCGACCGGTAACTGGTACATCATCGCCGGCTACCTGGCCGCCGCCGCCGTCGTGACCGTGATCGGCCTGGTCATCGGCCGGAACCCGCATACCGAGGAAGAAGAGCGGCTCCTGCAGGAAGCCCACGCCTGAGCGGCGCGGACTTTTCCAACAACACGGTGGCAATGATGGAGACAGCAATGGAAACCCTGGCAGTTCAGAAGGACACGGTCCACAAGGTCCGCTCCGTGCGGGCCGTGGGAACGCGCGCGGTCCTCGCCGAGCTCGCCGGCACCCAGGACGTGCTGGCCCTGCAGGCGCTGCTCCTTGAGAAGCCGCTGCCGGGCCAGCAGGACATCCTGGCCGCGGCCGAGACCGTCCTGGTCAAGGCCGATTCCCCGGCCTCGGCCCGGCGCATCGCGGCCCGGCTGCTGCAGCTCGACCTCACCGCTCCCGTGCAGCGCGACGGCGAGCTGGTAGTGATCGACACCGTGTACGACGGCGAGGACCTCGCCGAAGTCGGCCGGCTCACCGGCCTCGGAACCGAGGGCGTCATCGCCGCCCATTCCGGCCAGGTCTGGACCGTGGCCTTCGCCGGCTTCGCACCCGGATTCGGCTACATGGTGGGGGAGAACCAGCAGCTGGAAGTGCCCCGCCGCAGCTCGCCGCGCACCGCCGTCCCCGCAGGCTCCGTGGCGCTGGCCGGCAACTACTCGGCCGTGTACCCGCGCCGGTCCCCGGGCGGCTGGCAGCTGATCGGACGCACCGACGCCAGGATGTGGGACCTGGACCGGGAGCAGCCCGCCCTGGCCGCCCCCGGCCACCGGGTGCAGTTCCGCCCCGTCCGGGAGGCAGTCGCGCTGACCGCGGAGTCAGCCGCTGAGACAGCAGTCGCGCTGACCGTTGGGTCAGCAGCGGAGCCGGCCGCTGCGCCGGTCGTTGAGCCGGCCGCGAACGCCGGCAGTGCGCCGGAACCGGCTGGCCAGGACACCACCTCGGGGCTCCGGATCGTGTCGCCGGGCCTGCAGAGCCTCCTCCAGGATCTGGGCCGGCACGGCCACTCCGGCCTCGGCGTCTCCGCCGCCGGCGCGCTGGACCGGGCCTCGCTGCGCCGGGCCAACCGCCTGGTCGGGAACGCGCCGTCGGCCGCGGCCATCGAGACGGTCGCCGGCGGACTCACGGTCCGTGCCATGCGGGACCAGGTCCTCGCCGTCGCCGGGGCGCCGGCCGAACTGACCATCGAGTCGGCGCCGGACAGCGCCGGCGACACCTGGTTCCGCACCGTGCCGGTGGCCACCCCGTTTGCGCTGCTCGACGGCGAAACCCTCAGCCTCGGTGCGCCGCGCAGCGGCTTCCGCAGCTACCTCGCGGTCCGCGGCGGCGTGGATGCTGCCCCGGTGCTGGGCAGCCGCTCCACGGACACCATGTCCGGGATCGGTCCCGCGCCCCTGGCTGCCGGGCAGGTCCTGGCCGCCGGCAGCGAGGCCGAATCCGGCGTCGTCGGGCATCCCGAACTGCAGCCGGACTACCCGGGCGCCGGGGTGACCGTCCTCGACGTCGTCCCCGGCCCCCGCGCCGACTGGTTCGATCAGGCGGCGCTGGACGCCTTCACCGGCCAGGACTGGTCCGTGTTGCCGCAGTCCAACCGCGTCGGCATGCGGCTGGCCGGAACCCCGCTGCAGCGCACCCGCGAGGGCGAACTGCCCAGCGAAGGAACCGTGGCCGGCGCCCTGCAGGTCCCGCCGGAAGGCATGCCCGTGCTCTTCCTGGCCGACCATCCGATCACCGGCGGCTACCCGGTGATCGCCGTGGTGGTCGACTCCCAGCTGGACCTCGCCGCGCAGGTCCCCATTGGCGGCAAGATCCGCTTCCGCTGGGCCGAAGCCCAACCGAATCCGGCACCGGCCGCCCCCGAACACGCCACCCCCGAACATGCCACCCCCGACGAAGAAGTGAGTAACTGATGCGCAAGGTCCTGATCGCCAACCGTGGAGAAATCGCGGTCCGCATAGCCCGGGCCTGCGACGACGCGCAGCTGGCGTCCGTCGCCGTGTACGCCGATATCGACGCCGACGCCCTGCACGTCTCCGCCGCGGACGAAGCGTTCAGCCTGAACGGCAACTCGCCCGCGGACACCTACCTGAACATCCCCAAGCTCCTCGCCGTGGCGGCCGAATCCGGCGCAGACGCCGTCCACCCGGGCTACGGCTTCCTGTCCGAGAACGCCGACTTCGCCCAGGCCGTCCTCGACGCCGGGCTGACCTGGATCGGCCCGAGCCCGGACGCCATCCGCCTGCTGGGCAACAAGATCACCGCCCGCGACGCCGCCGTCCGGGCGGGCGCGCCGCTGGTTGCCGGGAGCGACGGTCCCGTGGACACCGCTGCCGAGGCCCGCGCCTTCGCCGAAGAACACGGCCTGCCGATCGCCATCAAGGCCGCGTTCGGCGGCGGCGGGCGCGGCATGAAGGTGGTCCGGGTCCTCGACGAGGTCGAGGAAGCCTTCGACTCCGCCGTCCGCGAGGCCATCGCCGCCTTCGGCCGCGGCGAATGCTTCGTGGAGCGCTACCTCGACCGCCCCCGGCACGTCGAGGCGCAGGTCCTCGCGGACACACACGGCAATGTGGTGGTGGTCGGAACCCGCGACTGCTCGCTGCAGCGCCGGCACCAGAAGCTCCTCGAGGAGGCGCCCGCGCCGTTCCTGAGCCAGGCGCAGACCACGCTGATTTACGACGCCGCCAAGGCAGTCTGCCGGGAAGCCGGCTACGCAGGCGCCGGTACGGTGGAGTTCCTGGTCGCGGCCGACGGCACCGTCGCGTTCCTCGAGGTCAACACCCGCCTCCAGGTGGAGCACCCGATCACCGAGGAAACCACCGGGATCGACCTCGTCCAGGAACAGTTCCGGATCGCCGCCGGGGAGCCGCTGCGCCTGACCCAGGACCCGGCGCCGCGCGGGCACGCCTTCGAATTCCGGCTCAACGCCGAGGACGTGGGCCGCGGCTTCCTGCCCTCGCCCGGCACCATCGGCGAGTTCGCCGGCCCCACCGGCCCGGGCATCCGGCTGGACACCGGGGTCCGCTCCGGCTCCTTCGTGGCGCCGCAGTTCGACTCCCTGCTCGCAAAGCTGATCGTCACCGGCGCGGACCGGCAGCAAGCCCTGCGCCGCGCCCGCCGCGCCCTCGCCGAAATGCGCATCACCGGGGTGGCCACCGTGCTGCCCTTCCACCGGGCCGTGCTGGAGTCCCCGGACTTCACGTCCGAGGCCGGCCTGGGCATCCACACCCGCTGGATCGAGACCGACTTCGCGGACAGCATCCCTGCCGATCCCGGCTACAGCACCACCGCGCCCGACGGCGAACGCCGCACCATCACCGTCGAGGTGGACGGCCGCCGACTGGCCGTCGGGCTTCCGGCCGATCTGCTGGACGGCTGGGCCCGCTCGGGCGGGGGGCTGCCCGCGGGCGTGACTTCGGTGTCCGACGGCGGTGCTGCCGCGGCTGCCGACCCGGGGGAACTGCGCGCCGACATGGCCGGGACCGTGGTGAAGTGGCTGGTCGAGCCGGGCGCCGAAGTCTCGGCAGGGGACCCCGTTGTTGTTCTTGAAGCCATGAAGATGGAAACCCAGGTCTCAGCACACCGGGACGGCACCGTCACGGACGTCCGCGCGGAAGCGGGCGGCGTTGTCACGGCCGGAGGAGTGCTGGCCCTGATCGGCTAGCGGTTTCGGGGAGTCGATGGGCCGTTTCCGCTGGACGGAAGCGGCCCATTGCCGTGTGGGCGGAGGGCGGGCACGCTGGCTGGATGACCAAACTGCAGCCTGCCGCCAATTTTTCCGGCCTGGACGTCGCGGCGGGAATCATAGCGGAGCCGGATGGCGTCATCGCCCTGGAACCGGAGCTGGCGGCCCTCTGGGAGCTCGCCGCGCCGTTCCTGACGGTCCGCGACAACGACGCCCATACGCTCTTCGCCGTGGGGCTGGCCCGCGCGCTGCTGGACGCCCACCCGGAGGCGGATGCCGCCGTCGTCCTTCCCGCGATCATGCTGCACGACATCGGCTGGTCCCAGGTGCCGCCGGCGGAGGTCCTGCGGGCCATCGCCCCCGGGGGCGGCAGGCCGGACCTGGTGCTGCTGCACGAAAAGGAGGGCGCCCGGCTCGCCGCCGGGATCCTCGCCCGGGCCGGGTACGACGCCGGGAAGGTGGCCGCCATCCTGGCTATCATCGACGGCCACGACTCCCGGCGCGAGGCGATCTCGATCGAAGACGCGATCGTCAAGGACGCGGACAAGACCTGGCGGCTTAGCCCGCACGGCATCGACACCGTGATGGACTGGTTCGGACTTGATCGCGGCCAGGCGTTGCGTCTGTGCAGCCAGCGCGTCCACGGACACTTGTTTACGGCGGAGGCGCAGGCCATGGCCCGGGCGTTGTCGGCGCTGGAATCGGTGACGCTGTGGCCGCAGCGGCAGGCGTTGCTAACGCCGCTTCACGGGCTGGAGGGAGCGAAGATCATCGACGGTGATGCCTGCGAGGGTCTCCCGGGTTGACCGGGACGGTCCGCCGGGGACGGCCCCAAGGTGCGGGATGACCAGGACTGTCATGCCGGCGGCCACAGCGCTGGCCGCACCGGTGTCGGTGTCCTCGATGGCCAGGCAGTCGCCGGGCCGAATTCCTAACAATGCTGCCGCCGTCAGGTATGGCTCGGGGTGCGGTTTTCCTTGAGTGACATCGTCACCGGCCACGACCTTGAAGAAGGCGCCGGGACCGGCGCTTTCGGCGATGAATTCGGCGACCGGCCGGAACGCCTGAGTGACCAGGGCGCAGGGGATCCGGGCGTGCGCGAGGCGTGCGAGGAGTTCCTGTGCCCCGGGCCGCCAGGGGATCCGGTCGCGGATGTCGTCGAGGACCTGGTGGACGAGCCGGTCGATAAGGTCGGGTTCGGCCAGGGGGACGCCGCGGCTGCGCATCTCGGCCGCGGACAACGGCAGGGGTTTGCCGACGAAGAAGGCGGCATCGGCGTCGCTCCAGGGCACGTTGTATTCGGCGGCGAGATCGGCGCGGGCCCGGATCCAGGACGGCTCGGTGTCCACGAGCGTGCCGTCCATGTCCCAGAGCACCGCGGAGGGGTATCCGGTTCTGTTGTCAGGGGTTTCAGGCACTGCTTTCCTTCCATGGGTGGGGTCGCTCCGGGGCGGCGCGGCTAGACTCCGAGCCCGAGCCCGCGCCGGCCGATGGAGTTGAGTGCGCTCTCCGGGAACCGGTTGTCCCAGTCGGTTTCGTAGTGCTCTTCGGGAAAGTCCCGGGGCGAGCGTCCGGCGTTGAAGTCCTCTGCCACGACGGCGGCGTAGCGGGAGTTCTTCTCGCACTGGGGGGCTGCCGGAATGTACATGACGTTGCCCCATCCCTGCTGGTCCTGCACGGGCGCGACGGCGTGAATGACGTCGCAGTGCCACCACACCGAGTCGCCCGCCTGCACATCGGGGATGGACGAGAGCGCCCGCATCAGCAGCGGGTGCCATTGCTCGCTGATCGGCAGGACGTGCCGCGGGCTGACGCCGCACAGCTCGTCCTCCGGGACGTCATCCAGCAGCGGACGCAGCAGGATGTAGGCCATGGCTTCGGGGATGGGGACCGTCTGGAGCACGCCCTGGTCGTTGTTCATGTCGGACAACGCCGTCCAGCCCTGGAAGGTGCGGAAGGCAGAGCACATCGTGGATCCGCCCTCGTACTCGTCGACTTCGGTGCGGTAGGCGGCGTCCCACGGGTCGTACTTCTCGGGTTCGCCGTCGAACACGTGCCGGAACACCTGCTGGTAGGCCGGCAGGAGCCAGCGTTCCAGGGCGCCGGAGTCGGTGTGCGGGCCCAGGCCGCTCGAGTCGGCGCCCGGCGGGCGGCGGCGGATCCGGTCCGGGTACATCGAGTCCTGGTCCGGGTCGAACCAGGTCCGGCCCTCCGATTCGAAGGTCCAGCGGCGGTTCAGGAACGACTGGACGGCGGCCATCCGCGGGTCCTGGCGCGCTTCCATTTGGGGGCGGGACCAGTAAATCGGGTAGATCTCCGGGCGGGAGGCAGACAGGGTGCCGAAGAAGTCGTCCCCCGGACCGCGGTACTTGGCATCGAAGTCATTGCTCTCGACATAGTCCACGAGCTGCCGGTCCCAGTCCAGGGCCCTCTCGCGGGGGAAGTGCCCGCGGACGACGGCGCAGCCGCGCCGCTTCAGCGCGGCCAGCCGGGCCTCGCTGACCTGACCGGATTCGATGTCGGCATAGTCGATGACCGGCCAGACCTCCTCCCCGCGCGCCCGGATGGCCTCAATTTCCTCGACCTGTACCCGGATGCGGTCCTCGAGCCGGCGGAATACTCCTTCGACGTCGCCGATCCGGTGGCGCAGCTCGGCCTTGAGGGCGCGGATCTGGTCAGGGACATCAGCGGGGACCTGTGGGGCTTGATGGACTGTGTTTTGCTCGCTCATTGTCTTCGTTCCTTGTCTCGTGATTCCTAAACTGCGGTTTCTTTCATCGGGCATTTCGATGTGAGGGGGAAGCCTTCCGCCCGAGGGCACTTTCCGTGACACATCCCTGGGAGCTCGGCATCCCGGATTTCGCGGAGGCCCAGATTGCGGCGGTGCTCGCCGGTGCCGGGGAGATCGGCCGGAATCTGAGGGGTTAATGGGGTTTGATCCACGGCGACCGCTCCTATAGTAAAGAATCCTAACTAATTCCGATTCCAGTGTAGGGCACTCCGCTACGATGGGGAAGACCCCTATCGGAGGACCCCTGCTGTGACCCGTTCCCCGCACTCCCTGGCCCCGGCTGCATCGACGCCGCAGGCATTGGCCACGGTCACTGACCGGCGGTTCTTCGAACATCTGCGCCGCAACGGGCCCAGCTCCCGGGCGGCCATCGCAGCGGCCGCCGGATTGTCCAAGCCCACCGCCTCCGAGGCGGCCATCCGGCTGACGGAAGCCGGTCTGATTGGTGAGACGGGCCAGTCGGCGGGCCCGCGCGGCCGCACCGCGGCGATCTACGACATCGTCCCCGGCTACGGACACACTCTTGCTATCGCGGTGGCCACTGGGCGCGCCCAACTCCGCGCCACTGACCTGCGCGGCGGCGTCGTGGGTGACTACGAAGTCTTGTCGGGAACGCCGCAGTCCCGGGAGCAGCTGGAGTCCGCCCTCTCCGGTCTGTTCGCCGAGTACCGGCGCGATGTCTCCACGCCATGCCTGGCCGCCGGCATCTCCCAGGCCAACCCTGTCGAGGCCGCCGGACAGGCCGTGCTGAGCTTGCCGAACGCGCCTTTCCCCGAAGGGCAGTGGAACCTGGCCGAACGGTTTCTCGGGGACTTCCGCGGGCCGGTCCGGGTGGACAACGACGTCAACTGGGCGGCCCTGGCGGAGCGCGAGTCCGGAGCGATGCGCGGCGTCGACGACTTCCTGATGGTCTATGTCGGGGCCGGCATCGGCGCGGCCCTCGTCATGGGCGGCGAGGTGCGCCGCGGCTCGCACGGCATCGCGGGGGAGATCGCCTATCTCCGGCAGGACGGACGGACGCTGATGGAGCGTCTGCTCGGTCTCGGGATGACCACGGCCGGCGGGCTTTCCCTGGACATGGACCGCTATGGCGCTCTCTTTGCGGAACAGCCGGACTCCCCGGCAGCCGGCGACTTTCTCGAACTCCTGGGCGAAGCCATCGGCAACACGGCCACGCTGAGCGACCCCGCGGCCGTCGTGCTGAGCGGGCCGCTGGTGGACTGCCCGGAGTTTGTCGAGCGGTTGCGTGACAGCCTGGTGCCGCACCTGCTGGAACCCTCAACCCTGGTGACCGTCAGCGATCTCGGCGCAGAAGGGCCGTTGGCCGGGGCCTCATTGCACGCCCGTGAAGCGGCAGTGGAAGGAATCTGGGCCGAATACCGTCGGTGAACTTCCGGTGATCTGCCGGTGATCTTGATCAGCCGGTCCGAATCGCGGCACACTGCCCAGCCAGCAAGCCCGCCCGGGTCATGCCCGGGCGGGCGTTTCCACGTCGCGCTGCGTGTGGCGGCTACAGGAGGCTTGTCCCGATGTCTTTCCCGATTTGGCGGAGCAAGGCGGCGGACAGTCCGGGGTCATTGGCGGAGTCCTGGTCCGTGTACTCGGCCAGGGTGTAGACCCGGGCCAGGTCCATTTCGGCCCACCGTTCCCGGGGGAGGAGCGAGCGGCCGGCGACGGCGATGATCTGACGGGATCCGGAGCGGCGGGCCACAGCGGCAGGCAGTTTGCCGGCCAGGGTCTGTTCGTCCAGGCTGCCTTCGCCGGTGATGACGACGTCGCAGCTGTCCTTGCGGGTGTTGAAGTCCAGCAGGTCCAGGAAGTAGTCGGCGCCGGAGACCTGCGTGGCCCCCAGCAGCAGGCACGCGTAGCCCAGCCCTCCGGCGCTCCCGGCCCCTTCGCGTTCGGCCAGGGCCGCGGCATCGGGGAATCCCGCCGCCGCCAGCGCGGCGACGAAGTGTTCGAGGCCCCGGTTGAGGGTGGCGATCTCCTCGGGTCCGGCGCCCTTTTGGGGTCCGAAGACCGCCGGGGCCCCGTGGGTGCCGAGCAGCGGGTTGTGGACGTCGCTGGCGACGATGAGCTCGGTGTCGGCCAGTTCGGGGAGCACGGTCCGGCGGATGGCGTGGATCTGCGCCAGCGCCCGGCCGCTGCCGTAGAGCTGCCGGCCGTCGGCGTCGAGGAAGCTGCAGCCCAGGGCGGTGAGCATGCCCATGCCGCCGTCGGTGCTGGCGCTGCCGCCCAGGGCCATGACGATCCTGGCCGGTTTCAGGCTGAGGGCGAACAGGATGGCCTCGCCGAAGCCGCGGCTGGAAGCGTTCAGCGGCTCCAGTGTTCCGCCCGGCAGGAGTCCGAGGCCGCAGGTGTTGGCCACCTCGACGACCGCGGTGACGCCGTCGAACGCGATGCTGGCACTGACGTGTTGGCCGGTGGGCCCTGCGACGGTGTAGCTGCGCCGGGTGAAGCCGGAGGTGACGGCGGCGTCCACACTGCCGTCACCCCCGTCCGCCAGGGGAAGCAGTTCGCAGTGGACGGATCCGTAGCCGGCTGCGGACCGGAGGCCCGCCGCCAGGGCATCGGCTACTTCGCCGGCGGTGAGGCTGCCTTTGAATTTGTCCGGGGCGATGAGGGCCCGCACGGTTGTCGAAGCGGGAGATGTGAGCACGTCAGTTGCTTTTCGAGTAGGCGGGGCGGCGGGCGTTCCCGGATGCCAGGTCGACGTCGTCGGCCGGTTCGGCGTGCCGGGGGTCGGTTAGGTCTGAAGCGATGTCCGTGAACTCGTCGAGGGGTGTCGGGTCCTCGCTGGGCATCGGCTCCACGGTTTCGCCGTTGAAGACCCGGCGGACACGGTCCGCGTCCAGCGTCCGGTCCCACCAGGCGATGAACAAGGTGGCGACGGCGTTGCCGGTGAAGTTCACCAGGGCGCGGCATTCGGACATGAACTTGTCGATGCCGAAGATGAGCATAATGCCGGCGGCCGGGATGGTCCCGAGGGTGGCCAGTGTGGCCGTCAGGGCGATGAAGCCGCCGCCTGCGACGCCGGCGGCGCCCTTGGACGTGAGCAGCATGACCGCGATGAGGCCCAGCTGCTGGCCGATGGTCAGGTTGGTGTTGGTGGCCTGGGCGATGTACACGGCCGCCAGCGATAGGTAGATGGCGGCGCCGTCGAGGTTGAAGCTGTACCCGGTGGGGACCACGAGCCCGACCGTTTCCTTCTTGACCCCGGCGTGCTCGAGTTTGCGCATCAGGCCCGGCAGCGCCGGTTCGGCGGTGGAGGTGCCCAGGATGAGCAGGTATTCCTCCTTGAGGTGGCGGATCATCTTGAAGATGTTCAGCTTCAGGAAGGCCATGACGGATCCGAGGACCACGACGACGAAGAGGATGGAGGTGGCGTAGAACAGGGCGATCAGCCCGCCCATGCTGGAGAGGGAGGAGACGCCGTACTTGCCGACGGCGAAGGCCATCGCGCCGAACGCGCCCAGGGGAGCGGCCTTCATGATGAAGCCGAGGATCTTGAACATGACCCCGGTGAGGCGCTGGACCCCGTCGAGGACGGGCGTGCCGACTTTGCCCATGGCGTTCAGGGCGATGCCGAAAATCACGGCGATGAAGATGATCTGGAGGATGTCGCCCTCCACGAACGGAGCAACGATGCTGGTGGGGATGATGTGGGTCAGGAACTGCCACCATTCCTGGTGGGCGCCGGCGTCGATCAGCTTGGCCGCGGAGTCGGAGGTCTTGATCGCGCTGGCATCGGCGTTGACGCCGTCGCCGAGGCGGAAGAGGTTGATGGCGACCAGGCCGAAGAGCAGGGCGAAAATGGTGCCGATCTGGAAGTACGTCAGGGCCTTCAGGCCGGTCATGCCGACCTTTTTCAGGTCCGCGACGCTGGCGATGCCGCCGACGATGGTCAGGAACACGATCGGGCCGATCAGCATTCTCATGGCGTTGACGAACGTGGTGCCGATCGGTTCCAGGGCGATGCCCGCGGCGGGGGCGAGCCAGCCGACCAGGATCCCGAGGACGATGCCGGTCAATACCCAGAAGTACAGCTGCCTGTACCAGCGTGTCTTGGGGGCGCCCGCGGACGTGCCCGCGGTGGTGATGTGTCCCATGATTCCTACCTCATTGTGGAATGTGAATGGAGCCTGCTTGAAGAATGAAAGGAGCTGAGTCGGGGCGGGCGGCGGCGTACGCGGCACCGCCCGCCCCGGGCGTGGTGGGGCTAGACGGCGGCCAGGGTGTGGGTGAGGGCCTTGATGATGGCGTCGGTGACGTCGACCGTGTTGGCGTCGCCGCCGACGTCGCGCGTCAGGTAGCCGGCGGCGGTGGTCTGCTCGATGGCGGCCTCCACCTGGCGGGCTTCCTCGTGCAGGCCGAAGTGGTCCAGCATCAGGGCGGCGCTGGCGATGGCGCCGATCGGGTTGCTGATGCCCTTGCCGGCAATATCCGGGGCGGAGCCGTGGACCGGTTCGAACATGGACGGGAAGCGGCGCTCCGGGTTCAGGTTGGCGCTGGCCGCCAGGCCGAGGCTTCCGGCCAGGGCCGAGCCGAGGTCCGAAAGGATGTCCGCGTTCAGGTTCGAGGCGACGACGACGGAGAGGTCCTCGGGGTGCAGGATGAACTTGGCGCTCATCGCGTCGACCAGGACGCTTTCGGTGGCCACGTCCGGGTAGTCCAGGGCCACGCGCTGGAAGGTTTCGTCCCAGAGGACCATGCCGTACTGCTGGGCGTTGGACTTGGTGACGGAGGAGACCTTCTTGACGGTGCGGGTCCGGGCGAGGTCGAAGGCGAAGCGCATGATCCGCTCGCAGCCCTTTTCGGTGAAGAGGGCGGTCTGGAGGGCGACCTCGTTGCCGGGACCGCGGCCGCTGAGGTTCCGCCCGCCCAGGCCGGCGTACTCGCCTTCACTGTTTTCGCGGACCACGATCCAGTCGAGTTCCGTGTGGTCGGCCTTCCGAAGCGGGGACTGGATGCCGGGCAGGAACTTCACAGGGCGGATGTTGGCCCACTGGTCGAAGTTCTGCGTGATGTTCAGGCGCAGGCCCCAGAGGCTGATGTGGTCCGGGACGTTTTCCCAGCCGACGGCGCCGAAGTAGATGGCGTCAAAGTTCTTCAGGGCCTCCAGGCCCTTCGGGTCCATCATCTGGCCGGTCTTTTCGAAGTAGCCGCAGCCCCACGGGAACTCGGTCCATTCGAAGGCGAACTTGCCGCCTGAATGCTGGGCGAGGGCGTCCAGGACGCGGCGCCCGGCGGAGACAACTTCCTTGCCAACGCCGTCGGCCGGGATGGAAGCGATGCTGAATTTCTGGGTGGCGCTCATGTGCCTACCTCCTCGTTGAGTGTGTTAGCAGCGTCACACTGCTTGTCCTCTTCAAGTAGACGGCCAGGCACCACCCGCCGTCCAAGACCAAGATCCGATCCAGTAGATAGGTTCAGCCTATTGGTTCGGCTCGTCGCCGGGAGCGTGGCCGGGAGCGTGCGGGCTCCTGGCCGCTTGCAGCTCTGCGACGGCGAGAAAGGCCCGTGCCGCCGGCGTCAGG
>ENA-OWNT01002201-OWNT01002201.1-seawater-metagenome-genome-assembly--contig:-NODE-2201-length-20988-cov-6.183109_pt1 | contig 20988 bp, 22 predicted proteins | sample MGYA00238136_ERZ651165 | MGnify/ENA primary metagenome ERZ651165 (study PRJEB26861, sample SAMN08777766) | seawater metagenome | isolation source: coastal seawater | place: USA: Florida | collected...
AGAGGACACCAAGAAGAAGGTGGTGGAGCGCATCTACGACGTCACTGCGCCCGGTGGCTACCTCTTCGTGGGGATGGCGGAGACCATCTCTGGATTGGGCACCCGCTTCAAGTCGGTTCGTCCCGGCGTGTACCGGAAAGTCTGATGGCACCACAACGCAACATTCGGGTGCTGGTGGTGGACGACTCTGCGGTCGTTCGCACTGTGCTGCGGGAGGGACTGTCTGCAGACCCCCGTATCGCCGTCGTCGGCACTGCGCGCGACGCCTACGAGGCCCGAGACCAGATCGTGCGCTTGCGGCCCGACGTGATGACGTTGGATGTCGAGATGCCGCGCATGGACGGCGTCGACTTCCTGCGGCGGCTGATGCCTCAGTACCCGCTGCCCGTCGTGATGGTGAGCTCGGTCACCGAGAAAGGCAAGGCCGTCACCCTGGCAGCTCTCGATGCCGGTGCCGTGGACTTCGTGGCCAAGCCCAACCGGCAGATGTCGCAAGGCGTCGACCAGATGATGGTCGAGCTGCGCACCAAGGTGAAGATTGCAAGCACGGCCAATGTGTCTCATTGGAAGTTTCGTCGGCCGGCACCGAGGGCGGGGGCGCCGAGTCGCTTTCGTCCTGGCATGATGGTGGCTCTCGGGGCTTCGACAGGCGGGACGGAGGCCATCCGGGCTGTGTTGTCGGAGCTGCCGGCGGACTTCCCGCCCATCGTCATCGTGCAACACATGCCGGCTGGCTTCACCCGCACTTTCGCCAACCTGCTCAACGACGCATCCGCGATGCAGGTGCGTGAGGCCGAGCCGGGGGACGAGCTGGTGGTCGGGCGCGCCCTCGTGGCCCCTGGCGGCCGCCAGATCAGAGTGGTGTCGCGCGGCGGCAAGACCATCATCGAGGACGCGGGGTCCAAGCGGGTCAACGGCCACTGTCCCAGCGTGGACGTGATGATGTGGTCGGCGGCGCGAGCCTGCGGAAAGAACTGTTTTGGGGTCTTGCTGACCGGCATGGGGGCCGATGGTGCGCGAGGAATGCTCGCGATTCGCCAGGCGGGCGGGCCGACCGTCGCCCAGGACGAAGAAACCTCGGTTGTGTTCGGTATGCCCCGGGAAGCCTGGCAGCTTGGGGGCGCGGAGTCGCTGTGTCCCATTCAGGGCGTCGGTTCCCATCTAATTGAACGTCTGTCGGTGAGTTGACCATGTCAGAAATCCTCGTTGGCATCGGTGGCATTGGCACCTCTCGCAATCGAACGGACACCATCGTGACGATGGCCCTGGGGTCCTGTGTCGCAATCGTTGCGCATGATCCCAACACAGGGGCGACCGGAATGGCGCATGTCGCCCTGCCGGGCAATCCGCGCGACAAGAATCGCTCCCAACCCAAGGGCTACTATGCCGACACGGCAGTGCCCGAGCTGATTCGCCAGATCGAGCGGGCCGGCGGACCGGCGCGTGGGCGTGGTCTGAGGATCAAGATTGTCGGCGGCGCGACCATTCTCGACACGATGGGCAGCTTCAACATCGGCAAGCGCAACGTGCTCGCCATCAAGCGTGCCTTGTGGCGCTATGGCCTCGGACCCATCGCAGAGGACGTGGGCGGCAACATCAGCCGCACCGTTCGCATCGGCGTGGGCGAGGACTGTATGCGCATCTCTTCACCCGGTCGCCCTGACTGGCGGGTGTGATGGGTTGGATCTGCACGATGCGTGGTTTGGAGAGGGGGACCGTCGATCTTCGACTCTTGTCGAAGGGGGGCGGTCCGATTGGGAAGTGGTGCGGCGAGCATCGACTCGCCAGTGGTCTGCCGGACTCCCGGCAGGATGAGGAGCAGAGGTGATGGACAAGATCCTGATCGTCGATGACTCGCCGGCGGCGCGCATGATTGCGCGTCGATGCCTGAAGATCGCTGGACGCGGAGGCGACGAGTTCCTCGAGGCCGAGCACGGCCGCGCGGCGCTCGACGTGCTCAAGCACAATGCGGTCAAGCTGGTCATCGCAGACTTGAACATGCCGGTGATGGATGGGCAGACGCTCATCCGGTTCATGCGCAGCAGCCCCCGGCTCAACGAGATCCCTGTGGTCGTGGTGAGCAGCCTGGTGAACCCCAGCACGGCCGAAGCGCTGAAGAAGATGGGGGCCACGGTGGTGTTGCGCAAGCCGCTCAACCCGGCCCGAATGGCCGACGCTCTCGAGAGTGTGGCCCAGCTCGCGGAGGCAGCATGATCAATGCAGTCGACAGGCTTGGTGGTGGTGTGCTCGACCCCGTGCTCGCGGAGATCATGGAAGCCATGACCTTCGCAGGAGTCGAGCGCGTGGAAGAAGACGAGTTCGCGTGGGACGACGCCGATCTGGTGTGGGCCCGCGTCGACCTCATCGCGCCCGCTGCGGGGGACTTCTGGATGGTGGCGCCGCGAGAGGCGGCCGTCGAGCTCACCGATGTCGTGTGGGCTGGCGAGATCGAAGCCAATTCGGAGACCGCCCAGGCTCTGATGGCCGAGATTGTGAATGCCGTTGCCGGGCAGATCCTGGCAGTTCTCGACGACGAGGCCACGGTCCACCTCGGCTTGCCGGAGACGGGCAATGGCAAGGTGCGTCCCACGGACTTCGAAGAGGCACGACACGCCTACTACATGGACGACGGCACCCCGCTCGGCGTGCTGATTCGCGCCGCCGCCTGAGGCCGTCGCGGTCGGAGCAGGGCCGGGCTACGGGGCGGCATGTCCGACCTCAAGCGCCTGCCCGCCGGTGACCTCGTCATCGACCTGCGTCCAGCCAGCCCGGCCGACGTGGAAGATGCCACCGTCTTCGATGCCCTCGTTCCCAAGCTTGCGGGAATGGAGGGCCGTGTTCGTTTGCGGGTGTGGGTGCTGCACGATGCTGCATCGCGCTGGTGTGCCTCCCCCGATGTGTTGGAACACAGCCTTCGCAGTTGGCTTGGCGCCGCCCATGCTCAGCTGTTGGCCGCCGATGGCTCGGATGCCGTGGTGTTGCCCCCGGCAGCGGTGAACGACCTGCGCCTGGTCGCAGCCATCCAGGCGCTGGGCCTGCCCGTGTACCGCACGCGACTGGGCGGTGGCCTGCCCCTGGAGACGGTCCACTTCGATGGCCAGGCCTACACGGCGGTCACGTCTGCCGCCTTGCCTGTGGCCCGTTTGTCCCCTGAATTGGCAGAGGCCGTCAACCGCGTGGTGGGCTGACGGCCTCTCGCTGCGCCTGGCGACTCAGTCGGCCGGGAACAGTCCGATGGACACTGCGTAGAGGCTCGGGTCGTCGGCGCCGGGCCCCTCGTCGAACCGCTGCGAGTCCTGGATCTGGATGTCGAGGTTGCCCATGATGCCGGAGAGCGGGTCTTCGGGGTCGGGCTCGCTGTCCCCGAGGAGGTCGGCCAGGTCGATGGCGAAGCTGCCGAGCAGGGGGCTGAGGGTGCCGGCGAGGCTGTTGCCGAAGGCCTCGACCACCTCGTCCTCGTCGACTCCTTCGGCGCCGTAGTACAGCAGCGCCCCTTCGGGCATGTTGAGGTCGAAGCCGAGCTTGCTGCCGTCCTCCACCACGAGGTCGATCTCGGTGGCCATCGACACCTCGATCCAGGGGTCGCAGACCGAGCCCGACTGGATGCCGGCAGTGATGCCGAAGTCGGGGAGGTAGATGGAACCGAGGGGAGCCACGCCTTCGTGCATGCGGGCGACGTAGGCCTCGCCGGGGGCGAACTCGAAGCACCACTGGGCGCCCGCGGGGGCCTGCTCGCCACCGGGAAGGGCGGTGACCATGTTGCCGAGCAGCGGGCCGGCCATGCCGAGGATGGCATCGAGCTGGGTGTCGAAGAGGTCGAAGAGCAGGTCGCCGATGGCCACCTGGAGCAGGCCTTCGTGCAGAGCGACCGCAGCGTCGGCGTCTTCGGTGCCGGGGGTGGTCTCGTCGGGGATGGCGATTCCGAGCCCGGAGGTGGGGGCCGGCGAGCCGATGCCAATGCCGAGGTCGGCGCCCAGGCCGAGCTCCTCGGTGTACAGCTCGGCGAGCGCGAAGGACAGTGGGGTGCCGAGGAGGTCGAACTCACCGGCGAGCGGTCCGCCCACCTCCAGCTCGGCGAACTGGTCGATGACGAAGCCGAGCAGCAGGTCGGCGAGGGGCTCCAGCACCCACTCGTTCACCGCGTCGATGATGAGCTCGGCAATCCAGCCCTCGATGGGACCGAGCACGATGTCGGCTTCGCCCAGGGTGAGGTCGGGGTCGGCGAGACCAAGCCACAGCACGCCATCTCCGTCGAGCCAGGGCTCCAGGGTGGCGTCGATGGCGATCTCGGAGAATGCGATGGACAGCTCGACTGACAGGCCGAAGGAGTCGACTGCCGCCTCGTACTCGAGCTTGAGGTCGCGCAGGCTCACGCCCGCACCGATGGCGCCGTCCATGGGGTAGAGGATGACGTCGGTGGGCTCGTGGAAGACGCCCACGGGCCGGATGGCGAAGAATCCGCTGTCGTAGGCGGGGAGGATGGCGGCAATCTGGGCCGACCAGCCCGTGTCATCGATGATCTGGCCGACAAAGCCGCCCATGCGGTCCATGCCTTGGGGCAGCAGGCGCAGGGCCACGCCGTCGGGCCAGGTGAGGCTGGGGTCCTCGCCGCTGAAGACGGGAGTGCGCCAGCGTTCCTCCTGGTCGCCCAGAGAGGCCTTCACATCGAGGTTGCGGTAGGCGTGGTCGACCGGCACATCCACCGAGAAGGTGCCGTCGGAGTTGGGGTAGATGCGCTCATCTTCCACCATCAACACGGCATTGGTGGGGGACACCTTGCCGGTGATCGTGGCCGGCTCGTCGCCGAGAAACACGCCGTAGTCGGGACCCGTGACCTCGAGCACGAGCGGCTCTGGGTCGGAGGTGTGGGTCTTGATGTTGTAGTCGTTGCGGCAGCCGACGCCGACGAGCAGAAGGGAGGCGAGAAAGATGGGCTGACGCATCGGGAGCTCCGGGGGCGTGCAAGCGACAAGCGAGGCGATTCGGCCGCGATCATGCCCCATTGTGGCCTGTTCTGCCACTGTGGATGCGTCATCGTTGCCGGCCAGCAGCGAGGTCGGGGTTAGGCGCGCCAGATGGATCCGATCCGCCAGCTCGTGTCGCTCGTCGCCCGCCTCCGGGGACCCGATGGATGCCCATGGGACCGCAAGCAGACGCTGCGCACCATGCGCCCACACCTCATCGAGGAGGCCTACGAGGTGCTCGAAGCGGTGGACGCCGGTGACGATGGCTCGTTGGAGGAGGAGCTCGGTGACCTGCTGTTCAACGTGCTCCTGCTGATTCGCATCGCCGAAGACGACGGACGCACCTCTCTCGACCGCGTCTCGGCCCGCATTCACGACAAGATGGTGCGCCGCCACCCGCATGTCTTCGGCGACGACCGTGTGGATGGCCCCAGCCTCGCGCGCTGGGAGGCCGTGAAGGCGGCAGAGAAGTCGGCCGAGCGGTCCCGGCTCGATGGCATTCCCACCACCGCGCCGGCGCTGATGCGCGCCCACCGACAGGGCCAGAAGGCTGCGGGCGTGGGCTTCGACTGGCCGGATGTCTCCGGCGTGCTGGACAAGGTGGATGAGGAGCTCGCCGAGCTGCGAGAAGCGATCGACGGCGGGGACAAGGCGGAGGTCGAGTGGGAGCTCGGCGACCTGCTGCTGAGCCTCGCCAGCCTCGGACGCCACACCCGCACGCCGGCCGAAGATGCCCTCCGCCTGGCCATTGCACGCTTCGATACGCGATTCCGGGCGATGGAGACTGCCGCCCGGGAGGCAGGAGAAGCTCTGCAGGCCCTGGACAGCGCCGAATTGGAGCGCATGTGGGGGACCGCCAAGCGGACCACCGATGCCCCGGGGCCCGACGAGGAGAGCGCCTGAGATGTTGCTGCGCCTGATTCTGCTGATGACCGTGGTGCCGGCGGTGGAGCTGTACCTGTTGATGCAGCTCGCCGAGGTGATGGGCATCCTCGAGACCGTCGTGCTCATCCTGGTCACGGGCTCGGTGGGCGCCACTCTGGCCAAGCGCGAGGGGCTTGGCGTCCTTCAACAGCTCCAAGCCGACCTGAAGAAGGGCCTGCCGCCCGCCGACCGCCTGGTGGAGGGCCTGCTGGTGTTGGTGGGTGGCACTCTGCTCATCACCCCCGGTGTGCTCACCGACTTTGCGGGCTTCAGCCTCATCTTCCCCTTCACCCGACGGTGGCTGGCGCCGCGGGTGAAGCGCTGGGCGGCGGCTCGCTTCAAGGTGCAGACGCTGGGGGCGGGTCAGCCGATGGGGCAGGGGATGCCCTTTCCCTCCCAGTCCCAACCCGCGCCCGAGCCCGAGTTCGAGCGGCCGAGCAAGCCCATGCCCACGGGCTTTGAGCACCCGGAGCGTTGAGCGGTCGAAAATGGCCTACAGGTGGCCATTCTCCTTGAGCCAGCCGCAGTCGGCGGTGCAGTAGGCGGCCGAGCCGAGGTCCTGGCAGTGGAAGCCACGGGGACAGGGCTCGTCGGCCTCGATGTCGCAGCGGGGGTAGGTGGCGCCCGAATAGCAGGCGGTGCGCAGGCAGTAGGGACCTTCGACCACTCCGCCACCGAAGTTGATCTCGGAGCAGACCTCGTCGCCTTCGCAGTCGGCGTCGCGGCTGCAGATGAAGGAGCTGTCGTACTCGGCGACGTAGCACTCCTGGCCCGATGGACAGCCGCCCGCCGCGCTGCAGGGACCGCGCTCTGTGTCGCCGAAGCAGTCGGTGTCGGAACCAGGGTCGCAGTCGTCGCACACGCCGTCGGCGTCGTAGCACTGGCCGGTGGTGACGTCGCAGTACTCGCCGTAGGCGCAGTCGAGGTCGGTGTCGCGGCAGCCGGCCGGTGCGCAGTTGCCGTCGTTGCACGTCTCGCCCGACACGCAGTCGGCATCGCCTTCGCAGCCAGCCGCACACCGGTAGTCGGTGTTGCAGTACTCGCTGAGGGGACAGTCTGCGCTGGTGAGGCACTCGGGGTTGCCGCACTCGCCGTTGATGCAGGCCTCTCCGAGCTGACAGTCGGAGTTGACCTCGCAGGCGACGGCCTTGTCCTCCTTCGAGCAGCCGGTGGACACGAGGGCGAACAGCCCGGCGAAGAGGATGGCGCGGGTCACTCTGCACCTCCGCAGAAGTCGGCGGCGTCACCGCTGCCGTAGTCGTAGCTGGCGGTGATCTGGGAGCCGGGAGGTGGCAGGGAGGCCCGGTCGAAGACCACGGCCGGCCGGGAGTCGACCTTCTCGTAGGTCCAGGCACCGTCGGCGCAGTCCCACTCCTCGCCGTCGACCCCGACGACCAGGGTGGCGACGTCGGGGGACTCGGACAGGTAGAAGGTGTCGGTGAGCCGCGAGGTGGCCAGCGAGAGCTCGGTGACGATGGTGCTGAAGTCGCCCGAGCAGATGCTGCCCACCACGCCGTTGGTCTGGTTGGCCACATCCACGTAGCGGTCGCTCTTGGTCGCCCCGGCGTTGAGCTGGGCCTCCGAGCAGTCGTCTTCGTCGTTCACCACGAGGGCGGAGGCGTTGAAGATGTCGCGGCTGCGGTTGCCCTTGATGCTGCGGAAGGTGTTGATGTAGCCCGCGGTGGTGAGGGGGGAGCTGTCCTCCTCGTCGCTCACGAAGATGATGCTGAGGTAGGCGTCGGAGCGCAGGAAGCCTTCGTTGGCGCCACCTGCGTCGGAAAGCGGCGGGGTGAGGGCCAGGGCCGCGGTCTCGAGTCCCATCTCGTAGCCGGCGCCACAAGTGCCGACCTGGACCAGCTCGGAGAAGACGTCTTCGCCATCGGCGTCCTCGTCGGAAATCCAGGTGCCGCCCACGAGCTCTCCGCCCGAAGGCACGGCGTCGATGTCGGCCTGGGTGCAGGGGCCGTAGGGCTCCAGAGGCTCCAGAGTGGTGGTGATGACGCCAATCCGGTAGTCGACGTAGCCCGTGAAGAAGCTGAGGAAGTCGGAGAAGTTGGTGGACAGGTTCGCCTGGTAGGGCTGCATGGAGCCCGAGTTGTCCACCACCAGCAGCACGTCGACCTCGCCGGCCTCCACCTGGTAGAAGGTGTCGTCGGAGTCGAGCTTGGCGAGCGAGTTGTCGCTCTTGCAGGCCGCCAGGGAGCTGATGAGCAGCACCATGGCAAGTCGGCTGCGGGGAGCTGGATTGGGGGACAAGGTCACCTCCTTCGCGGACGGCACGCCGACCTGCGGGCCATCCGGATGCCGTCCCCTGGCGCTTCCACGGGACTCGGGCGTCGCCGCAGCTTATCCGATTGTCCCCAGTCGTGGACCGTCCCCCACATGAGCATCCCTTCGCCAGCTCCACGTCCGTCCTGGGCCCGTCGCCTCGACCGATGGAGCCTGCGAGTCGCCCGGCTGTTGTCCCCGCTGGTGGGCCGTCCCACAGACGACCTGCTCACCCGGCTCGCGCGCACCGCCCGCCCATCGCCCCCCATCTTGGTCCCATCCGCCGCAGATCTCGGCATCATCGACCACCTCGATGAGGGTCGCCGGGCGCTGTCTGGCGCGCTCTACGCCGAGGCACTGTTCCACTTTCGGGAGCGTCTGCAGGAGACCGACCAGCAGGACCCCTGGGCCTGGCATGGGCGTGGAGATGCCCTGCAGATGCTCGGACAAGCCCAAGACGCCCTCGACGCCTATGACCGCGCCGCTGCCATCCAGCCCCGCCAGGGTCTGCACCAGATGGGGCGGGCCAACGCTCTGGAGTCCCTCGGACAGGTCGACGGGGCCGATGAAGCCACCCGCGTGGCCTTGTCCCTCGACCCCACGCTCACCTGGATGCGTCCGGCTCCCTGAGTCGTGCTGCGAGGTGAGCGACCGAGGGCTTTGGGTTACACGCCGCGGTCCCCTGAATCCGAGTGCCCCACCGACCCGCCAACCCGGTCGAGCCGGAGCGCACCGTCGAAGCCGCGCCCTGCGCGGGGAGCCGTGACCATGCTGGAGACCCTCTCCAAGGGCTTTCGCACCGCCCGCCTGAAGCTGTCGGGCAAGGCCGAGCTGAGCGAAGACAACATCAAGAACGCCCTGCGCGACGTGCGGGTGAGCCTGCTGGAGGCCGACGTCGAGCTGTCGGTCGTCAAGCGCTTCCTGGCCCGGGTGCAGGAGCGCGCGGTCGGCGAGGTGGTCAACCTCAAGGCCAAGAAGGACGCCGGCTACGGCATGGCGGGCATGCAGGTCACGCCGGCCGACCACTTCATCAAGATCTGCCACGATGAGCTGGTGGGCCTGATGGGGCCGGTCGACACCTCCCTCGAGCTCGACGGCGACCCCGCCCTCATCATGATGGTGGGCCTGCAGGGGTCCGGCAAGACCACCACTGCCGGCAAGCTGGCCCGTCGCCTCAAGCAGCAGGGCAAGAAGCCCATGCTTGTGGCCGCCGACATCTACCGTCCGGCCGCCATCGACCAGCTCGTCACCCTCGGGCGTCGGCTGGGCCTCCCGGTCTTCTCCATTCGTGGCATGAAGCCCGTGCAGCTGTGCACACTCGCCGTGCAGCAGGCGCGCAACGTCGGCCGCGACGTCGTCATCTTCGACACCGCCGGCCGCCTCGCCCTCGACAACGAGCTGATGCGCGAGCTCGAGGAGATCAAGGAGAAGACGAAGCCCGAGAACATCCTGTTCGTGTGCGACGCCATGATCGGCCAGGACGCCGTGAAGACCGCTGCCGAGTTCGACCGGCGGCTGGGCTTTTCCGGCTTTGTGCTCACCAAGCTCGATGGCGATGCGCGTGGTGGTGCGGCCCTGTCCATCAAGGAGGTCACCGGCAAGCCCGTGAAGTTCCTGGGCATGGGCGAAGGCCTCGACAAGCTCGATGACTTCCGTCCCGAAGGACTGGCCGACCGCATCCTGGGCTTCGGCGACGTCGTGGGCCTGATGCAGGACTTCGAGAAGGCCGTCGACCCCGAAGATGCCGAAAAAGACGCCGTGAAGATGCTTCAGGGCGACTTCAGCTTCCACGACTTCTACAAGCAGATCCAGATGATCAAGCGGATGGGGTCGCTGCGGTCGCTGTTCGAGAAGCTGCCGGGCATGGGCAACATGCTCGACCAGATCCCGAAGGAGGCCCTCGACGACCGCGAGCTGGTGAAGATCGAGGCCATGATCCAGTCGATGACCAAGCAGGAGCGTCGCCACCCCGACATCCTCGACAAGTCCCGCATGCGGCGCATCGCGAACGGCTGTGGGCGTCCGGTGGAAGACGTGGAGTCGCTGTACGAGCGCTTCCTGCAGACGCGCGCGATGATGGGACAGCTCGGCCGCTCGGGCATGTTCGGTGGACTCCCGGGCATGCCCGGTGGCGGCGGCGGCAATCCTTTCGGTGGCGGCGGTCGTGCAGCCCGGCGCAAGGGGGGCGGCCATCCGATGATGCCCGGCATGATGGGCGGCGGCATGATGCCCGGTATGGGCATGCCTGCGCAGCCTCAGCCGCGGCTGTCGCGCGAGGAGTCGGTCGAGGCCGCCAAGGAGCGCCGTGCGAAGCAGAAGGCCCGGCGCAAGGCGCGCAAGTCGGGTCGGAAGAAGAAGTAGGGCCGCGAAGTCGGCTGCGGGTCAGCGCAGCAGCTTCAGCTTCCGACGCGTTCGTCCACGGCGCCTGACGAGACCGCGCAGACCGATGACGCCCAGCACCTTCGCCTTCTTGCGACGGCGGCGCTTCTTGCGGAGCTTGACGACCGCGAGCACGGGAACGACCGACGGGACGCCCTTCTTCGATGCCAGACCGACGGCGGTTCGGGCGAGCCGGAGCCCGCGGCGGGCCCGCTTCAGCTTGCGCATGCGGCGAATGAGTGGATGCATTTGAGAGAGCTCCTGTTGGGTTGTGGGCAGGGGGGAGGCGGTTGTGGTGGGGGAGGCTCCGGCGCGCAGCAGGCGGCTGGCGTGCGTGCGGGCGGCCACCTCTGGGAGAGCAAAGACGGCGTGGTGGGCGAGCGCCGGCAGCAGGCGAGGCTGGATGGCAAGGGCGGCCGACAGTTGGGAACGGTCGATGTCAAGGCTGTTTTCGTCTGCTGAGGGCGGGGCTGCCCGGTCGACCGGAGTGAGGCCGAGTGGGTCGATGCGCCAGCCGGGGCCTGGCCCCCGGCGCCGAGCGGTGGACAAGGCGTTGCCAAGGCTGCCGTCGTCCCAGTCGCCAGCGCACAATGGCGGGTGGTTGGTTCGGCGTCCGATGAGGCGGCGCCAGGCCGTGGAGAGCCGGGCGACGTAGGGGCGTCGGCGGAGGCCACGGTCGTTTGCGAGGCGCCCGGTGAGCGTGTCGAGCAGGTGGAGGCCCACGGCCGGATGGCGCTGGATGGCCGGGGCGAGCGCCGTCCAGTTGAGCATGGCCACTCTGGCGGGGGTCACCGACACCACGGTGTGGCCGGCTGCAGCACCGCTCAGCACGCCAATCTCGCCGAAGTAGTCGCCGGGCACCATGTGGTTCACCCACCGGCCACGGCGCTGGACCCGAAGCTCCCCTTCGAGGATGAAGTGGATGGCGCGCACCGCTCGGCCTTCGCGCACGAGGGGTGTGCCGGCCGGTACGTGGCGCAGGCGGGCCCGCTCGGCGAGCGCCTCAAGTTCGTCGAGGTTGAGGGAGTCGAACAGGGCGGGTCCCCTCAGAAGCCGGACCAGTGCGGTCCGTGCGGTGCCCTCGGCCCGGAGCTGCTGGCGGGGAAGGCCCGTGAGGGTGCGCATTCGCTGTTCGAGGCCGGGGTCTGTCCGCATCGCCTTGCGCAGCTGCAGGCTCGACAGCCGCAGCACCACCGATGGCTCCACGGCCCGTCGCTCGGCCGCCGCAGCTCGGTCCGCCAGAGCTTCGGTGACGCCGAGGCAGTCGCCTGCCGCCCAGACCCGTCGGGCACCCCCCCCCTGCGGGTCGGATGCCTGTACTCGACCGGACACCACCACCACGACGGCCACCACGGGGGCACCCTTGCGCTGCACCAGCTGGCCGGGGCGCAGCTTCACTGCGGACGCCAGCCTCGCGAGCCGGTGCAGAGTCTTCGGCGGCAGCGCGGAGAAGGCGGAGGTGGCGGCGAGCGCACCGAGCCGAAGCTGCCGGGATGACTGGAGGCGATGGGCCAAGACGACGGCCAGCAGCACGAAGATCGCCCCGAGGGGCGCAAACAGGGCGACTGTGGCGGGGGCGTGGTCCATCATGGCGCGGCCTCAAGCCTCTGGAAAAGCGTCAGCGACGCCGTCTTGAGGCAGTCGAGGTGTGGGCGGGTGAGCTCAATCGGCGAAACAAGCGGTCCAACCGCAAGAAGCGCAATGGCTTCATTCGAGACGCCCGGTCCAACCGGGTGTGGGCGCTGCGCAAGGCCCTCGACAAGCTGTAGGGCCGGTCCCATCAGCCCGCCTCCGGCTGTGCGATTCTCAGCCGAATGCGGCGGGTCGCCTGAAGCACCAACAAGGTGGCGGGCAGCCAGAACAAGGGATGGCGGAGGGAGACGGCGATGAGCTCTGCGGCGGTGGTCTGGAGGGGCGGCCGGGAGACCGCCGACGCGAGGGCGATGCCCACGAGCACAAGCAGGAGCATCCCCACGAGCCTGGCGCCGAGCCGAAGCAGCACGCGGGCCGCGTAGGCCCCCTTCTTGGCGACCGAGGCGTAGGTGGGTGCGACCCGGCGGGTGAGATTGCCGAGGTAGAGGCGCATCCAGCGCACGGTCTCCCGGGTGCGGGCCAGCTCGGCTGCTGCTCTCCATCGGCGGTCGCGGCGGCTTCCATGCCGCTTCTGTGCGCGTCTGGCGAGGCGAGGCCCGGCCCACCTCGGGTGGTCGGCCATGAGCTTGTCGGCGTCGAGGTCGGGGTCGAGCCGCATCGCGATGGTGTCGAGAAAGAGCATCGCCCGCATCATGCTGACGCCCGACGGACCCATGGGCACCTCGCACTCCCGGGCGACCCGCGCGGTGGCCAGCCAGGTGGCCACCTGTGAACGCTCCCACCAGGGCGCGGTGGTCGACGAGCGGGCCAGGCGCAGGGTCCACATCTCTCGCCGCATGCTGCTGCGGAGCCGCTCGATGTCGAGGCGGGGAAGGGGCGCGAGGAAGCCGATGGTGAGCTCGGAGGCGCGGGTGACCTCCAGCTGCTCCATGTAGTGGACGTAGTCGGCGGACTGGTCGCGGGCGACGGCGCTCGTGATGCCGCACGAGCCGAAGTCGAGCAGCACGAGCTTGTTGCCGGGCTGCACGATGAAGTTTCCGTGATGGGGGTCGCCGTGGAAGAAGGCCTCCTCTCGGCGTCGCCACATCTGCTGCTTGAACAAGCGCCTGGCCACCACCTTCGGGTCGACTCCATGCCGCCGTAGCCAGGCCCGTGACAGCTCGTCCCCGCTGTCCACTGCGGCGAGCAGCTCGGTGCCCTGCACCCCCGAGACGAAGTCGCTCACCAGGACCTCGTGGGAACACAGGGCGTGGTGCACCCGTGGCGCGGTGACCCACGGGATGTCGGCCGCCTTCGCTTGTCGGCGGAAGAGGCGTTGGTACCGTGCTTCTTGAGCGAGGTCGAGCTCTTGCCCGAGCATCTGTTCCAGTCCGGTGCGGAGGTGCTGGAACCAGCCGGGCCGCACGACAGTGAGCGCCTCGAGGGCCCGGGTGGCCGCCTGGACGAGCCGAACATCAGCGGCGAGCACCGCTCGAATCCCCGGCCGCCGTACCTTGACCGCCACACGCCGGCCGTCTCGCAGCCGCGCTTGAAAGACGCAGGCGATGGAGGCCGAGCCGACCGGCTGTGGGTCGATGACCTCGAAGACGTTCTCGAGGCGGGCACCGATGGCCCGTTCGATGGCGGGAAGGGCCTCGGCCAGAGTGAAGGGGGGCGCCGAGTCCGTGAGGGCGCTCAGCTCGCGGCAGACCGGGTAGGGGAGGAAGTCGACCCGGTTCGACAGCTGCTGGCCGATCTTCACCGCTGTGCCGCCCACCTCGGTGAAGAAGGTGCGCAGAGCGACACCCCAGGCAGCGTCGTCGAGCGTTCCGCTGGCTTTGAGTCGAATTCGGGTGACCGCCAGGCGGAGCAGGCCGCGGCTCCAGGTCAGCGCCCGGAGGACGACCGGGCCGAGGGCGACCGTCTGCGTGCCGACCCGGGGGAGCGGACGGGGCAGGCCAGCGTCGGCAAGCGCCCCGAAGGGGTGGGGGGACCCCTCTGGAATGGCCCCCAGAATGGCCCGGGTGGCCTCCGGCAGGTGTCCGAGTCCGGCGGCGTCGGTGCTGATCCGCTGCTCAACCATCTTCTCGGTCCCCCAGGCGCCGGTGGATGCGGCGCAGGGTGCGGGCACACACAAGGGCGGCCCCGACCCAGAAGGCCGGGTGCCCGAGGACCCGGACCGGTGCGGGCCACGCAGAGGTCCACAGGACACCGGCGGCCAGTGCCACCGCGGCCAGCACCAGCACCTGGAAGGCAAGGCGCAGCATCGCGTTGGCGACGAATGCGCCCTTGGCCGTGAGGGAGACATGGTCGACGGGCAGGTGACGCAGGCGATGGTCGGCCAGAAACCGGAGCTTGCGAAACAGGTCCTGTCTTTCCTCGCGGGCCAGCTCGTGGAGCTCGGCGGGGTCTCGGCGGCCCTGCTTCTCCAGCTCGCGCAGGGTGCGGTCGACTTGCCGGTGGTCGGCGTCGGCCTCGTAGCGGGTGTAGGTGTCGAGCAGGTCGAGGCGGGGCCACAGGCGGCCTGCGAGGTGCTCCGTACACAGCGCCGCGCGCATCAGCCGCAAGATGTCCAGCGACACGGGGATCTGGTGTGCTGCGGCTGCCTGCATCAGGTCGAGCCAGAGGCCCACCGTCGTGCGGGCATCGACGGGTCCGTCCTTGTCCAGCAGCCCGAACAGGTTGCTCCACATCCGCCGCTCCAGCTCGGCCCGAAAACCCTGGACGTCGATGGCTGGGAAGGGCCCCAATGTGTGCATCAGCACGTCGGTGGCACCGGGCGCATCCTGGAGGGCCAGCCTGTGCAGGGCTTCGCGGTACAAGCGACGGGCGCCGAGGTCGACCTGGGCACAGTCCCCCAGATCCACCCACACCAGCCGGTCGTCGGGCAGCACCACGAGCTGGTCGGCGCTGGGTTCCACGACAAAGAAGGCGAGCTCGAGCTGAGACCACCAGCCTGCTCGCAACAGTCGACGCGCAAGGCGCCGGGGCTGCACACCACGGCTGCGGAGCCAGGCCCTGGACGCCGCCGTGTCTTGCTGCACGGCGGCCACCACCTCGGTGAGGGTGGGACCTGAGGCTTGATCGATCACCCTGACCTGGGTGCTGCAGAGGTCTTCGTGTACCCGCGCTGTGCGCAGCCACCCCATCCCCGCGCGCCGGGCCTCTTTGCGAAAGAGGCGTTGCTGACGTGCGCCTCGCACCATGTCCACCGAAAAGGCGAGCTGTTCTCCCTGCTCCCGCTCCAGCCGCCGACCAAAGCCCTCCGGCACCAGCGTCAGCACCTCGGCGAGTCGACAGAGGTGCCGAATCGCCCGGAGCTCTGTGGCCAGGGCCATGCGCACGCCCGGTCGCCGGACCCGCACCCGCACAGGCTGCCCGTTCGCCAGCAGCGCCCGGTATTCGCAGGAGACCGTGTCGGAGCGCCGGGGGGTGGGGTCGAAGCGCTGGAAGCTGACCGACAAAGGCTGTCCGGTGGCTTGCTCTACACGGGCGATGGCCTCAGAGGCCGACATCGGTGGTGCGACATCCGCGAGACGAGCCAGCTCCAGGCAGGTCTCGAAGTCCAGCAGGTCGGCGCGCAAGGACAGCTGCCGTCCCACTCGCACGGCGGCCCCCCCCATGGTCTCGAGCCAACCCCGCAGGCGCGCCCCACGGCGGTCGGGTCCGTCCCAGCCACGCATCCGGTCTGCACAGACGCCCCAGAAGAAGCGGAAGGCCAACACCGACCAGGCCCAGAGCCGCGCACGAACCAGACGGCTGGATGGCTCGGGCAGGCCGGACTCGCGGGCCCAGGAGATGGCGGCGGGCTCGCCGGTGCCCTTTCGGCGGGAGCGACGGGACAGGGGGGCGATGCGCAGCGGCGGCCGACCGGTCTCGGCATCGGCGGCGGGCACGGATGCGGCTCCGCTGGTCAGAGCCAACGGCGGCGACGCTTCGCCTTCTTCTCCACCACGACGACGACCACCTGTGCGGTGTCGTCGAGAATGCCGTCTGCGACGAGGTCATCGACGGTGTGTCGGACGTCGTCGACGAGGCGACCCCGCCCCTTGCGCAGCCGCTTGACCTGCTTGCGCTTCTTCTTGCCGAAGTCGACGACGACGATGGGACCGGGGGTTGCATCCGGGCTCGGAGCTTCGGTGGACATGGCACTCTCGGGGGTTGGGGCTGACGGTGAGGCTCGGTCCGCTACGCCTGCAGAATGGTGGCTGGGGACACGGCTACAGTGGTGCACGTTCGGCGTTGGTTTGTATCCGAGTCCACGAGATTCCCGAGAACTTCCGACGAACAGGTGTATCCAAGGCCGGAAACACTCTGTCGCCCGACTACGGCGCGCCTGAGGTGCGTTTCGCGTTGGTCCCGGTAGGCTGACCCGCCCGCGGTATTCCGCTGAGAGGGCGCCCCGGTCCCCTCAACCTTGGCTCCGACCTTGGGTGTACGTCCCTTGTGTTGGTGAACTTCCTGATCTGGAGCTCCGTTGTCCACCGACTCCACACTCCCTGTGCCCGCGCCATCTTTCGCCCCGCGATTGCTCCGCCAGCGCATCCTGCTCGAGACCGTGGCCTCGGCAATCCTTGGACGCGGCGACCATCCCGACCGGCTCGCCCGCGTCGCCAGGTGGAGCGAGCGGCTGGATGCGCACCATCCACAGACCGCGGAGGGGGCCCGTCCCCTGATGGAGCTGGAGGCGGACCGTGCCACTCCGGAGCTGGTGGCAGCCCTGACCGATGGCTACCGCCGACCCATCGTGATTCGGGGGCTGGCCCGCGCCCATGCGGCTGTGCGGCGGTGGACCCCCGACTACTTTGCGGAGCGGCTCCCCGACGCGGAGTGCACGGTCTTTCGGCCCAACGAGGAGGTGGGCTTCGGCCTGGGAACCGCCCCGCTCGAGCGCCTGCCCGTCGCGGACTTCATGAAGCGGGTGCTCGACGAGCCGCTCTATCTCAACAACAGCACCGAGCTGTTCGCCCTCGACCCCGAACTGGTCGACGAACTCGAGCTGTCCCGGGTGCAGGACGCAGTGTTCGGCGCGAGCCTTGGCACCCAGCTCTTTGCCACCCAATTCTTCATCGGCTCGCAGTGCGTACACAGTCGCCTGCACCAGGCGGTGGGCGGAAACGCCTTCATGCAGGTGCGGGGTCGCAAGCGGTGGACCTTCGTGGACCCCATCCACACGCCCCGCCTCATGCCGATTCCCGGGGGCTCCTTCTACTTCACCCTCTCGGGGCATGGTGGCTTTCGGCGCCGTCGGGAGCTGGGCCTTCCCCCCGGCCTCCTCGCCCACATTCCGCGTTTCGAGACGGTGCTGGAGCCGGGGGACGTGCTCTACAACGCACCGTGGTGGTGGCATGAGGTCGAAAACCTCGACCCGGGCACCATCGGCTGTGCAGTGCGCAGAATGCCCCCGCACGGCACCATCTCGCCCTCATTCCGGAACCTGCCGGCCTTCACCCTGGCGTCGATGTACCCGGCGCGCAGGGTTCTGGCCGCCCTGGTCGAGGCAGTGGGCTGGCTCGCCGGCGGGCGGGTCTCGCTGATGCGTCGGGCAAACCGGGTTCTCCACGAACGTCTCCACAACTCACTCAGCGAACGCAAGGCAGCCTGAGCGCCGACCCCGGGAGTCCCCATGAGCTTCGTCTTGTTGTGCCTGGCCGGCTTTGTCGTCGGCAACACCGTCAGCTCCGTCTATGTGTCCATCCTCTACCACCGTGGGCTCACCCACGATGCGGTCGAGCTGTCCCCCGTGGCGCGCTGGCTGGTGCTCTACACGGGCTTTTGGGTGACCGGCCTCGACCCGCGCACCTGGGTCACCATGCACCGGCTGCACCACCGGCACGCCGACCAGCCCGCCGACCCCCACTCGCCCACCCAACACGGCTTGGTGGGCATTGTGTGGACCACCATCACCTCGTATCTGGGCATTCTACACAAGCTTGCAGACGGCGACTCTGCGTTGCTCGAGGTCGCTCCGGATGTGCCCTGGACGATTCCCCCGAGGGTGTTGCGGTGGACTTGGATGGCGCCGCCGGTGGTGTGGCTTGCGGGTGCGTGGACCCTCGGACAGCTCACCGGCTTGTGGGCGCTGTCCCTCGGGCTGGTGCTGAGTTGCGACTTCGTGGTGAAGAGCTGGCTGGTGAACGCCCTCGGGCATGCCCACGGATACCGCAACCACGACACGGCGGACGACTCCACGAACAACCGCCTGGCCGCCCTTCTCGTGGTGGGAGAGGGCTACCAGAACAACCACCATCGCCATCCCCGTCGGGCCAACTTCGCCCATGTGCCCGGCGAGCTCGACCTGGGCTTCCAGTTGTGCGTTGTGCTGTCCCAGGTGGGCTTTCTTCGCCTGCGTGCCGCCGAGGCGGTCCCGGTCGACCTTGCCGAGCCTGCCGCCCCCTGATTCCAGCTTGTCTTGGGAGCGACCGCCGGTCCTCCCCGGAGACCCTCATGTCACTCCGACTCGTCGGACTCGCCTACGGGCTTGCTTGCCACAGTCTGTTCGCTGTCGCCATTGCTGCGATGGTCGGCAATCTCTACTTCGGAATGCAGGTGGGACTCGGCCCGGCAGGTGCCTGGGCGGTGCCTTGGAACCTCCTGCTGCTCGCACAGTTCCCGATTCTGCACTCCTTGCTGTTGACCCCGCGTGGACGGCGTGCCCTGCGCCGGCTGGCACCCGAGTCCGCTGCAAGCACCCTGGACACGACTCTGTATGCCATGGTCGCCTCGGCGCAGGTGTTGGCTGTCTTTGCACTGTGGGCGCCGCTCGCCGGCCCGACGTGGACGCTGGATGGACTGGCCGGGCTCCTGTCCATCGCGGGCTTCGGCCTGGGTTGGCTCGTGCTGATGTGGGCCATGGCCGAGGCTGGACTCGGTGTGCAGGTGGGATCGACCGGCTGGACGGCACTCTGGCGGGGTGGGCGACCCCGCTATCCCCGCACCTTCCCGACCCGCGGGCTGCACGCCTGGATGCGTCACCCCATCTACGCCGCCTTCGGCTTCGTACTTTGGATGGGTCCGCACTGGAGCGTGGACCGGCTGCTGCTCGCCATCCCACTCACCTTGTATTGCATCGTGGGTCCTCGCCTCAAGGAGGCCCGCTACCGGGCACGCTACGGCCCGGCCTACCAGGAGCACCTCGACGCGGTGCATCCCCGCCTGAACCCGGTGCAGTCGCGCCCGTGGAGCACGCCATGAACGCGCCCGCCAAGGTGCCCTACCGCGCGCATCTCGCCTCGGATCCATCCCGCCCGATGCTGCGATTGGAGGGCGGGCGTCGGCGCCGGATGCTGGTGGCCTATGGGCTCCTCAACCTGGTCGTGTTCGGTGGACTCGTGGTGTCTGCCGCGACGATTCCCAAGGTGCTGCTCGTGGGCCTCGTGTTGGCCTATGTGCTCGAGAACACCATGTTCGTGGTCGCCCATGTGGGCCTGCACTGCTCCTTCATGGAGACGCCAGAGCGGGAGATGCCCACCATCACCCACCACTCCTTCCTTCACCACTACCGCGACATCCGCACCTACTCGAAGAGCTGGCTGGAGTCGCGCCTCGGCTACTTCTACTGCCCTCGGCTCGGCTTTCGCACCATCACCGCCCACGGCACCATCACGGCGCCACTGCTGGTGGCGGGGGGGCTCGCCTGGTGGGATTGGCGCGTGGGCCTCTGCGCGCTGTCGTGTACCTGGGGGGCGCACCTGCTGCAGACCATCGCCCACGAGTGGTACCACAACCCCGACCGAGGCACCTTCTACTGGGCGCCCACACGTTGGCTGCTGGGTGGGTTGGAGAGGGTCGGACTGATGTCGACCGCACGGCACAACCGCCACCATGGTCACCACCTGCGCAACCTCGACGCTGTCCACAACTGGCTCGACCTGTACCTTCCCGGAGGGGAGTGGCTCGGCGACACCCTGTTCGCGGCCGCTAAGAAGCGCTTTGTGCCTGGCCAGCGGCGGATGGTGCGCACCATCATCGCCGCCTACGCCGTCTACACCCCCATCCACTTCGGTGTGTTGGTGGGCGGCTTTCTGTTGGCGGCGCTGTGGCTCAGCTGACCGCAACCTCCCTGCCTCGATCGAGCAACCCGGTCGGCCGGGCCCGGGCCGAGCGACGCTTCTTCACCGGGGCCTCGGCCCTGATGCTCGTGGCCTCGGTGGTGGGCTTCATGCCCACCTTCTACGCCCGGGGATGGTTTCCCGAGCGGCAGCACTACGTGCCCCCCGAGCCCTTCTTCGCCTGGCATGGCGCCATCTGCACGGTGTGGCTTGTCCTGGTATTCGTACAGCCGTGGCTGGTGCAGAGACGTCGGCTTCGCCTCCACCGCAACCTCGGGATGGTGTCGGTGCTCGTCGCCATGGGAGTGGCAGGCACGTCCGTGTATGGCGCCTTGTTGGCAGGTATCCGCCCCGGCGGCTTCATGGGGCCGCCGCTCGAGCCGGAGGTGTTCCTCCTCGTGCCCTTTCTGGATGCGGGCTTCTTCGCCTTGCTGGTGGGGGCGGGCGTGGTGTGGCGGCGGAGTCCGGCGGTTCACAAGCGGCTGATGCTGCTGGGGAGCCTGAGCATGTGTCAGGCGGCCTTCGTGCGCATCCAGCCCGCGGGGCCGTGGTCGGGGCCCGTTGTGCAGTTCGGTCTCACGCTGGCCTTCGTGGTCGCGATGGCGCGCTTCGACCGGCGGCAGCTGGGTCGGGTGCATCCCGTGACAGCCTGGCTGGGCTTGCCACTGTTCGTCTCGGAGTTTCTGCGCTTCCCGATTGCGATGACAGACGCCTGGCGGTGGGTGGGGCGCGCCCTGTTGGCCTGGATGGCGGGCTAGAGAGCTGACCAAGAGTCATGCCGCTTCCAGAAGTCCGTTGACAACAAAGCAGTTCGCCACGACCGCACTCGC
>ENA-OWNT01002203-OWNT01002203.1-seawater-metagenome-genome-assembly--contig:-NODE-2203-length-20971-cov-3.989040_pt1 | contig 20971 bp, 17 predicted proteins | sample MGYA00238136_ERZ651165 | MGnify/ENA primary metagenome ERZ651165 (study PRJEB26861, sample SAMN08777766) | seawater metagenome | isolation source: coastal seawater | place: USA: Florida | collected...
TGGAGGTCTTCTTGGGCTTCTGCTTCACGAAAGCAGGGGTGTATGCCCCGGGTCCCGGGTTTGGGTCGGGAAGAGCGACTTTGCGCTCGTAAGGTGTGCCCCACCGGTCCGTGTTCGTGTTTGCAAAGCTCGATGATCCGCCACGGCCGACAGAATGACTCGACTTTGTTTTGGAAGGGTTCACAGGGTTGTACTCACCAGGACCAGGAAGCGAATTTCCCCACTTCGGTAATCGAGGTCCAGTGGATCGAAACGCTGCATAACGAATCGCGTCTTTACGGAAATCTGCAGGCACTTTGGGATTGTACGAGCCTGGTGCAGGCGAGTCTCGAATAAGTTCGTCGATGTACGTGCTTCTCTTGGTCTTCGACTTGAATGATGAAGCGGAAAGCTTTTGCTTTCGTCTCTTCTTTTGTCCCAACGAATAAGTGCCGGGGGCGGGTGCGTCCGTCTTGAATGCGTCCATGTAATTGCAGCGTTCGGTCTGAGACTTGAAGCTGGCAGCTGTGACAGCTCTCCGCGAACCATCAAAGCTCTGGGCATTGTTTCCTGCGGAGTACTGTCCTGGGGCAGGGAAATTGATTCTATCGAGGGCCATTCTATCAAACCGCCTTGACTTGGACGCGAAGCCGTTGCCGAATCCTCGATGCGACACGCTGGCGTTGTTTTTCACCAGAGACGTGACCTTATCTGTTAAATAGTAGCCAGGGCCGGGATTGGTGGCACTGTTGCTTCGCCCGAACCGGGACGCAGACGACCCGAAACTCTTCGCCTTGTTAGGAGGAGAGTACGGGACTTTTGCAAACTTGGATGGGATAGCGGGTTCGGCGGTGGAAGCATTGCGTCGCTCTCTGCGCAAAGCTTGCTTGACCGTCGGTTGCACATCAGTCGTGGACGCGCGGCCGACCTGCCGGAAAGATAGCTTCGGCATCCCGCTCAATAAAGATTCAGACCAGCATTTCGAATGAAATAAGTAAAAGAGACAAGAAAAAGATAAACCAAGGAATAAAACAACACGTAATCCACTCCAAAAGCAAGGAAAAACGCGGGTTTCCGAAGTCGACGTCACCGTGCCGAACCACATCAACACGGCCGAGGGATGACATTGTTCCCATGCTCGGTCTCCCACACTGTCCGTCCGTCTCACGCTTAATGTTCAGTGACCCACAGTCTATTCTCCGTTCATTTATGCCTTTTCCGATGTCCTAACGACGAGAATCACTGGCCAGCGCTAACTCAACGATACAAAAGCACGCGATGGACGAACACAAACAAAACGCCACGGACCACGGACCACGGACAATGACGACGACGACGACGACGACGACGAAGACGAAGACGATGACGAAGGCGACCAAAGTCCGTCAGTGAGTGAGTGAGTGAGTGAGATTGAGTGTAACGCTGCCTGCGTCTGACAACCACTGCGAGCTGCGAGTGAGTAACTGTGACTGTGAGTGCGAGAGTGCGGGTGACTGCGGGCAACTCAATAGTATCGCCTTAACATTGACGATGTTGGGGAAGATCGGCGTCACGCACGTTTATTACACTTTGTGTGCTTCGACGACACAGGCGGAAAGGTGGCACGGTGGCGACCACAATTTGGACTGGACTAATTACTGACAACGTGCTTTCTTTCTTCGATGACTCCGCCTCCTCCAAGCGTCAAGTTTTCTGGCTCAGAGCTCCATTTTCGACAGTGTATGGTGTATGGTCATATCTCCTGCAGGTGTCATAGTTTCACATGGTTGAAGACTAGAATACGATTGGTTGATATGTGTTATAAAACAAAATTGCAAGGCCGCGGGTGGCTGTGATGCATGGTGTTGAACTCGCTTCTACGCGACAATGTCAGTCAGTCACTCTTCCTCCTCAATTGCAACATCAGCTACTGGATCGAAGTGTCGGCACGATAAACAATGACAAGTGTGCCTGCCACGGTCAAGAAGTGCCACAGGCAGTGGAGGGCAACCCAGCCCCAGTCATGACCATATGTATGCACGCGTTCACGAGCTGACTGCAACGTGAAGAAGGACACAAGCGTGATGAAGACAAAAAACATTCCGGCCCAGATTGACCGCAGGGCGAATTCGAGGAGCACTTCATACAAGATCAACATGGTCCCAATCGTGGCCATCCAGCGATCACAGTATTGGTTCATTCGCATCACGCGATGATGGTCCCGGAACAGCCCAGAGTCTGCACCGATGCTACAGAAGCCGACAGCCACAAAGACGCAGCCGTAATACGGGCGCGGTGTGTTGAGGTAGAAAAAAGATTGTACTGCAAGTAGCCAGTAGAATGCACAGCTGATGCCCACCAACAGCGACTTCCAGAAAGTCTTGTCACTGTGGTCGATGTGAACTTTGTGGATTTTCTTTTCGCCTTTCACAAGACCCATGGCCACTGCCTGGTTCCATAAGAACAGGCGCAAAAAGGCGAGCATTGTCGCGAGCTGGATGCACGGTTCTAACTTTGGTTGGAGCTGCAACTACAGCATATCCATGATGGCTGCAAGTCAGGCGATCTCGTGTGTCTAAAAATGGAACAAAACTTTTCGCGCCCGTGTTGCGCGTTGCGTGCAATGTGGCGTTACTGAAAATGGTGTGGACGGCGACATTCAAGTCACAGGTACCATGTCCGTACAATACACCCTAATATTGTGTGCGTGGAGCCGTGGAGCCGATCACAACACAAGCTGCTCCCTTGGCGGCTGAGGACTGGGTCAACACCAAGAGTAACCAGCTCGAATGTCGAAGTCGACGTCAGGTGACTCTTCTCCAAGACATACAAAAATCTTGTCCCACTGTGGAGGACGCAGTCACGGGCGGTTGGACGCCGGCACTAACAGGCTGCGGAAACCAGGTCTTGGAAGTCAGGTATGGCACGCCCAACACCTTGTTTGGTAGGTATCAGGTAGGTGTCCTTTGGTGCTCGGTGCCACAGTGCTGTGAAGCAGCCGAGGAAGAAACGGCGTGGCGCGACGGTGCAACCAAGACGAGCGCGCAAGCAACGACACAAGGAAGAAGGAAGAAGTCGGCAAGTTTGTCGTTCGTCGTGGTGGTGAAGGGAGGCAGCTGAGGCCATCTGAGGCCACTGCGCCACTGTCGCCAGAGTTGAGACGTGAGACAAGACCAACCTGCCATCCTGCCACGCGCACACAGATTCCTACTACACGATATACTAAGCACCCACAACCAACCACTACAAATATATCCCTTTACAGGATTTTGTGGAGTAACTCCCAAAGTGGCTGACAGTGAGTGAGTTGAGTGAGTGAGTTGAGTGAGTGAGTTGAGTTGAGGACGACTGTACAGTTGAAATTACGCAGTTTTGAATGACTCTGTGAACGCCCATACAGTTTGTGAAATCAGCGGATATATAGTCGAAACTGACGCCATCACAATCGCAAGCACACACAGTCACACAGTCACACAGTCAGTGCAGCGCGGCAACGGGCCAGCTCACGTAGATCGCGTGGAAACTTTGTAGTCCTATACCAGGATACCAGTTTGCGTTGTTAATGCAGTCAATGATTATTCCATAATTAGGAATTACGGTGATTTCACGTGGCTGGGCGTGGTGGAGTGAGTGCGTGAGCGTTGAGTGAGTGAGTGAGTGAGTGAGTGAGTTGGTTACACGGCTTGATTGACTCACTGACTGACTGACTGACTGACGGTGACTGACTGGGACTGAGAGTGAGAGTGAGTGAGTGAGGGAGTGAGTGACCGCCGCGTGAGTGACCGAGTGACTGAGTGACTCAGTGGCTGAGTGACTGAGTGACTGAGTGACTGACTGACTGCCCACAATGCCTCCGTTTCTCCATGGCGATCAACTTAGCGCTAACTTGCATTCTGGCTGCACGTCAATCTGTCGTTCCAAGACGGAGGACGCACAGCGTGTAGGTGCGGGAGTCGCGGAATTCGAGCGCAGGGCCACTGTATCTACAATCAGGACCACACAGTTTATCAAGGTAAGCTCCATATTGAATACACAAATTGCTAAACAGCGAAATATAATCGCAACGCTGCGTCGACTTCACTGAAACGCAGCGTTGAAATAGGAAAATACATTAGAAGTAAAAGTCAAAAATGCTGAGTCTGCAAGTTTGTGATACGTTGTCTTCGGCTTGCTGGCGCTTGGCGCGGTGGTGGCGCGATGGCGCTGCGGGAGCGTGTTGGCGGACGCACGCACGCACGCACGGACGGACGGACGGACGGACGGACGGACGGACAGTGTGGCGACGACCGCCGCGACGCTGATGAAGCACACTTCGTTCGTTCGTACCTAACATTCATTGTTAGCCCAGACAGCAGACTCCAACAAGACTTACGAGACTTACTCTCCTACTGACTGACTGACTGACTGATGGATTGACTGACTGATGGAGTGACTGACTGATGGATTGACTGATAAGGAAGTGTATGTTGCCGCTGCTTGTTCGACGCTTGCGCAGTGGGTTTTGTTTGTTTGTTTGTTTGTGTTAATTAATGCGATGGAAGCAGCGTGGTTGACGTGACGGTGGGATGTACCCGATTGGTCGATCGAACGTTTCTGCAAACATGCGTCGCTGACGAGAACCACGATATCGACGTTTGGCTTTTGCCCGAATAATGGAGCGGCAGTGAAGTAGTCACAGTGCTCGGCGCAAATCATCCTTGGTATTGCATTCACGTCCGTCGCGTCGACACTCGACGGTATATGAGTTGCTGTTTCTGACAGTGAGCCTGTGATTTATTTCGCGTCGCACTGCTGAATGCGTCGCCGTTTTGTTCCGGATTTGATCTCCACAACAGTAATCTAAGTTCGTGAAGCGCCTTTGACGGCGCTCCTTCCTTGCCCGCACTGGTTGCGGCAATGTGCGGCGCCACTTCGTGGCCGCGGCTTGGAGGCGGCGACTAGCACTTGGTCGTCCCACGATGCCATCCGGGCCAGCGTCTGTGGCCAGAGGGCCTTGCGCTTTGGAGGGCTGTGACCGCCGTGGAAGCTGGCTTTGCGAGGAGTGTCGGGACGTTTATTATTGCACCGGCGCCCATCGATCGCAAGATGCTGTCTCTCACCGACAGCATTGTAGCGGCAAAAAACATCATGCTCCCAAGAAAGACCACAGCGTGCGGAAAACTGCAGGCAGCCAGGTGCAGCCCATCGTTTCCAAAAGCCGGACGGAACGGTCTTCTCAACTGGGACATCGCAACGGGTCTGTCACGAACAAAGATGACGTTCGCGATGTTAGCAGAAAGGCCTCTGTTGATTTGCGTGCTGACATAGAGGTGGTGCCTGATGCTTCGCCGGACACAGGAGAGGGCGGTGAAGGCACCGAGGCCCAAAGCGAGACCAGTGCACCTCGCACGAGGCCCAAAGCTTGCAGGAATAGATGCCACGACATCATATGCTGCGGGCGTAGCAAAGATAGGGACATAGCAAGGGCAATTTTCAACGTGATCGACGTGCAGGGCGACAACAAAGTAGGCTGGGACGAATTTCTGCACTTCGTCAAGCACTCGTACGAACGGTTCCCCACTCTCGTGGCATCGTTCGGGGAAGACACGCGCGAACCAATTCCGAGATTCAGACGGCTCGTTCTGAAGACGGTTTTAGATACAACAGCGAAGAGGAAGCACCGAGCGAACGACTATCAACTTGGTGACCACGTGATGGACGTCTTGTTAGATCTCGACCGAACGTTTGAGGGACGCGGCTACGCTGCGGCGGTGCGCCAGTTGTTCCGAAAGTTTGACGAAAATGATAGCGGTAGCGTGTCTTTTGACGAATTCTGCGTAGCATTGCGTGAGTTCGGGTTCTTTGATTTCAATGTCGAAGTTCATGGCAGCAAGCTGCACCTCGTTGAGTACTCACTCTTTTGTCTGAGGTTGGACTCACCTGTCCGATCCGCCGCAATTTATGCAGCCTACAGCTCTGCTTTCGACGCGATCCTGATCACCGTGATTGTCATCAACACACTCGTCATTGCGATGGAGGACTATTCAGACCCGTTTCTGGTGCAGGGGGTTTCTGAACAATTTACTCCACTGAACCAATTCGTTGCGTTTTCGGATTATGTATTCACGGCCCTTTACGTGGTGGAGTTTATTGTCAAGGTTGTGGCCTCCGGCTTCATGGTTGGGCGAGGAGTCTATCTAAGTAGTTGGTGGAACGTATTTGACTTTGCGATCCTCCTGTTTAGTCTCCTAGTTCCTATTGTCGAGGCGTTTCTCGGTAATGCGGCCGAGCAGCAGGAAGTGTCTGAATTTCTGAAAGTGCTGCGCGTATTCCGTATCATGCGGCCCCTGAAAAGCATCACTGCCGTTCCACAGATGCGGCGCCTTGCGAGTACAATAGTTGCCGCGATCAACGCCCTCAAAGAAATTTTGTTCCTCCTCGTCCTGCTGTGGATAATAATTGGAATCATCCTCGTTGACGTGTTGAACGGTCGGCTGAGCCGTCGGTGTCATACCATGACGGAAGCCGAGTTGCTGACGCAGCTCGTTACCGAAGATGGGAGGAACGCGTCAGCCGTGATACAGAACTCAACATCTCCCGAGCAAATTCAATTTGCCTTCCACAATCTCTCCACAGTGTGGGAAACCACAGACCTAGATCGAGCATGTGGGCTTCACACCCAAGCCTCCCACCATTGTTTTCGTGATGACGCGGAGCGAAGCCTAGCGGACGATTTGTGCTTGTCGATTGATGACTTGAATCACATCATTCCAACTCTTCCACCGGAGGCTGCAACCACATACATTTGGAAGAACGATACCTTCATTTACAATGAACGTATGAACTTCGGCATCACTCATTTTGACAATCTGGGGTTCGCCATCATCTCACTGTTTCAAATTTCCACGCTGGAGGGATGGGTCGACATTGTTTACATCGTTCAAGATGCATTCTTCGACACGTTGATGTTTTGGGTGTTTTTCGTGATCATGTTGGTATGCGGTGTAATGATGATCGGCCTCATCCTGGCTGTCATTGAGGCAGTGCATAGTGAAGAGTCGGAACGGATGACGGACGTTAAAGTGCCGGATTGGTCAACTCCGGCCGTCACATTCGATCTGCAAGCCCTTACCTCTGTAATGCACTCGTTGAGCGCTGGGGGATTGAGGCGATGGGTCGATCGCGCTAAAGGCGCGGTATATCGTCGGATGCGACGGCGGGCACTGATGCTCTCTGCTACAGATCTAAATGCTGATAGCAAACTGCGAAACAAAAAGCCAATACATGCGGTTGCTAACTTTTTGGAGCGTGGGGCCGAGGCCGAGGCCGCTGAAACGGCGAAAAAATTGGCGTTGCTTGCGGAAGAAGCCGGGCAAGGGAGGACAGCTCACCCAGCATCGGAATCTGTCGACATGGTGTCGAAATCGGATGCGAATCCGCAGGAGGCAAAAGCCAGCGGAGAAGCGACCGACGTTCCAGCAGAATTCGAGGTCGTGGCAGACGCAGCGAGTGGTAACACGCCGGAAAGTAAGGTGGCTTCAACGACTGATAGCCGCCACGGTCACAGTCGTGCCAACATTGAAGCCGGAAATGACCTTGACAGTCTAGTGGACGAGGTTCTTATCGAGGAAAACGACGGCCGGCGATTGGAGCCGTTTGTTCGATGCCTCAAGGTTGTGAACATTGCCCAGTCAAAAGTGATGACAGCGATCATGTCGGCATGTGTTGTGATGAATCTGGTGTTTATGTGCACCGGAATCTACGTTCCCGAGGAGTATTTGACATGCCAAGATCGATTCAATGGCAATGTGTCTGCCCCATGTCAGGAAGCGGATCGAGATTACGTGATCTGTGTGTCCAATGTCGTCTTTGTGTGCATATTTTTGGTGGAGCTGATATTCCGGTGGTCAATCCTCCTCTCCGCACGGTGCATGTCAGGAACATGCACCGGGGTATTGTGGGCACGTACTCAAGAAGAGTTGACTCTGTTGCAGGCAGGCTATACGATATCCACTCCGCCGAATCCAAAAGGCAGGAAGCGTCTTGGTAGTGCAGACAAGCAAGGTGACCATGACGTCTTGCACGTCGCCAAGCAGTCCAACAACCAAGACGGAATTCCGCAGACGCTTAATGTCAAGCGTCCACTTGCAAGAACGACAAGCAGTGTCGAAAGGGCTCGCAATTCCCGGCGGTGCACTGGTCGTTGCCGACCAGACCTTCGTCAAGATGACGCTGACGAAGTCGTGGAACTTTTATTCGACGCTGCCTTGATCCGAAAATTAGATTACGTGGATGCAGTCGTGACAATTATTGCCGTATTGGATTTGTCAATAGTTAATTTCGCGGTGGGGGACTTTTGTACGTTGACACCAGCCCCCATGAAGACCGAAGAAGCGTCTTTCGTTGCACTTCGCGCTTTCTCGCTTCTTCGTGTGGTCCGTTTGTTCGTGAACTGGAAAACGATGCAGGTACGGTTCCTCCTAACTATCGATTGTGTCGCCCTGCAGTGTCATGTCTGTACCAGACTCTAACCAGCACACTTCAAAACTGTTGGCTGTTTGGGTTAGGCACTCCTGAGGATAATATACGAAAGTGGGCCAGAGCTGTTGTCATTCTTCGTCCTCATGCTAATCTTCGTGTACATGTCATCGCTACTGGGGCTGCAGTTGTTTTCGAACAAATTCTTTTTCGATGACAACGGATACCATGTGAAGTGGGAACCGCTCGTGTACAATGAGACGTGTCCACCGCATGCGCCCTGGCACCACTCACGACCGTACACGAAGCAAATGAGCAACTTCGACACGTTTGGGGATGCGGCACTGACGACGTTTCAAATTTGGTCCGGGGAGGACTGGAATTTGGTCATGTACAACGCTATTCGCAGCGGAGGCGCCATTGGACCAATTTACTTCATTTACTTCATGTGTGCGATATTTGCTGGCAATTGGCTCTTGCTCAATCTTCTTATTGCGATTATGCTCAGTCACTTCGAATTGAGTCGGTTGCCAGCGGGCAACGACGGCGAAGCGAACGGTATCACGGACAAAATGGCGTTGATATTCCGGACTTTATCTAAACAGAGCAACAAATTGACTCCGACTGTGCATCCGGAAAGTTCTGAATCGACAAAATGTAGGTGCTCTCCGCGAAACCGATCCCGCAGCGGTCCGCCGTCTGAACAAGGTGTGCAATGAAGTCTTGCGCTGCATGACAATGCAAATTTGAATGGTTATTTTTTGTTGCGTTGTGTTGTCCGTGCAGTTGACACGGGACCAGGAAAGGGTGTGTCGTCCCCACAGGTGGACAGGCTTTCCAGAAAGCTCACTGCATTGTTATCAGGTCCCGCTCATCACACAATTGAGTCGATTGATGTGGACGAAACAGGATTGATTATTCGTCGGAATGCTACCACCCACCTGTCGCTCGGACTCGGGCAGCACAGCCGTGACGAAGACTTAGATGCGAAGACGCTGGCCTCCATCCCTTCAGCACACGCGGTGGACAATATCGAAGACGGCTACAGTGGTGGAACCACAGCTGGCGGCGGCGACGTCGATACCAACACGGAAGACAGGAATGCTGGTAAGACCGATACTGGAGGGTCATCGCATCACTCGTCGCCGTGGTCAAGTGCTCGGATTCGAACTTTGATCAAGAAAGGTCATGTTCTTGGGACGGAAATTCTCGACCACATGGACCGCCATCGGCGGTGGAAAGCTGAGGCTTCTGGAGCTCTGGTGATCGACGATGAAGTCCGCCGCATCTCACATTGCTGTCCTCGGCGGGAGTGCATCTTCAAATTGGTTCAGAGTCGAATTTACGGGTTCATTCGTTCATCAATGGCGGTATTAGTGACAGCTGCATACTGCCTCTTCACTCCCATGATACCAAACTTAGGATATAGCTGGATGAACACTGCCATTTGCTATTGGTTTGTGTTCACTGCAGCTTTTTTCCTGATCGAAATGGTGCTGCAGCAAGTTGCTCTTGGTTATCATTACTTTCGCATTCCGTGGAGTTACGTAAACATGGTTGCGACCGCTTTGTTGTCGGTCGGCTGCTTTGGGATATTCTACGGCGAGCAGTATGATGTTCACTACTTGGAGGTGTGCCGATTTGGGCTCACTTTCTACATATATCAGGTATTGGCCAAGCTACCAGTCATTCGCGTAACTTTTTCTGCAATTATGAAGTCGGTGCCTGAAGTCTTGGAGATTACCATCATCGTAGTTTTTTTCATGGTCACTTTTTCCATCGTGTTCATCGCAGAATACAAAGGAAAGCTGGGGCACTGCGATTTGGATACTGTGAACAGCAGTGGTCTCGCCATTCTAGAAGACGACTTTGGGCTGACGGATGGGGTTATATACTATGAATTCGTGAAAGGCGGCGCGGCACGGTCACGGACGCCCTGCAATGCAACTGACGCGAGTGGTGATACTTTGTATCGAGTAGAGCCCCCATTGGACGTTGAGGAGCAAGTCCGGTGGACTCGCCAAAATTGCTCCGATTTTGGGGGCGAATGGCGAAATGAGTACCCCAACTTTGACAATTTTGGAAATTCTATCATAGCTCTGTTTCACTTGGCAACAACGGAGGGTTGGGTTGATCTCATGCAACGTTGCATCAATGCAGTTGGGCAAGATCAACATCCCATGGTTGGATATCTACCATCGCGAGCTGTTGCTTTCGTTCTGTACATATTGGTAGTCGCCATTTTCTTGACGCAATTGTTCGCGACAGCGCTGGTTGCCAATTTTGAACGATTGTCGCAGAGAGAGTCCGGGCTCCTGAAGCTGACGGCCACTCAGCAGGAGTGGCTGTCTACTACTCGGGCCTTGTCAACGGTCGATTTTAGACGCAGAACCAAACCACCTGCTGCTGGTAGTTGCAACTTCAAGGCATTTTGCCTTGCCCAGAACAATTGGTTCAAAGGAATCACCGTTTTTGCAGTTGTGGTATACTTGGGCATGTGCATCACTGAAGCGATCGCTCCCAACGACCGTGAAATTGTGCAGTTGTGCACGTACGTGCAGTTGATCGCCGTTTTCTGTTTCATCTTCGAAATTGCAACCAAATTCGCCGCGTTTGGCCGTGGGTTCCTTGTACGATGGGAGCAAACTTTCGGCTTTACCCCAGATATTGAGCGCGATTTGCAAGAGCACAAACGAAAGAAAGGACGGCACCAGGATGGACTCGATAACCCGTCCACTGCGGACGAGCAGCCGCCGAACGATAAAGATGGTGGCAATGAGGCTGACACACCACGGTCTAAAAACACAGAATCGATTTCTTCGCAGACGTTCGCTGATGTTGAAGCAGCGAAATCTGCAGCAGCGAAATCAGAAGCACCGACGTCTGAATCGAAGAAGACTGAATCGAAGAAGTCTGAATCGAAGAAGTCTGAATCGAAGAAGTCTGAATCGCCGACGTCTGAATCGAAGAAAGCGAAATCCCCACACAGATTGCGCTCCAGCTTCAGCTTTGACGACTCTGTGGACGTTCACCCCGACGCGCACGCATTGGACAATACAATGCTGCGTGGCCTTTCAGCCAGTCTGGCAGATGACGACGAAGTGGAGGAGGCTGGACTCCGTGCTGTCACAACGGCACCATCCATTCGCGAACTTGAAGAAGGCGTTGATCGCTCCCACGACGAATCGCTAGGAGGTTCAAAAAAACGGTCACCTCAAGTCGACAACGGCACCAGCGCCTCACCGCCACCGCGACGCAAATGTCTTCGATGCCGTAGTGGCCGCCGTCGCTACTTGCATATCATGAACATGTTGGATTTTTTAAGCGTAGTGTTTTGTGGTGTTTCGGTGATTCTCGACCTCATTTTTCAAGCCGAACTGGCAAATGGACTGCGCTCGCGCGACGACACGGACTTGTTTTTTATTGTTGCGACCTTGTTCCGCGTGCTCCGTCTCTTGCGTATCGTTAGCTTGTTGCGAAAAGCGTAAGTGATCGAGTTTGTTTTCACTCCATATGTGCCAATAATTGTTTGCCAGGGGACTCAACTGGTTGTCGTATGTGCTTGCTTGTAGACGAACTATTCGGCGGTACCTAGTGACGTTGGGCCATTCGCTGATTGCGGTTGGCAATATCGTCATTCTCTTCTTCGTCCTCATCAATACGTTTGCCCTCATAATGCGAGAATTTTTTCACTTTGTGGAAGTTCGCCCAGACAGCGTTGGTGGCCTGGAGCCCCATGCCCATTTCCAAAGCTGGCTGCAATCGTTCAGCGTAATGGCCCGCAGCACTACAGGGGAGGCGTGGCACAAGATTCTGTATGATTTGACATCAGACACGCCAGGCTGCCAAGACGTTTTCAACATTACTGCATGGTCCATCCAAGAGTATCAACAAAATCTCACATTTGAAGAGGCTGTGCATCTGTCAGAGCGGACCGAGTTTGGGGAGCTTGCGACAAATGGATGCCATTCCGAAGCTGCTTACCCCCTCATCGTCATCTTCATTTATCTTTCGGCGTTTGTGATGATGAATGTTTTCTTGGCAGTGGTACTGGACGCCTTTGGAGCTCATTCTTCCGAGTCCAAAGGCTTGGTGACGCGGGCGGCTTTCGATGGATTTGTTGCTGAGTGGCGGAAAGTCGACGTAGACATGGATTTGTTCGTGTCTATCGATGAACTCTTGCTGATTTTGACACGCGCCCCAGAGCCATTGGGTGTTGGTGCCACATCGCAGTCCAGGCAGGCTTCCGAACACCTGGAAGATGTATCTTCAAGGAAGCATGTCAGCAACGCGTTGCAAACTGTTTATGGCAATTTGAATGTGAGCCTGTTCAAAGGGCGTGTTTACTTCTACGACATTCTGACTGAGTTATTGCGCGTGAAAGCTGTGGAAAAAGCCAGATCTCGAGGAGAAAATCACGGACTTTTCTTCCAGTCTCGAGCAGCTATTGCCAAATTGAACGCCATGGATGCTGTTCTCTTCCGCAAGTTGAAGGACAAGTGGTACCTTCGTTTAGATTACGCGTTCACATTGCGCCAAGCACTTGCGGCTGTGGTCATGCAGAAACTGGTTCGGGGTTATCTCCTGCGGAAACAGCGACGAAACAAAGTGCCGCACGGCGTTGCTGAGCGGGCTCAACGAGTTGCCATGGAGGAAGAACCTCTCGCTGACGCAATAGCTTATGCCGCGGCCGCCGCCGATGTGCGCGGAGGGCAGGAGGAGCCGCCCGTTCACCCTGAAACAAATTCGAATAGTGGCAGCAACAGCCGCCAGAACTCACCCACCACAACCCCCGCACCAACAAACATTAGCACGAAAGAATCGTCAAAAGACGATACCGAAGGGGGCCGCGAACCGAGAGGGTCAACGCATGATGTAAATCTGAAGGGAAACGTGTTCGGAGAATGGACACCGGGGCAGTCGGGATCGTTTTAATGTTGTCGCAAGGGGCACCATTTATTGCGTCTTTTGTTACGAGCTTTTAAATTATCGGGATTCATTGTACTTCATAGCCCGCAACATTGAGTTTGAGGTGTACTTGTGCCGTTAATGGCGACTCAAATCCCTGCCATTGCCCGCCGACGTTGAACGAATATGCGACGCACAGACACTGCATCACACATCTCAAATTCAACCGGGAAATATTTTGTGGCATCCGAGGTAAGCTTGCGAATCTCCTCTGTTTTCTTGAATTTTTGAGCGACCTAATGTTGCCACAAACAGACAGTCAGCGCAATGTTCGAAAGATGAATGGCAAGTTGATAGCTTGGTGGAACCTGTTCTAACAGCCCTTTCACACGAGCGGTGTCCACGTCATGGTAGATGTTACGCAAAGCTTTGGATAACGACGACAGTGCCTCCTCACGCTCCAGAGCCAACCGATCTCTCAGTAGCACCATGTCATCGAAGATAGCCGAGGTATCGTCTGGTACATCATCTGGAAACAACGTTTTGGCATGCTTCAGAAGAAACTGGACGTCTTCAAGCTCCACGAATGTTCTGGCGACGTCATGAAGAAGGTGTTCCACGACGGATGGTGCGATACGATCGAAATAAATCGCTCTCAGCTTCAACTCCACCTCTGCCATCAACTTCTTCTTCTCATTCTCCCGCCTCAATTTGACGAACGTATTGCGGATTTTCTTTGCTTCAGCTTTCCCGATGTCCTCAGGCAGCAATCGTTCGCAATTCCTGATCAAGCTTTTTTGTTCTTCCACAGCTGTAAATTCGTGGAAGAGACTCTTCACCAACTGAAAAATCTTGTCTCTCACCCCCGGCTGATCGGCAATTTCACGATAAATCCCTTCCGCTAACTTCTTTTCCAACTCTATCTTCAATTTTTTCTTTGTATCCATGGCTCTTAGCGTCTGCATTAATGCATTGGTGCCACCATTGGCATGCGCACTAGCAAGCTTGTCTTTCAACGGGATGTCAAGGATGTCAACGTCCACTAAAGTTTTGATCCGGCCCAATTCCCGAGGCAGAGCCTTGATTTGCGTTGCGCGAAGGTCAAGCTGCCGAAGCCTCGTGCAACTCTCCAGCTCGACTGGGAGGCCCTTAATGGGGTTGTTGTTCAACCATAGCTGTTCCAGGTTGGAAAGCAACCCGATTTTCTTCGGCAAAGACGTCAGATGATTGTGTCCAAGGTCCAGACGAATCAAATCTGACAACGCAAAGATCTCATCTGGTAAAGAGTGCAATGACATCTGATTTAGCGTGAGGACTTTAGTTTGCTTCGCTAGCACGATCTGTCTAGAGATCATGGCGACTTGCCGCTGTGAGTATTGACTCGCCATTTTGTCACAATACACGCTTGCTAGGAAGGCGTCAGCTACCCAGAAAGCGACGCAAGGCACGAGAGAAACTAGCCTGGCTACCGACGCCTGCCGCCGGCTGTATCTCAATTGTGCTGACCCAATGTAAGGAAATGTATGCAGTTTATTCGCGACACGCTGTAGTTTGCGAATTTTATAACAGCCAACAATGAGAGGGGAGAACCTTGGAACTTGTCTCTTCACGACTGTGCGAGTCCACAGCTGCTCACATCGTCGCAGCGCCACTGGCTCTCAGTCCACCCACCGCCCATCGTCCCCACTCTGTCACACGAGCCACCAACGTCTCCATCGACGTGGAAATGACACAAGCGCACAAATCACGAATAACAGAACGACATGCAATGTTGCTTGTGTGCACCACGCAACAGTGCTCGAGTAGTGTACAACACGGAGGACAACGTGCAAATTAATGTAAAGCACAGAGCAGCGACGGGTCCATCGAGCTGGCAAGTGCAACGGAGACTAGCACGAGAACAAGCAAGTGGAAGTGGAAGTGGGAGTGGAAGTGGAAGTGGAAGAGGAAGAGGAAGAGGAACAACGACCACGCAACGACAACGACGACGACGATGAACGATGAACGACGAACGACGACGACGAAACGAACGACGACGACGACGACGACGACGACAATGACGACGACGAACGACGAACGACGAACGACGAACGACGAACGACGAACGACGAACGACGGCAACGGCAACGGCAACACAAAGACCAAACGAAGACAAACATGAAACGTCTCAACCACTCCCACCTCCCACCCACCCACCCACGCCCACACAGAAGTGAACTCCATAACTTCCACCGCTGGAAGATAACGCTGCCCATAACTACCATTTGAGGGATACAGAATTAGAACGAGCGAATATGAACATCGTTGATGATTTTATTACATTTCAATGTGCAGTGCTAAATGGGACATTGATTATGCAAAAATAGAAATGTATAGAGGAACCAGTGCAAACATGACAATAAATTCCATAAGTACCATAAATGGTACATAACGAGTCAACATTCCTGATTATGTTCCAAAAATGGTATTTACAGCATTCAATTCGCTCTTGAATCCCTTGAAAGGTATCTATAGATTTGACTTCCTGAGTATATCCCAAAAATGGAACATAACGGGCCGGCTTCTTTTCGGACGGTTGTCCGTCGTCCGTCGTTCGTTCGTTCGTCACCATTCACCAAAAACCAACTACACAACGACAACGACACCGAACAACGAACGGCGACGCACATTGTGCCGCTGCGGCCCTTCCTTTCTTCAGCAGGCGGCACAGTATCCGACGGCGACACCCACCCACGCGGCGGCAAAAGCCAGTACGACGCAGCGTCCCTGCACGGCGTGGTGATTTGACCGCCAAGCGAGTGACTTTGGCGCGGAGGACCGCGGCTGCGTGCAATGTGCGTTTGCTGGAATTGTCACGATCAGCTTTGGAAATGGTGAGTAGGCTGGCCAAGCAGACCGGTCGGTTATGCTCAGGACAAACAAACTTTTTTGGGGACTTAGCGGCAGCGCGGTTTATTTGCAGCAATCTGCTGTGTCGCAAAATATTCCTCGGATTTTGTCGCGTACTTAGCCACCATGGGTGCGACTGCACTGGCCACCACCGTGCTCGCCGGTGTGCTGCAGTTGGCAGCTGCCTCACTTCAAACGGGCCCGAGTGTGAACACCAGCCTAGGGCCGGTAGTAGGGGTGTACAATGACGGCGGCGGTGTTTCCTTCCTCGGAATCCCATATGGTGATTCTGTCAGCGGCGATTTTCGTTGGACAGCACCACGTCCGGCAGCTGCGTGGGCTCCCAGTACCCTCGATGCCACGCAAATGCCGACCGGTTGTCCGGATGCGTATACATACAACACCACAACTGAGGATTGCCTCAAGCTAAATATCTACGCTCCAAATAGTTCTGTTGTTAGTGACTCTCCTTTGCCAGTGGTGGTTTGGATCCACGGTGGGGGCTTCTTCAGAGGCAACATAGCGAAACCTTTGTGGCAGGGCGAGTTCTTGGTCAACCAGAGCGTCGAGCGTGGCAAGCCGGTGATAATGGTGTCTGTAGATTACCGACTTGGAGCTCTCGGGTTCTTGGCATCTAGAGAGTGGAATGTGAGTGGGAACTTTGGAATTATGGACCAACAGTTAGCACTTCATTGGGTGCAGCAACACATTGCTGATTTTGGCGGGGACCCGTCTCGGGTCACAGTGCATGGCCAGAGTGCCGGCGCGATGAGTGCCTATATTCACCTCGTTTCACCTGCGTCCGCGGGTTTGTTTCAGAAAGCACACATTCGCTCAAATGTTGGAGTGCACTATCGCAACTATACCGAGGCACAGAAGCACGCGGACACACTTGCGAAGTCTTTGTTGTGCCTTGAGTCCAAAACAAGGATGCGATGCCTTCGAGAGAAGTCGTTCCAGCAGATAATAAAATCGCAGTTGACTTTTGAATATATTGTCTTCTTTACGGAACCAGGATTTGGGATTAACTTTTTGCAGTGGTTGCCGGTGGTTGATGAAGGTACGGAATTGATCGTTGGCGCATTGCGCCAGAGTCCACAGTGTTGTGCAGTAACGCGTGCTTGGCTGACGCAGGGGAAATTCTACCTCGGAACCCTTTGTTAATGTTGAAAGACGGCTCTGTGAACAGCGATGTTGAAGCTGTTGTGATGGGTACAATGATGAATGAATCACTTGCATTCGCTCCGTGGAAGGCGTTGGGGTCATTGAAGGGCGTCGCTGCTGAAGCTTTCCTTGATTTGTTTTTGGCGGTATGTAGTAATGCTCGAGGTTGATGAAGTCCGAAGGGGCGCCATTGACATGTGCGTCTGCGCTCGTTGCTTTCTGCAACAGGTGCAATTCGATAAGTCAAGAGAGAAAGACTTGAAAGCGCTCTTTGATGGCACGAGTACCACCGCTGTGACGGAGGCCACCACCATTCTGACAAACTTCTTGTTCACGTGCTTCTGCACGGAAGTGGTTCGTTCCAACATGGCAACACATTGAATGCAAGTGTCGCGCGTGTGGTAACTTTGCCGGTGTTTGTTCTCACACAGGCGGATGCCCTGTCTGCGAGCAATGTATCAACGTAAGATGCATATGCTGCGATTGTTTCGACGGCAATGTGTGACAAGTATTGTGTCTGCAGGTATCTGTACACTTTCCGTCATATTCCATCGGATTATGCAGATCCTGACAACAGGTCGGGGGTGCTGTTGATGACTTGATGTACTTTCCATGAACTGACTTTGCTAACATCTGGGTATTGTGATCGTGCCTGCCACTTCTGCGTTGTAGGGAAGCCTGCCGTCCTGAGCAGTGGAATGCAGCGTGCCATGCCGGAGACAATATGTTTGCATTAGACTCCGAATCGATTTGTGCGAATGCCAGCTTCACACCGTTCGAGAAGCAACTCAGCCAGTTGTAAGTAGTCATGTACCTTTGGTGGTGGATGTACACAGCATAGCGATGACAAATGGCATGTGGGGTAGATACGTAGATGTGGATGTCAACTTGACAGCCGCAGAGCCAGGAGCAGCCAGCGAAGAGCTTGGAATTTTTGGCAAAAAGTATGATGCGGTGCTTGTGTCATGATTGTAAAACCATGCATCTCACCACAAAAGGGCCATTGCATTAGGTTCAATACAGACTCTCCACAACAGGTAATTTTCGGTTCTCCCGACGCTACTGTTAGCTCGCTGTATCACGTCGAGGAAACGGCGCCAGGTATTCTGCTGGTTTGAAGAAGAACTTTGTTTGAGGGACTATGTAACACCTGCGGACTTGCATTGGTAGGACTTCATTGCGATTATTTACGTGAGATTGGATGGAATTAATTTTATGAATACGCAACAGATCGGCTTTCAGTCACTTACTTTCAAGCAGCAATCCATGGGAATTCTGACCACAATTAAACCAAGCTACTACAGACGTGAAACGACTCGTTGGCGGGCACTCGGATCGGAGTCAAGGCGATACTGTGCGGGCACTAAGGGTCCGACCCACAAATTCCACCACAAAACAGGATCCCTCCACCACGACGCAGTCTTGACAAGTGATCACATCATATCATTGGTCAGTGCGTACGTTTGATGAGGCAAGAAACAAGAGAACAACATATCGAAATACCGGTTTGCATCCTAGATCGCTTGCTAACCAATCCATATATCTTGTGTACGCAATGAACGTTGGAAAAGCTGCGTGTTGACCTTCCTTCTTGCGCTGTATTCTCTCACACTCCTCAGCCATGGCGTCGGCGGAAGGAAGTGGAGTTTGAGTGTTGCCAGTCAACGCTGCAATAGCCCACCGTGCTTGCATTTCACCAACACAGGTTTCATTGCCAAGAGAGGAAAACATTCCCAAGAATACCAGGCCCGGATGACGAGGCGACAAAATCCGGCGATACAGGTTCGCCCAGCGAACAGTACTGCGGCCCACGTGATAGCTGCGTAGGACTTTATCCTCGAAATCAGGCATGGACTAAGAACAGGCATTTACATTCGCAAACGTATTACCTCACACGTCACGCACACTGGAAGCCTCCACAATAAAACAAGCAAACCTTGGACAGATAAGGAAACTCCAAATGATACCCTGTGCAAAATATAATTGCGTCGACGCCAGACACTTCACTCTGGTCGGCAAAACCGACTCGGCGCGCGCCAAGTTGCGTGACATGGGGTCTAAAGCTGACATGGCCACTTTTCAGCAGTCTTTTCCACAATTCATGCTCTTTGAGGTTACTGAACTTCACTTGAATGCCTGGAACTCGCTTGTCAACCGAGGGTAGCCCGCCAGCCCTAAATGCTTTGTTAATGTCGCGCAAGAGCCAGTAAAAAAAGTGCGCTCCTCTGATGGATCGAGGCAACGATTGCTGATAGAATCGAGTCAGGAGCTTGACATCCAGTGGCGACTTGTTGGAATCTGCCACAGGGATGATCATCGGTGGAGACCGATACGAAATGATTACCTCAGCTCCAGCATTGCACAATTCCAAAGCAATATCAAGGGCTGAATTTCCGACACCAACCACCACAACTTTTGGTCGCAGCACGGTGGTCGCAGTGTGATGAGAGTGTTGTTTTGCAGCGGCCATCAACACGGTGTCGGGGTTTCGATAATCATGACTGTGGCACATGAATGCTCCAAAAGATGACACTCCTGGAATATTGGGGACACTACGGCTGCTGTATTGACCGCTGCAACAAAACACGATGTCGAATTCTTTGGCGTGCAGAGATGATCCGCCCGATGGATGGTGCATTCTGTACGTTATCCGATACCGCTTCGCCTGAGACGGCGATTGCGGCAAGGATCCGGCCGTCTTGAATTCAACTTTCAACACTTCAGTGTGAAATAGAATAAAATTTTCCAGATGGTGATAATCACTGTACCCTTGATAGTACTTACAAACTTCTTCCCTGCTCGGAAAGGTGCCGAGATCAGGATTCTCTTCGACCCGCGACCAAGGGAAGTCGCTGATTTGCATCATGAGTTTGCTGCTGTTAGTGTGCAGAGAATCATAAGCATTGCCAAATGGTGTGCGACTGCTTCGCCACACGCCACCGACACTGGCGGCGCGTTCGAATCCAACCACCCGCTTCCGTAAATTTTGCAACTGCGGACCGGTGAACCGGTTAGACACTGATGAGCCGGTTCCAACATGAGAACTTCCATTTGGAACCTGAGACGAGAAGTATTCCAACGTCTCTTTGAGGGCTAACAACCCAATCGAGCCGGTACCAACGACAGCGACGCTTGAGTCGGGATGTAGCACGAGGTGCTCGCTTTGTGACATGGTGTGCCAATGGCGAGGACCCTTAGCCACCACAAGCGCGGCCACAATGAGAGTGAAAACCCAGCAGACTCAAATTGCGGAAAGAAAACTTGTTGGACTTCAACACAGTCCAGTGAGCAAGGGGTTTGGTTTGTACCGCTATCATGTCAAAATCGCACAATACGATGCCACAAGGCCCACTGCGAGATACTAAGGAGTATGCGAGGACTTGACGCTGGAAACTTGAGAGCTGATATGTTGGTTTGGACGGGACGAGACGGGACCAACGCGACATGCATCAGTTTCAATCTTTCTCATTCTCGCTCTAGCCCGTGACAAGAGAGTCACCACACAGACACACCAACAAGGGAATATGTTCCCACAACCACACAGCGACAGGCACAGCCTAGACGCTTCCCCGACCTCGATGTCGACCCTACCGAC
>ENA-OWNT01002206-OWNT01002206.1-seawater-metagenome-genome-assembly--contig:-NODE-2206-length-20954-cov-15.475260_pt1 | contig 20954 bp, 18 predicted proteins | sample MGYA00238136_ERZ651165 | MGnify/ENA primary metagenome ERZ651165 (study PRJEB26861, sample SAMN08777766) | seawater metagenome | isolation source: coastal seawater | place: USA: Florida | collected...
AAGAAGGCAGCAGTGTCAGTTGGTCAAGGCCACCCCGAGGGCTCCGAGGAGTTCAGGAAATGGCTGTCGGGACTCAAACCCGTCACCGGAGCAGATACGATGCTGCGCTTCACCAAGACGCCCGAAGGCTCCATTGACCTGACGAACGCCCATCCGTCGGGGCTCGCCCAGCTGATGGCCGGCCGGCGCACCCGGCTCTCAACCCTGATCCGCGACCGCCAGCAGTACGTCGTCGCGGCCCGGGCCTCGCGCAACCTGCGCTCCAAGATCTTCGAACTCGCCAACGACCGCGGCATCGACGCCGGGTACTTCTCCGCCGGCACGGTGGTCTGGACGTCCGCCGTCGGGGGTAAGCCGCAGCGGATCTCGGCCCCGGTCATGCTCACCGCCATCTCCCTCACGGTGCGCCCCGGCGAGGACGACTACGAACTGCAGCTCACCGAACAGGCGCAGATCAACCCGGCCCTGGTCCGGCACCTCAAATCAGTCCACGGGATCGTCTTTGACGTCGCCGCGGTGACGCGGATGGCGTACAGCACGGCCCGCTACGACCCCCAGCCCGTCCTGGACCGCCTGGGCACCCTGGTCCAGCCGATTCACGGCGCCGAGGTTGAGCACAACCTCCTCGTTTCCACATTCGCCGACCTCTCCGGCAACCTGGATGATCCATGGATCAACCAGAACAACCCTCTGGTCACGGCCCTGGCCCGGGCCGGTTCCGGCGAGCTGGTCGACGTGCCCGTCCTCGATCCGGGCCGCTTCCCCAGCACGGACCAGCGTGACCCCGCCGACGAGCTCTTGCTGCTCGACGCCGACACGGACCAGCAGTACGTCATCGACGCCGTCCGGGCGGGTGACTCGCTGGTGGTCAGCAGCCCGCCGGGCACCGGCCAGACCCAGACCGCCATCAACACCATCGGCGCCCTCGTGGACGAGGGCAAGACCGTGCTGGTGGTCGGCGACAGGCGGGCCGGCCTTGCCGAGATCTCCACCCAGCTCGACAGCCTCGGCCTCGACTCCGTGCTCCTGCAGCTCACCGGCAACGCCAGTCCGCTGCAGCTCAAGGGCCAGTTGGTCCGGGCGATCGTCCGCAACGAGAAGTCCCTCCAGCCGCAGCTCAGCAACCTGCACGCCACCCTCACCGGGCACCGCCACGCCCTGATGGACCATGTCGCCTCGCTGCACAACGTCAGGGAACGCTGGGGATGCTCCCCGTATGAGGCCATGCAGTCGCTGGCCGAACTGACCTCCATCCAGCCGGCACCGGCCACCACGGTCAGGCTCAAGCGCAGCGTGCTGGACAACATCCGGGACCGTGAGGAGCTCGCCGGACGGCTCCGCCGCGCCGCCGAGCTCGGCGGTTTCAGCCGCGCGTCGACCACCAGCCCATGGCATGGAGCACGTCTGCTGACGCGCAAGGAGACGCAGGAAGCGCAAAAGGTTGCCCAGTCCGTGGCGGAGAAACTGCCGTTGCTGCGCGGCCGCATGGACGACGTGGCAGAACATGCCGAGATCCGTCTGGGTGGGACCTTCGCCGAATGGGGCGGCCAGATCGAGCTTCTCGTGGCCGTCCGCGAAAGCCTGGACAAGTTCACGCCTGACATCTTTGACCGGCCTGTCCACGACCTCATCTCCGCCACGGCGTCCTCAGCCTGGCGCCGTGAACGGGGGATCGAGATGCCGTCCATGCAGCGGTCCCGCCTGCGCAGGGTGGCCAAGGAATATGTCCGCCCCGGCGTTCACATCGCCGACCTGCACAGTTCCCTGGTCCTCGTGCAGGAACAGCGCGCCGCTTGGTCCGGCTATGCCACGACGCAGCGGCATCCCGCCGTGCCGTCCGGGCTGGCCGAAATCACCGGCCTCTACCGGGAGCTTGAAGCAGAACTGGCTGAACTGGGCCAGGCCGTCAAATACACCGCCGCCGGCGGCGATCTGGGGCGCGCGCCGTACGACGAAGTCCTGACCCGTGTGCAGCGGCTCGTCGCCGACACCGCGACGCTCGAGACCCTGCCGGAGCGCACGCTGCTCGTCGAGAGCATGCGCGAACACGGCCTGGGCGAGCTGCTCGCCGATCTCGCCGAGCGTGAGGTTCCGGAAGGCTCGGTGACCGCCGAACTGGAGCTGGCCTGGTGGCAGTCGGCCCTGGAAGCCATGATCAGCGGCGATGACTACCTTGCCATGTCCGACGGCGACGCACTGCGCCAGCTGGAGGCGGAGTACCGGCTCGCGGACAACGCCCATATCGCCAGCGGTGCCGCCCGGCTGCGGTGGAACCTCTCCGAGCGCTGGCGCACGGCAATCGCCGCGTACCCGCGCCAGGCCGAGCTGCTGCGGAGCCTGCTGAAGGACGGCCGCGTCACCCTGGCTGCACTGAGCGGCCAGGCACAGGAGCTGCTGCCCACACTCGTGCCCGTGTGCTCCGTCAGCCCCTACCTCATGACCGGCCTCCTGCCCATCGAGCAGACCTTCGATGCCGTCGTGATCCTGGACGCCGAGACGACCTCGCTGCAGGCCGTCCTGCCGGCCATCGCCCGGACCCGGCAGGTTATCGCCTTCGGCGATGAACAGATCGCCAGCCCCCGGACCTTCACGGTGGGTGTCGAACGGCTCGCCGCGGGCGAGAGCTCCTACCAGGGCGTCGACAGCGCCTACCGGGCACTCTCGGCCGTGCTGCCCGTGTGGAATCTGAAGACCGTGTACCGCGCGGTGGACGAAGACCTGGTGCGCCAGCTCAGCAAGGGGTTCTATGGCGGAGAACTCGGCCGGCTCCCGGAAGGCCAGTCCGCAACGGGCCTGGACCGTGCCCTGAGCGTGGAATATCTCCCCGACGGCACCGGGTTGCCCAGCGCCGATCACGACGGCGTTGAATCGGTTGTCGCCGAGGTAAACCGTGCGGTGGAGCTCGTCTTCGAGCACGCCAGGCTCCGGCCGCGGACCTCGCTGGCCGTGGTGACCGGCAGCCTTCGCCATGCCGCCCGGATTGGCGAGGCCATCCGGGCGCAGCTGCCCAACTTCCCTATGCTCGGCAGCTTCTTTACGGCCGGGGACGAGTCCTTCCGCGTGGTGGACCTGGAACGGGCCCAAGGCCTGGTCCGCGACCACGTCATCTTCTCCCCGGGCTACGGCCGCACACCGCACGGGCGCACTCTCCACAGCCTCGGGCCGCTCTCCGCCGAAGGAGGACGCGCCAAATTCGCCCTGGCGATGACGCGTGCGCGCCGATCCCTGCACGTGCTCAGTTGCTTCCGCCCCGAGGACCTTGACGTCAGCCGCCTCAGCCACGGCGCCGTGGATTTCTACCAGCTGCTGGACCGTGAAATCGCGGGAAATTCAGATCTCGGCAGCCCCGCCTCCCGGGCCGCCGCCAGCGAACAGGCCCTCGGCGCCGATCCGCTTGTGGCAGACCTGGGCGACCGGCTCCGGGCCCGCGGCGCACGCGTGTGGCACCAATACGACGGCGTCCTCAACATGGTCGCCGCCGCCGATCCCATGACCACGATCGGCCAGGACGACGCGGAAATTCCCCGTCCCGTGGCGATCGAGTCCGATGGCACCGGGCACTACCGGCGAATGAGCGTCCGTGAACGCAGCAGGCTCAGGCCGCAGCTCCTGGAGCGCCTTGGCTGGCGGTACATGCCACTATGGACCATAGAGGTCTTCACCGACCCCTCGGCCTGTGCCGACCGGATAGGCGGCTACCTCGGGCTGGAGAAGCCTGCCGCGTCCAGCCGGCTTCGGGCATCGCAGGGGTTCTTCGACGACGACATCGCGAACCTGGCGAATAACGATGCGCGGGCCTCGGATGGCCACGCGTTCGCAACGGACCCGGGACCCGGCATGACAGGCAGCACAGATACCACACGCAGTAAGGAGGCCGGCGGCATGAGTGCGGACGGCGACATCCAGAGCAACACCGGCGGGAACGCGGCCGAAGACAGCCACGTCACCGAGCCGCAGGCGGGCGAGGCGACCGGAGACCGGCCGGACCAGGACGCGTCCAGGGAGAAGTCCCGCCGCGCAGCGGAACCGGCAGCCGTTCCCGAAGGCGTCCTGCCGAACAAGGCAGCCGAAGATGATCCACGGCGCTGGGGCGACCAGCCGGACAACTACGACCACGATGCCTGGCTCCAGGAGCAGAAACCTCCGCACTGGGGCTGAGCCCTCGGACCGGCACAGGATGGCCTGCGGCTGACGACAGCGGGCCATCCTGTGCCGGCGCCGACTTGTGGCTGCAAGCGTCGGCGGGGATTGGCGGGCGTCTAGCCTGGCGCGGCCGCCACTAGCACGAAGAACAGCTTTCCTTGGGTGGATGCGCCCGCCAGCCGTCGTGCCTGATCGGCCGCCGCTGCAACGACGATGAGCCCGTCGGTATCCGCTGTGGCGAGCCAGGACCCTGCCTTGCCGCCCTGCCCGGACGTCCACAGCACCGGGACGGCCTCGGCCAGGACTTGGCTTTCTCCGGGTTGGTCAAAGCCGTTGCCGCCGGTGAGCACCACGTTGACGAGCTGCCCGGGGGAGACCAGCTGGATAGACGCCGGATCCGCCATCCTCAGCGGCACGGCTGCAGTGCCGGCCGGGCTGCCCGCGAGCAGGCCCGGTCCAAGGACCTGGGCATCGGTAAGGAGCTGGCCCCGGCGCAGCGGTGCGGCAAGCTGCTTCCCCTCGAACTCGGCCTCGCTGCCCGGGCTGCCGGAAGGCGCCATGCCGGGCGGAACGCCGATCGCGCTGACATCGCCGGGTTCCAGGGTCTTTCCGGCGGGAAGATCAGCCGCTGCAGCGAAGGCAAGGACGGTGTCGGCGGGCGCGGGAGCAAGCTGCTGAACCGTCACGCCGGCGGGGATGCACAGCAGGAGGGCAGCCATGAGCCGCCGGTTCCGATTCAGCCATCCGCGCAGCGGGCGTCGTGTCGGGCGGCGCCGGGCCGGGCGCCCGCGGGGGAGACGGCGCGATGGCTTCCCGGGGCCGGCCCGGCTCCGGGAGGAGCGGCCGGCCACGGACGAAGCGACGGGAGGAAAGCCGGCGGGACGGATCCCGGTGCGCGCCCACCGGCCCGAAACTGCACTCGGCAATTGCCGGTACAGCAAGAACAAACGCGTGATCGAACAGCTAAACGTAGTGCGTGACGCCGGGCTCAGGGAAAGTGCCATGCCGCCACGCTACGGATCGGCGCATGCCGGCGGCAGCCGCGGAACCGCATATGTGGATAACGCTTGCGGCAAACGACAGGCTGCGCGGGCGCAGCCGGCGGGGTCCTAGCTGGCTGCTTAGCTGGCGGGAGCAGCCGCGGCCGCGGGAGCGGGCGTTGGCGCGGCGGCCGGAGCGGCAGGAGCCGGGGAAACGGTGCTGCCCTTGGTGTCGCGCGAATCGTTCCGGTAGAAGCCGGAGCCCTTGAACACCACGCCGACGCTGTTGAACTTCTTGCGCAGCGTGCCCTGGCACTCGGGGCAGGACGTCAGGGAGTTATCGGTGAACGACTGCACGATCTCGAAGGCGTGGCTGCAGTCCTTGCAGGCGTATGCATACGTGGGCACTGGAAATCCTCACTCTGGAACAAACGAGCAGGTCCCGTGCTGTCAGGTCGGGATCACTGTCGATAATCTCTATCGACCGGTTCCGTCCTTAGCAGTCGCAGGGCCTGAGTGCCAATTCTATCATCCCGGCAGGGACCCCCCTCAGCTGAGCCGGACGATCCCGCCCGGGGTCAGTGCGGCGTCAACCTTTCGGTCGAACGATTCGGCGGGAATGCTGCCTGCGGCCAGCACCTCCGTGTCATAGACGACGGCGGCAGTCGGCAGTGCGAGAGCGTCGGACGCCTCACCGGAGGCGGCGGTCAGGGCCGCCAGTGCGGCCAGGAATTTGTCGTAGTAGCCGCCGCCTTGCCCGATGCGGTTGCCCGAGAAATCCACGGCGGTGGCCGGGAGGAAGATTGCGGTGGCGTCCCGCATCACCGCGGTGCCGTGGCGCTCTCCGACAGGTTCCTGGATGGGGGCAAACCGGCTGCGGACAAACCCCGACTCCGGGGTCCAATACACCCAGCTCAGTTCCAGATCGGGTTCGCAGACCGGAAGCAGCACCCTGTGCCCGGCCTCGACCAGGGCCGACAAAAGCGGCAGTGTGGGCGGCTCCGAGCCCACGCCGAGGTATGCGGCGAAGGTCGCGTGACGGCCGCCAGCCAGCCCGGATGCCCACCGGAGTCCATGGCGGGCAATGCCTGCCGCGGCTGCGTCGAGTGCGGCCAGCGGGAGTGCGGCACGCGTGGCCCTGTGGCCGGAGCGTATTTCATCTTTTGACGCCATGCTGACCCGGCCTCCGCCTCGTGGAGCCCGCACAGCCCCGTCAGGGGGCCTGCAGGCGGTTCGAATAATTACGCAATGATTGGTCCCTCCGTTAGATTAGTCGAGTGAATACACCCAACGCTCCCGTCCGCAAGGCCGTCATCCCCGCCGCGGGCCTTGGCACCAGGTTCCTTCCCGCCACGAAGGCCATGCCCAAGGAAATGCTGCCTGTCGTTGACAAACCGGCCATCCAGTACGTTGTTGAGGAGGCCGTGAATGTCGGCCTGAACGACATCCTGATGATCACGGGCCGCAACAAGCGCGCTTTGGAGGACCACTTTGACCGCGTTCCGGCGCTGGAGTCCACTCTGAAGGCGAAGGGTGACACCGCAAAACTCGAGTCCATTCAGGCTGCGAGCAACCTCGGCGACATCCACTACGTCCGCCAGGGCGATCCCATGGGACTCGGCCACGCCGTCCTCCGGGCCAAGCAGCACGTCGGCTACGAGCCGTTCGCCGTCCTCCTGGGCGACGACCTCATTGACGCCCGCGATGAACTGCTCAGCACCATGATCGAAGTCCAGGCCAAGACGGGCGGGTCCGTGGTCGCTCTGATCGAGGTGGACCCGTCCCAGATCAGTGCCTACGGCTGCGCCGACGTCGAAGCAATCGGCGGCGAGGAATACGTCCGCATCAACCAGCTCGTGGAGAAGCCCGACGTCGAAGACGCACCGTCGAACCTCGCCGTGATTGGCCGCTACGTGCTGCACCCGGCTGTCTTTGACGTGCTCGAGCGCACCGCGCCCGGCCGTGGCGGAGAAATCCAGCTCACGGACGCGCTGCAGGAACTCTCGGCCGGCACCGGAGAAGGCTACGGCGTGTACGGAGTCATCTTCCGCGGCCGCCGCTACGACACCGGCGACAAACTCAGCTACCTCAAAGCTTGCGTTCAGCTCGCGTGCGACAGTGATGACCTCGGCCCGGGCCTGCGTGAATGGCTGCCCGGCTTCGCGGCCAGCCTGACCCCCAGCCTCGCCAAGTAACTCCCGTGGGGGGCAGCTTCACCTGGCCGGTGACCCTGGAGAGCGGCGACATTGTGTTGCGCCCGATCCGGTACCGGGACCGCAAGGAGTGGACCGAACTCCGGTCCCGCAACTGCGAGTGGCTGGCCCCCTGGGAGGCATCAAACCCGGTCCCCGGCGGCGGGCTGCCGGATTACCGGCAGATGGTGCGGTCGCTGAAGTCCCAGGCCGCGCAGGGTACGGCGCTGCCCTTCGTGATCGCCGAATGGAGGCCCGGCCACGAAAAACCGGTGATGGTGGGGCAGCTGACCGTTTCCTCAATTGTGTGGGGATCGGCCATGATGGCGACCCTTGGCTATTGGGTCGACAAGGACCGGGCCGGCCGCGGGATCGCCCCCACTGCCGTGGCCATGGCTACGGACTATTGCTTCGGCACCCTGGGCCTGCACCGCATGGAGATCAACATCCGGCCGGAGAACGGACCGAGTCTGCGGGTGGTGGAAAAACTCGGGTTTCGGGACGAGGGATTCCGGCCCCGGTTCCTTCACATCAACGGTGAATGGGCAGACCACCGCACCTTCGCGCTTACGGCTGAGGAAGTGCCGGAAGGCCTGCTGGCACGATGGCTGCGAAGCCGCCCGGCCTGAGTCCGCGATGACCGCCTGACCAGCGACGACGCCCCCAAGCTGGTCAATTGGCGCCGCGCGTGCGACACACCCCTGACAATGCGGCGCAGCACCCCATATACCTCATACGGTTTTGAGTGTGGACTTCCCTCTTAGCAGCTCTGTGATCCTTGTCATTGCTGTTGCGCTCTGGATTGTATGGGTGGCGCCTTACGTTCTCCGGAACGGGCGCCACCAGCTGCAGCCTGCAGGTGAATTCCTGGCGGATGTCATCGACATGGAACCGGCAGACCCACAAGTGGGGAAGGTTATGAAAATGGCGGCGCACCAGGAGAAACCCATGATCAGCAGCCAGCGCGCAGAACCTGCCGGCGGCCCCGCAGGGCCTCGGGCAACGCCTGGGTCGGCCCCGGTCGCCGCGGTTTCCCCGACCTTCAGGATCCGTTGGGGGCGGCTGGTGCTCGCACTGGCCGGGCTGCTCGCCTTGCTCACCGGAGTAGTGTCCGCCGGCCTTCGGCTGTTCGGCATCGGGTCAGGCTGGCTGCCGGTGACGGCACTGCTCGGCGCCGTCGCGGCCATGGCCCTGCTTCGACGCCTCGCGGTCCGTGACCGCCGGCGGAAGATGAATGCCGCATTCCGTGCCGCCATGGGAGGTCCGGAACACCGTACTGCGCGGCCGTCAGCACCTGAACAGGTCCCCGCCGTTCCCGCTGACCGTCCCGATGCGCGGCCGGAAAGCCCTCTCTTCGACGCCGAAGCGGGCCGCGCCACGCCGGAACCCGCGCCGAAGCCGCTCACCGCGCTGGATCTCCGCCAGGCAGCCCTGGCCGAAGCCGCAGCCTCGGGAGACACTGCGGCGGCTGTGGCCGCCGCACCAGCGGCACCTGCAGAGGGCTCCAGTTGGGAGCCGGTGGACGTTCCCAAACCCACCTACGTAGAAGCGCCCAAGGCCGAACGCGCGGCGCCCATGCCGCTCGACCTCCCGGAGGCGCCGAAAGCCGTCGGCAAGCCGTCGCTCAAGCAGGCCTCGGCGCGGCCGGCAGCGTCCGATCCCCGGCCCGCGGACGACGCCCAGGAGAAGCCTCTCAGCAAAGCCCAGAGCGCCTTGAGCAACCTTGACGACGTCCTCCAGCGGCGCCGCGCCTGATCACGCACGCACTTCAGGGTCATCGCCCCGGGCAGCCAGCAACGGCCGCCCGGGGTTTTCCCTTTCCCCGGCACGTCGCTGGCGGCGTCCCCTGCGGTAGCCTCGGGCCATGACTAGGATCTGCGTCGCCGGCGGGACAGGCCAAGTAGGCAGCGAAGTGGTGCGCCGGGCTGTCGACGCCGGACACGCCGTAGCCGTTCTGAGCCGCAACCCGCCGCCGGCCGGTACCGCCGGCCGGATCGGGGGCGCGGAATACTTCCGCGCGGACGTGACAACGGGGGAGGGGATCGCGGTCGCAGTGGCCGGTGCCGACGTCGTGATTGACTGCCTGGAGGGGCGCTCCGGCAAGGCACGCAAGAACTTCGCCGACGGCGGCGCGCGGCTTCTGGCCGCCGCCCGGGATGCGGGCACCGGCAGGGCCGTCATGCTGTCGATCGTGAACTGCGATCGCAGTGACTATGCCTTCTACCGGTCCAAGGCTGCCAAGGAGCGGGTTTATGAGCTCTCCGGCCTGGAGACGGTGGTGCTCCGGGCCACCCAGTTTCACTCCTTGCTGGCGATGATGTTCGACGCCGGGTCGAAGATGCGGATCATCCCCGTGGTGCGAGGCGCCCGATTCCAGCCCGTCTCGCCCGCTGACGTGGCCGCAATGCTCCTGGAAGCCGCCCTGGGGCCGTCGCCGTCGCTGGCTCCGACGCCAGCGCCGTCGCCGGCTGATGGTCCGCGGCACCGCGTGCTAAGCATCGGCGGTCCCGAGACAAAGGACATGGCCGACTTTGCCCGGGAATGGCAACGGGCCACCGGCGCGAAGGGGCATGTGGTGCGCCTGGCGCTGCCGGGGCCGTTGGGCCGCTACCTGCGCGAGGGGCTCAACCTGGCGCCGGAGGCGCGACACGGCAACGAGACATTCCGTGGCTGGCTGGCAAAGAACGCAGATACTTTGTAGCCTAGGGACACCGGCAACGCCGTTCCGTCAGGACCGGCGTTGCTTCGGGGCTATAGCTCAGTTGGTAGAGCGCTTCGTTCGCATCGAAGAGGTCAGGAGTTCGAATCTCCTTAGCTCCACAGTTTTCAGGGGTTTAGGACTCCTGCGGGGACGTCAAAGCGAGGCGTACAGCCTGCCGAGCGAGGTTAGCTGGCCGTTCGTTTGATAGAGGGCTGACGGGCCCATGGCGGGGTCGCCGGGTTCCCTGGATTTCCACGCAAACCGTTCGACGAAGGGCATCACACGCAGGCCGGCTACCGCAACCTGCATGAAGTAGCCGATCTCGCGGGTCGTGTACCTGGAGGGGCGTGCCGGGGTCGCCGACCAGTCAGCCACGGCAAATTCGGTCACCCACACCGGCCTTCCATACCTGTGATGCAAATACCAGACTTTAGCGAGAAAGCTCTCTGGGTTCGGCGCGGTGTATGAATGCATCGTCATGAAATCGACGCGGAGGTTCGCCTGCCGTGCCCTGGTCATGAACTGGTCCAGCCACGGGCTTCTGACGCCGACGGTGGCCGGGGATCCAAGCCGTAGCCCGGTGGACTGAAGGTGGGGCCACAAGCGGATGGCCTCATCGACAGTCATGCCGGCCTGGTCGGGGTGGTCCGGCTCGTTGAACGCGAGCAGGTGTTGGGTCCTTGTCGCGGGAAGTTGTCTGGCCACGTCGCCAAGGGCGTCCTTGTGGAGCAGGGCATTCGCGCTCCACACCATCGGGACAAAGGCCGGGTTGGTCGTGACGGTGTACGCGGATCCCCAGGAGTAGTACCAGCTGGCGTTGAGACTTCGGATTTGTCGCAGTGCCAGGGCATCATCGCCGCCGTGGGCTGCTCCCTTGAGAGCCCGGGGTGCCCAGGCGGCCCCACGGGAAAGGGCTGGTGCGGATGGGGCCGGAACCGGTCCTGGGGATGTGGCGGCGAAACTGGCCCCGGCGGCCAGCACTGCAGTGAGAAATGTCCGGCGATCCATGGATTTCTTCTTCCGAAGCGATGGGCCGATACCAGTCCTCAACCGGGTGTGACGAGGGTCACAATACGCCGATGCTTTGGCATTTGGAACAGGTGCAACGCGTGAAGAGCCGACGACGTCGGATACGAAGCAAGGGGTTTTCATGAGATGGTGTGAACATGCGTGATCGGCGCCGTGGCCGCGCCGGCGCAGCAACCTGCGTGGCGAGTATCCGCAGGGCGAACCCGCCGAAATCCCGTGCACACCACCAGCGCCGACATCCAGGGCAGACAAGGCCACAAACCATGAAGAACACCACCGCGATCACCCTTGTCGTTTCGGCGCTACTGCTGACCGCCGGCTGCTCAGCCGCCGCGCCGAGCCCCGGGTCGCCCGCCGGCAGCCCGTCCACGGGCCTGGCCGCCTCGCTGCCCGACCCGAATCCGGCCGAGCAGGAAGCGCTCCTGGCCGCGCTCGCCACGATCAATCCCGGCCTGTCCAACGACCAGGCAGTCGACAAGGCCCGCCGCCTCTGCGGCCGCCTGCTGGGGCAATCGTCGGAGGACCAGCTGATCGCCGCGGCAAGGACGGAGTTCAGCAACGCCGACGTCCCGAACATCCCCGACGAGGACGCCCGGCGCATTCTGTCCGTGATCGGGTCCAACGGGTTCTGCCGTTAGCCTTGTTAGTGACACGAGGAGAACAATGACCACCCTGAAAGAACGCCTGCACGCCGACGTCGTGAGCCACATGAAGGACCGCAACAAGGTTGCCCTCACCACTGTGCGCAACGTCCTGGGCGAAATCGAAACCCGGGAGAAATCCGGCAAGACGCCGATCGTGCTGGACGACGCGCAGGTGACCTCGCTCCTGCAAAAGGAAGCTGCCAAGCGCCGCGACACGGCCCGCATCTACACCGAAGCCGGCGAGGCCGAGCGTGCCGCCGCCGAGATCGCCGAAGCCGAGGTGATCGAGGCCTACCTGCCCAAGGCGCTCACCGCGGCGGAGGTTGAGGCCATCGTCGATGAGGCCATCGCCGCGCTCAAGGCCGACGGCGCCGAACTGTCCCTGCGGCAGCTCGGGGCCGTGATGAAGCCCGTCACCGCCAAGGTGGCCGGACGCTTTGACGGCAAGGCCGTCAGCGAAATCGTGCGCAACCGTCTCGCGCAGCAATGAGCCTGATCCGGCTGCACGACGTCGGCGTCCGTTTCGAGAACGCGCAAATCCTCCGCGAGGCATTCTTCCGTCTGGAACCCGGTGACCGTGTCGGCCTGATCGGCAAGAACGGCTCCGGGAAGACGACCATCCTCAAGCTGGTCCTGGACCAGGTGGCCCCGGATACCGGAACGGTCACCGTGGAACAGGGGACCAAAGTGGGGTACTTCTCCCAGTTCTCCGAGCTGGATGGCGAGGTGACCATCCTTGAGGTGCTGGACGGCCTGTTCACCGAGATCAAGGCAGCCGAGGCGGAGCTGGCGGCCATCGACGCCGCCATTGCCGCGGACCCTGCCGGCGCCGAGCTGGACCGGCTCATCCGGCGGCAGGCCGAGCTGTTCGAGGACATGGACCGTCTCGACGGGTGGGACTACACGCGCCGCATCGACACCGTCCTGACCACGCTGGGGTTCAGTGAGGCTCACCGGACATGCGCAATCAACGAACTGTCCGGCGGCTGGCGCAACCGCGCCGCCCTCGCCAAGATCCTGTTGGAGGGCCCGGACGTGTTGCTCCTGGATGAACCCACCAACTACCTCGACGTAGCCGGCGTCGAGTGGCTGGAAAGCTGGTTCCGCGACTACCGCGGTGCCGCGATCATCGTCTCGCACGACAGGAAGTTCCTCGACGCGGTGGTCACCCGGATCATCGAGGTGGAGAACTTCCACCTGCACGAGTACCCGGGAAACTTCGCCGAATACGTTGTCCAGAAGCAGTTCCGGCTCAAAACGCTCGAGGCGCAGTTCGTCCATGAGTCAGAGCTCCTGGCCTTTGAAGCCGAGGGCATCGCCGACCGCCGCGAGGCCGCCAAGGACGCCAGCCGCGGGCTTGGGAACCAGCTGGCAAAGATCAAGAAGGCGCGCACACCCCGGCCAGTTGACCAGATCGTCACGGAGATCTACGGCGGCCTGCACGTGAAGGATGTCCTCTGCCGGGTGGACGGGCTGGGCAAGTCCTATGACGACAAAGTGTTGTTCGAGGACCTGAGCTTTGAGATCCGCCGCGGCAACAGGATTGTGGTCCTGGGCGCCAACGGCAGCGGCAAGTCCACGCTGTTGAAGGTATTGACCGGCGAGGAGCTGGCGGATTCCGGCGATGTGGTCTGGGCCAAGGGTCCCGGCTTTGTTTCATACAACAAAATGCTGGAAGAGCTCGACGACGCCGACACCGTCTCGCACGCGGTCAACGCGCTGCCGGACAGCCTGGCCTTCAGTGCCACGAAGAAGTCCGTCAACAGGTTCCTCGCGATGTTCCAGTTCTCCGAGGCCGACCTCAAACAGAAGATCGGAAACCTCTCGGGCGGCCAGAAAGCACGCGTCGCCATGGCCCAGTGCCTGCTCTCGGGCGCCTCGGTGCTGCTTCTGGACGAACCCACGAACCACCTCGACATGTCCAGCACCCAGGTGATGGAGCGGGCGCTGCTGCACTTCCCCGGGGCGGTGGTCGTGGTCAGCCACGACCGCTTCTTCAGCGAGAAAATCGCGAACCGGCAGCTGGTCTTCGGCAGCGACGGCTCGGAACCGGGAGAAGTCGACGTCCGCGCCGCCTAAAGGAACGCGGAGATGAACGCAGACTCAGCGTTTGCCCAGCATTGGCGCAGGATGTGGCAGAAGCGGGCGAACGGCCGAAAAGGGCCCGTTTCCGTCCGGTAGTGTGGCGCTGGCTGCCGATGGGGGGACCGGCGGCGGTCTCACTCTCCGCGTTGAAAGGAATCTCCCATGGCAGGAATCTTCGGCTGGCTTGGTGCGCTGGGTACCACCGGCAAAGCAGTGGTCGTTGCATCCGTCGTTGTCACCGGCGGCGCAGGCGCAGCGGCCGCTACCGTCACATCCGGCCTCCCGGCCGACCCGACGTCGACCACGACGTCGACCGGCCCTGAAACTTCTCAGACGGCGGAGCAGTCCGACCCGGCTCAGACGGAGACCCCGGCAGCTGACGATCAGGAAGCCGACGGCCAGGAGTCCGCCGATCCGGCCGATCCGGCCGAGTCGGAGACGCCGGCAGCCGACGACCAGGGCACGGACGGCCAGGGTTCGGACGATCAGGAAGCCGACGGCCAGGAGTCCGCCGATCCGGCCGAGCCCGGGACGCCTGGAACCGACGACCAGAATGCCGACCACCAGGGCGAGGACGAGGGCGGCGACGACCAGGGCGCCGATGAGCAGGGCGCCGATGAGCAGGGTCCTGCACCGAGTGCCCCCGCCCCGGCCGCCGCCACCCCCGAAGTGCCGGCCGCACCGGCACCGGCTGCCCCCTCGGCACACGCCGAAGACGATGAGCAGGATTCGGCCGACGCGCCGGAATCGGACGGGGCCCACGAAGGGAACGGCAACAGCGCATGGGCACACCAGAACGCTGAGGAGCACCGCGCCGCTGGCCAGGCCAACGCCTCCGAACACCGCGCCTCTGAAAACCGCGCTTCCGAAACCCGCGCCTCTGAAAACCGCGCCTCTGAAAACCGCGGCGACGTCGAGGATCACGGAGGCGATCACGGCGGCAAGTCCAACGAGCACGGCGACTCCGCCGAACACCGGCACAACAACTAGCCCTGAACAGCTTTGACGCGGCGGCCCGGGCCCTTGGTCCGGGCCGCCGTCGTGCCGGCCAAAAGCGTCTGAGCGGGAAAAACGATCGCGGCGGACCGGCAGCCATGGAGCCAAGGCGCCAGGTCCGCGGGATAATGGGAGCATGACCGACCAGCAGCAGGACCGCGACCCGTGGGAGGAGTTTGACAGCCTCAAGCCCGCCGGCCCGGACCGCGTTGCCGGCTACCCCGGAGGGGAACCTCAAGGCTTTGGTTTCCGGACGGGTGTCCGCAGCGCCCGGGTTGCCTTTGGATTTGCCGTCTACTCCTTGGCGCTCGGAAGCATTCTGGTCCTCACGGGGGCCATCGTCTTCATCGGCAGCGGGCAGTGGCTTTTGCTCGGGCTGATGGTGCTGATCGAGGTGGTCTTTGTCCTGGCCTTCCGCAGGCTCGTGGCCCAGGCCAGGAACCGGCGCTCTTCCGGCTAGAGCCAGCCCTTCCTTTTGAAGATTGCGTACATGAGCCCCGCCGTGCCGGCCATGAGCGCGACTGCCATCGGGTAGCCCAGCGTCCAGTGCAGCTCCGGCATGTGGTCGAAGTTCATGCCGTAGAGTCCGGCCACGAAGGTCGGCGCGAAGAAGATGGCGGCCCAGGACGAGATCTTCTTGACCTGCTCGTTTTGTTCGGCGCTGGCCTCGTTCTGGCGGTTCGCGGTCAGGGTTCCGTCCAGGGTGAGCGCGTTCTGCAGCAGATCACGGAAAGAATCGGCCCGCGAAATCAGCCGCTCCACATGGTCCTCGACGTCGCGGAGGCTGTGCTGCAGTTCGGTGTCCACCCTGTACTTTTCGAAGCCGCGCCGAAGGTGTTGCATCATTGCCGGGAGCGGATGAATGGCGCGCTGGAAATGGATGACCTCGCGGGCGAGCTCGTAGATGCGCCGGGACACGAGGGGGTCGCCGCTGAAGAGCTGGTCCTCGATCTCGTCGATGTCATTCTCCAGCCCTGCCACCACGGGGCCGTAATCATCGACCACCTGGTCCATGAGTGCGTACAGGACGGCCTCGGGGCCGTGGCGCAGCAGGTCCGGGCGGCCCTCGAGCCGGCGCCGGACCTGGCCCACCACTTTTGTCTCGGCGTGCCGGACAGTGACCACGAAGTTCCGGCCCGTGAAGACGTGCAGCTCGCCAAACTCCACTGTCTCTGTCTCATCCAGATACCGGGCGGGCCGGAGCACTGTGAACAGGTTGTCGTCGTAGCGTTCCAGCTTGGGACGCTGATGGGCAGAGATCGCGTCCTCCACCGCCAGCCCGTGCAGGCCGAATTCGGCCGCGACCGCAGCCATTTCGTCCGGCGTGGGCCGGTAGAGGCCAATCCAGGCCATGCCGCCGTGCTCGGTCAGGGCCTCGAATGTCTGTTCGAGGTTCCGCGGCTCCACGCTGCGGATACCGTCAACGTAGACGGCGTTGTCGATGATAGTCACCGGGACATTATCCAGTGTTTGCCTGTTGTTCGGCTGAACCGGCCCGGCGCGACGCGGTCCGGCCGGGGGCCAGGGCGCTGCCTTGGGCGAGCCGGCTGATGAGCGGCTCGGTCCGGTAGGGGATATGGGTGTGCAGCGCCAGCACGGTCTCGGTGCGGATGACTCCCTTGATCCGAAGGATCGACCGGAGGGCTGCCTGGAGGTTGTGGGTATCGGTCGCCACTACACGGCACCAGACGTCGCCGCGCCCGGAGATTTCATGGACTTCCAGGACCTGGGGGAGCAGCCGCAGGGCGCCCACGACGCCGTCGAGCTCCCGGTGGTTGACCTCGATCGTGACGAAGGCGACGACGTCGTAGCCCACCGCCTCCAGGTCGATCTCGCGGCCGCCGTCGTGGAGTATGCCCGAGCGCAGCATGCGCCGCACGCGCGACTGGGCGGTGTTCCGCGCGATGCCCAGGGCATCACTCAGCTCGCCTATCTGGATCCGCGGATCCCGGATCAATGCCAGCAGGATCTTCAGGTCGGTGGGGTCCAGACTGTTCAAATCATCACTCCGGTTCACTACAACAGCCCGAGAATGACTGTTTTGCTCAATTTTGGCACAGAACTTGCCCTTGCAGATCACTGCTATTGCATTCTGTAGGTACCAATCTTCGACCGGGCCGGGCGGTTCCCCCACAACAGGGAAAGCCCGGCCCTGCACTTTGCAAGGGCACGGCCATGACAGTCTTCAGTGAACTCCGCATGCGCCCGGCCACAGCTGACCGCTGGGGCTGGGACGCTTCCACCACCGCACGACTCGTGATGGCCGGAGTCGTGATCTTCACGCTGCTCGTCGGTGCGAATCTCGCGACGCCGCTGTACCCCCTGCTGCAGGCAAAACTCGGGATTACCGCCCTTGACGTCACGGTGGCGTTCTCGGCCTACGTCCTGGCGCTCGTGGCCACCCTCGTCCTGGCCGGTCACTGGTCCGACCACATCGGACGCCGCGCCGCCCTGGTGCTGGCGGTCCTGGTGGGCCTGGCCGGGGGCTTCGTCTTCGCCACCGCGGACAGCCTCCTGGCACTCTCCGCGGGGCGCGCGCTGCAGGGCATCGCCGTGGCCCTCGCCACCGGCGCCAGCTCGGCTGCCCTGCGCGAACTCCTGCCCAGCCGGCCGGAGTGGGCGTCCAGGTTCACGCTCCTGGCCTCGGCCGGGGGAGTTGCCGCCGGCCCGGCGATCGGCGGAATGCTCTCGCTCCTGCCCGGCCCGACCTCGACGCCGTACTTCCTGCACGCGGTCATCCTCGCCGCCGTGCTGGTGCCGCTCTACCTGCTCAAAGCCCGGCCCGCCATCAGCCTGCATGCCGGTCCGCAGCCGCTGCGCGTCCTGGCGCCGCGGCGGCCCTCCGTCTCAAGCGACGCGCGCGGCGCGTTCTGGCTGGCCTCGTCCGTGGGCTTTCTGAGCTTCACCGTGTTCGGCTTCTGCCTCTCGCTGGCGCCCGGCTATTTTGCCCAGATTGTCCACGCCGACTCGCGCCCGCTGATCGGCCTGCTGGCAGGACTGACACTGGGCTCCTCGGCCCTAAGTCAGCTGCTGGCCATCCGGGGACGGTTTGCCGTGCCCGCCGGCCTGGCGGTCCTGGGCGTCTCCGTCCTGCTGATCGCCGCGGCCGCCGCCTGGAGCAGCCCGTGGCTGCTGATTCTGGCCAGCATCGCTGCCGGGGTGGGGCAGGGCGTGGCCTTCCGAACCGTCTTCAACGATGTTGCGGGCAAGGTGGAGGCCGCGCGGCACGCCCAGATCATCAGCACCGTCTACGTCATTACGTACCTTGGCAGCGCCCTCCCGGTGATCGGGCTGGGGCTCGCGGCCGGGATCGTCGGGCTGCAGACCGCCGTCGCCGGCTTCGTGACGCTCTGTGCCGCCGCCGCCTTGACCCTGGCGGCCATCACGCTGCGGACCGCGCTGCGCCGCCGGGCCTAACGGGCGAACGCGCCCGGTGCGCCCGCGGGCCTGATGCGCCTGGCCTGATGCGCCTGGCCTGATGCGCCTGGCCCGGGGCGCCCGGGAACCCTTAGGGCAGCGGGCCGTGGTTGCCCTGGATGTGGTCGAAGACCAGCGTGGTTTCGGTGTGGCCCACCACGGGGTCAGTGGCCAAGTTGTCCAATACCCAGTCCCGGAGGTCCTCGGTCGTGGCCACGGCGATGTGCAGCAGATAGTCCACCGACCCGGACGTGTGGAAGGTCGAGAGCACTGCCGGGAGCTTGGGCACCCGGGCAGTGAAACGGTCGATCTGCTCGCGGTCGTGGGCCCGCAGCCGGACGGCGATGAGGGCCTGGACCGAGCGCCCGATCGCGGACAGGCTCAGATTGGCCTCGAAGCCCTCTATGATGCCGCGCTCCGACAGGGCGCGGGTGCGCATCAGCGCGGTCGACGGCGCGATCCCCACGAGCTCTGCCAGTTGCTTGTTCGAGATGCGGGCGTCCGCGACGAGGGCAGCGAGAAGGCGCTCATCGATCGCGTCCAGCGGCTCGCTGGCTCCCGGCCGAACATTCTTCGCACTGCTGCTCACGGATCCTCCTGGTGGTGTTGTCTATTCATCATAAACGGCACTATCCGACAGTTCCATTCAGAAGCCCTACTAAAGCTCGAATTATTGCCAGATACTTGCGGAATTCAATGGCGAATATTCGTAAGGAGTTAGGGTGCTCTCTCAAGATTCACTGGCGGTCCACGCAGGCCGGAACGGGCTCACGGAACTGGGGGTACACGCGGTGCCCATCGACTTGTCCACCACCGCGCCCCTGCCGTCCGTGCACGACGGAGGCCTGGCCTACGAGCACATGGCCACGGGCGGGTCCCATGTGGAGGGGCAAAGTACTGTGTACCAGCGGCTGTGGAACCCCACGGTGGCACGCTTCGAAGAAGGCGTCGCCGTCCTGGAAGGGACCCCCGAGTCGGTCGCCTTTGCCACCGGCATGGCGGCGCTGAGCGCGGTGCTCCTCGCGGTTGTGGCGGCGGGCAAGAAGCATGTTGTGGCCGTGCGGCCCCTCTATGGTGGCAGCGATTACCTGCTCGCCTCCGGAGTCCTGGGCAACGAGGTCACCTTTACGACGCCGGAGGGCGTCCGTGCCGCCCTCCGGCCGGACACGGGCCTGGTGATCCTGGAGACGCCGGCCAACCCGACACTCGAGCTCGTCGACATCGCCGCGGTGGCTGCCGCCGCCGACGGCGTGCCGCTCCTGGTGGACAACACGTTCGCCAGCCCGGTGCTGCAGCAGCCCTTCACGCACGGTGCTGCCATGGTGCTGCACAGCGCCACGAAGTTCCTGGGCGGCCACGGCGACGCCATGGGCGGTGTGGTGGCCGCAGGTCCTGAATGGGCAGTGCGCCTGCGCCAGATCCGGGCGGTGACCGGCGGAATCCTGACCCCGTGGCCGGCCTACCTGCTGCACCGCGGGCTCGCGACACTCCCCGTCCGGGTCCGCGCCCAGCAGGCCAGCGCCGAAAAGGTCGCGGTTGCCCTCACCGGGCACGGGCTCGTGCAGCGGGTCTACTATCCGGGACTGGCCGAATGCGACCCGCAGGGCCTCATCGGCACGCAGATGTCCGGCCCGGGATCGCTTATGGCGTTCGAGCTTGCCAGCGCCGAGCACGCGGAACGGATCCCGGCCGCCGTCGGCATGATCACTCACGCCGTCTCCCTCGGCGGGATCGACACCCTCATCCAGCACCCGGCCGGACTGACCCACCGGCCGGTCGAAGCCTCGGCCAAGCCGCACGCGAGCCTGCTGCGGATCTCGGTGGGGCTGGAGGACCCGGCCCGTCATCGTGATGAGCTGGGACCAGCTCAAGACCGAGCTCCCGATCCTGATCTCCCTGGCCCGCAAGATGCCGCTCAATGTCATCTTCGATGAGCTGCACATCGGCAAGAGCAAGGGTCGCTGGGAGAAGGTGGTGAAGGTCGAGCGCGATGAGCGCGTCACTTGTCTCTGTTGCCGGCAGCGAGGTGTTCTCGCCTGTACCAATATAGACCCGGCCATTTTCCAGATCGACGGCAGGCGTAGCCCAGACAGGCGCGCCGGAAGGGCCCCATTGCTGCGTGCCGACGGAAGACACACCAATCGGCTCAGCGTCCGGCGTCATATGTGTCGTCCAGAGAATTTCGCCGGTTTCCATATCCAGTGCATGCACGCCGCCATGGCCTTTGCAGCACTCGAAACGCGGGTCCATGGCGCGGGGCGCATCATTGTTCGACATAGGCACAATCAGCCGATCACCAGCTGGCACTACGCCGCCCGTACCCATGGATGTGTTGAAAAGCGCTGCTTCGGTCGACCAGAGCGCTTCACCGGTTTCGCCGCGATAGGCATGGACAGTTCCGATGGCATCCATCACGAAAATTGCGGGCGCGCCGCCAACTTCGCCAAGCGACACAGCAGAACGCATCGGACGCTCTGTCTGGTTATGCCATTTGATACAGCCGGACTGACGGTCAATCGCAAAGAGGTGGCCAGATGTTGCCGCCGTGAAAATCGTATCTTCGGTTACGACAGGGTAAGATCGCATGTCGGACGTGCCCGGCATGCCGAACGCCCAGGCAAGTTCAAGCCCATCAACATTCTCTGCTGTCAGAGACGTCGATTGAGAGCCGAAATGCCGCTGGTTATCTGTTGTCACCCCCCAGGAGCCAACATGGACGGTATCAAAATCAATATCGGTGTTTTCGCACTGCGCAGCCTCTGAGACG
>ENA-OWNT01002209-OWNT01002209.1-seawater-metagenome-genome-assembly--contig:-NODE-2209-length-20946-cov-4.840625_pt1 | contig 20946 bp, 22 predicted proteins | sample MGYA00238136_ERZ651165 | MGnify/ENA primary metagenome ERZ651165 (study PRJEB26861, sample SAMN08777766) | seawater metagenome | isolation source: coastal seawater | place: USA: Florida | collected...
GCGGATGCGTCAATAACGGCGCTCCGCCTTGTCCCGGAATGGAAAACGGCCCCCCGGATTTCCGGGGGGCCGTTGCCGTCAGGGTGCGCCATCATGCGACCCGGCAATCAGGCGGGCAGACCTTGCAACCGTGCAACCGCGTCAAGCACAGCCTCCGGGGGATGATCGACGGGCACCTGCGCATAGAGGAATTGCGCGGGGGCCGCCTTGGGGAGGTCCATCCCACCGAAGAGCGCCGCACTCACATCGCAGCCTTGCACCTTGTCGTCCGTTCCGATCACCGCATCGAACGACCCCTCCTGACCGGCAGAAACGCCACGTCCAACCACGGCCCAACGGTAATGCTTGGCGGCGTTGAACAATGGCGTATAGGCGGACACCGCGCCGGGTGTCTCGCTTTCTTCGAGCAACAGCCCACCCACCGGGCGTTGCGCGACACAGCGGATGAAATCCGCGATGTACATGGCGGCGTCTTCGGTCGTGTCGGCATCCACTTCGACGGGGCGTCCAGCGCACATCTGCGCCTCTGCCAGCCACGCTCCGGGTGCGGGCATTGCAAGCACCAGCGGGATTTGCCCCTGAAGATGGGCGGCGACGGCTTCGACCACCTCATCGAGAAGCGCGCGCGGCCCGGTCTCTTCGAGCATCCGGCGCAGCGGATAGGTCGCACGTTTCTTCGATCCCATCTCGGCGGCGAGATCCGGGTGACGCGCGATCCATGAGCGGAACAGATCGCCCAGGTTCACCACCGCGACGTCGGAACGGAGCAATCCCCGGGCCTGTGTGAAGAAGGACAGGTATTTCGCCGCACCGTCGGCCCAGGGATCTCCGTCCCAGCCCAGCAGCAGCCGCCGGGCATAGCCCGACGACTCCAACCAGACCCGCAGCGCCTTCGTACCCGTCGCATCGGGCAGATCATCTGCGAGAGATTTGCTCATTTCTTCTCACCTCCCCCGATACCAGCGGCGGCGAGACGGGCTTCGAGCTCGGCAATGCGCACGTCTTTCGGGTGCGGCATGTAGTTCGGCTTTGGCTCGTCGCCGGACCGCGTCATGTCCGGGGTCCCCATATAGAGCGTGCCGATGTCATCTCCCCAACAGCCGAAATATTTCAGATGCTTGGGCGGTTGGGGTTGGTTCCAGCCCTTGATGAACTCGGCATAGGGGGTCGAGCGGGCGATCCGTGCCTGACGTTCTTCTTCTCGGGCCGCCTCGGTGGCCTCGAAGTCAATCGCCAGCGTGGTGTGATCGAAGACCACCTTGTAGAGCCGTGCCGCCACCTCCGGCGAAATCAGCCCCTCTTCGATGTCCTTGACCACATTCACCGGGTCGCGTTCGAGCAGGTCGCCATAACCGGCACCGGCCCCTTGGCTGATCATGAACAACTCGCCGCGCTTCGAGATCTCAAAGCCCATGCCCATGTGGTGGGTGGTGTAGCTCGCCTCCTCGAACGGCTGTTCGTTCATGATCTCCTCAATCGAATGGCGGAATTTCTCCGGCGTATTCTGCAGGATCTCGTAGACATCCACATCCTTGACCTTGGACAGCGGGTAGGTGCCGCAGGCATAGCCGCCGAACAGGCCCTGGATCGGCGGGATTTTCGCGCCCTGAGCCGTGGTCATAAAGCCCCACTGATCCGAGTCCTTGGTGGCGACCATCATCGTGTACCCCTGCCCGCCACGGTATTTGCCCGGGGCGATGGCGTCGCGGGTCATCTTCTTCGAGACCAGTTGCAGGAAAGGAACTTCTTCTTCGTTCAACTCCTGTTCGCCGATGTCGGCCATGGTGGCAAAGATCGGCGCCAGGGCGTGCTCGCCGTCCCGGTTCGCCGTTGCGCCCGCCCCCATGCCGTTGAGATCGGCGCACAGGTTGCCAAGCGTCTCGCCGTGCTGGCTGACCCCACCCCAGATGAAGGTGTTGATCATGTTGAAGGTCGGCGCGTGCACCTTGGTGAACTTTTCCGGGCAGGAATAAAGGAATTTCGCCACCGCATGCTGACCCGCGGTGAAGCCGGTGAAGATCGACATCAGCGATTGCGAGTTCGGCGCGTCATAGGAACAGTTCACGATCGAATGCGGGTCGGTGATCACTTCGATGGGTGCAAAGGCCGCCTGCCCGCGCGGAAGATCGGGCCAGACATAGCACAGGAAGACCTGCGCCAGCATCCCCTTGAGACCGGCGACGATGGTGTTCGTCGCCCGGTTGGTGAACTCCGGCGAAGAGCCGCGGAAATCGAAGATAAGCCGATCGCCGGTCTTGGTGAGCTTACAGTTGATCTTGACCACGCAGTTTTCACGCAGGGTCGAGTCCTGGATGATATAGCTGCGCACGGTCATGTCCGGCCATTCCGAAATCCGCCGTTTCACTTCTGCGCGCACGTTCTCCATGGTTAGACGCAGGGTCGAGGTCAGCGCCTCGGGGCCGTCCGAATTCAGGGTCTCTTCCAGACGCTGCTTGATCCGCAGACAGGCAAACAGCTTTACCTTCATGTCTTCGTATTGAAGCTTCGGCTCGCGCACCGAGTTTTGCAGGAAGGTCAGGACATCGCGCTTGATCTGGTAGTTTTCCACCACTTTAAACGGCGACATCTTGAGCCCTTCATCCGAGGGACTTTCCGCCATCGACGGCATGCCGCCCGGCTCGATCGCGCCGTTTTCGCCCTCATGCACGGTCGAGGCAACCCAGCAGATCAGCTTGCCGTCGTGGAAGATCGGCAAGATCATCGACTGGTCGGTGTTGTGCACATTGCCGTAGCGCGAGTCATTGTGAATGAACCCGTCGCCTTCGCGCACCCCGACCGTCGGATCGTTCAGCCAGTTCTTGATGATGAACTTGATCGGGTGGTGCACCAGCGCCGAAAAGATCAAAACGCCGCCCGCCGAGGCAATCGCCAGATCGCCGGAGGCGGAATAGACGCCGGTGATCACGTCGCCCCATTTCGCGCCGGGCGCTGCGCCCATCTGTTCGACCATCTCATAGCCTTCGTCACAGCCGGATTGAATCCGGTCGCGGATCTTCGCGATCATGTGGCTGTCCGAGAACTTTTGAATGGCGTCGTCCTCATCCGCAGTGCGCGGCATGAGATCGTGGTTCTGCATGATCTCGGGATCGGGGCCGAGAAACAGCGTGGTGTCGTCGAGGAACTTCTTGATCAGTTCCATTTCATTCGGCGTCGGGGCCGAGGTTTCCAGATCTTTCATAGTCTTCTCTCCTCCTGTCGGATTGAGGTTTGCCCCGGCACGCCTCCATGTGCCGGGGCAAACCGTGCGTTAGTGCGTAATGGCGGGGGTCTCGTTGCGCAGGAACCAGGTGGCACCCTGTTTCGCGGCAACAAGCGTCCAGCCGGGATTGACGAGGAAGGTCGTGACCTCGGAGGCGACAATCGCCGGTCCTTCGATCTCGACACCGGGTTCGAGGTCCTTGCGGGCCCAAACCGGGGTCTCGACCGGCCCGTCCTGACCGACGAAGTGACAGGTGCGGGTCTCTTCCGGTGCTGGCGGTGCCAGGCGGGCGGCTTTTTCGACCGGCTTGATGTCCTGGAACTTCACCGTCTCGTGCTTGGCATAGGTGGCGACGCGGATGGTGTTGATCCGAATGCCCGCCTCGGGCGCTTGCGAGCCTTCGCCAAAGCGCTTGCCGTAGTCGGTCGAGAATTGCGAGATCATCGCCAGAACATCAGCCGGACCGCGCAGCTCATGCTGCGGAATGACCGCCGTGGTCTGCACCAACTGGTTGCCATATCGCATGTCCAGTTCCAGATCGTGATAGATGTCCTCGGCCGCGACACCCTGACGCAAAAGGTCCTGACGGCCCTTTTCCTTGAGCTCCGCGACGATGCCGTTGAACCGGGTATAGTCGTCGAAAATATGCCGGGTGTTGCTGTCGTAGAGCACCAGATATAGCGATTGCTCGTGGATGTGGAGCTGGTGCATATTGCCCGCGCCGACGGCCGAGAACACCGATGAGAGCGGCGGCGCCAGGATCTTGTCGATCGACAGGTTCTGGGCGATGCCACAGCAATGCAACGGACCGTTGCCGCCATAGGCCAGCATGGTGAAATCCTTGGGATCATACCCGCGAGCCCGCAGTTCGGTGAACAACCCGTTGGCCATGTTGTCATCGACCTTTTCACGGATCAGCTTGGCGGCTTCGATCACCTCGCAATCGAGCTCGTCGCAAATCGTGTCCTCAATGACGGCCTTGGCCCGGCGCGGGTTGAGCGGAATAGACCCGCCAGCGTAGTTTTCCGCATCGAGATAACCGAGCAGAAGATCGGCATCGGTGACGGTGGGTTTCATGCCGCCACGGTCGTAACAGGCCGGTCCCGGATCGGAACCCGCACTTTCCGGCCCGCATTGCACGGTTTTGTACATCCGGTCATAGGAGGCGACGGAGCCGCCCCCCGCGCCCAGCGTCACCAGGTGCACCATCGGCACGGAGACCAGCCAACGGTCGATCACCGGGTTGAAATCATAGTGTTTGATCCCCCCCTCGACGACGATACCGATGTCGTAGGAGGTGCCGCCCATGTCGGTCGCCACGACATTGCCAAGCTCGGTCTGAAGCGACAGATGCTCGGAGGCGCCGATCCCGGAGACCGGGCCGGAGTGGATCGTCTGCAAGGCGTCGGTCGAGTTGAGCTGCGCCATGCCGCCGGAGTTGTGGATCACCAGCATCGGCTTTTCATAGCTGTGCGTCCGCAGGTTCTGTTCAAGCTGGGAGAGCGCGTGATACATGGTCGAGTGCAGGTAGCCGTCGACGATGGCCGAGGTCGAGCGGACATATTCGCCTTTGCGGCCCGCCACCTGATGCGACAGGATCACCGGGATCGCGCCCAAAAGATGCGAGGGGTATTCCTCAAGCAGGATCTCTTCGATGCGCTGTTCGTGGACCGGGTTCACCACCGCGTTGACCAGCGCGACGACGATGATCTGGGCCCCGCGGTCAACCAACTCACGCAGCTGGTGACGCACATCGGCCTCGTCCAGCCCCATCACTTCCCGGCCTTGGAAATCGAGGCGCTCGCGCACCCCGCGGATCATATGGGCCTCGACCAGCGGTGCCGGACGTTCGGCGTTGGGCATGTCTTGCTGACCCAGATTGTCGAGCCCCTCGCCATAGCCCCGCGCGCGGCTGAGCGGCACGGTGGCCTCGTAGCCGGCGGTGACCAGCATGCCGATTTTCGGCCCCTTGTGTTCGATCAGCGCATTGGTGCCGAGCGTGGTGGCGTAGCGGACACTGTCCACCTCGGTCAGAACCTGTTCGAGATCGACGTCCAGCTCGCTACAGGCCTTGCCGAGCGCTTCGTTGAACCCCATGGCGAGGTTGTGGTGCGTGGTGAGCGCCTTGGTCTCGATATACTGATCGCCCCAAACGACGAAACAGTCGGTAAAGGTCCCACCGATATCAACGGATACACGTTTCATTCTCTCTCCCTATCGTGCCCGGGATGCCGTCCTCCTTGACGGCCTTCCCGGCACTTTTCTCTTGAGATGTCGGATAGTCCGCCCGGAGCTTTGCTGCGGGCGACAGATGATCTGGCTTAGTGGCTGTGCGCCCGGCTCGGGACCACGACAGGCCCGGCGTCCGGCAGCATCTCCGGACCTCGCGCGGCCCATTGGGCTTTCAGCGCGGCCACATCGACCTGCATGTCCCACAGGGGCGGGTGACCCGGGATCGCGTATTCCGTCTCGACCTGCGTGCCGCAGCTCGGGCAGCAGAATTCGAGAATACGCACCCAGTCCGGGTCCGGGCTAAAGGTGAAGCGGTACTTGTCCGGGTCGATCACCGGCGGGTGGATTTCCCGCGGGTCGCGGTTGTGCACCAACAGACCTTCCTTGTAATTGCCCTCCGCCGGCGCGATCACATGATCGCAAACACGGCATTCCCATTTTTCCGTTTCAAGGTCGATCCGCAGATACTCAGTCATAGGAATTTTCATCGGCCTTACTCCTCCCGATCCAGAATGACATCACCGGCGTCGGAGACGGTGAAGGTCCAACCCGCAGGAATGCGGGCAGTGAAATAATCCTCTTCGAGGATCGCCGGCCCGGCGGCGAAATCGCCCGGCTGCATCACGTTCAGCCGATAGACCGGCAAGTCGATCCGGCCCCGCTCCGGCACCAGCACATGGCGCGTGCCATCGGCCTTGGCCTCGGATTTGCGGACCACGGCGACCTGTTTGGCCTCGGACTTGCGCAGCGATTTGACGGCGGAGAGTTCCAACTCGACGGCATCTGCCCCGGCCATCTCCGCCGGGAAATCTTCGGAGCCGTTCAGGTCGTGAACCGTTTCCGTATCGCCGGATTGTGCCACCAGACGCGCCGTGACCGTGTAGCTGCCTTGCTCGAAACCTTCGGCGAACATGTCGCGGGCGGCTTTCTGCGTGAGGCTTTCGAGCGTGGTTTTGAGGGCCGCGCTGTTATGCTCTGTGAGATCGACCGCATAGTTTTGCGAGACGTTGCATGCGCCGATGCCATAGGCTGAGAAGACCGCCGCCATCGCCGGGATGGCTACCCGCTTGATCCCGGCCTTTTCGGCCACGCCACAGGCGTTGAGCGGACCTGCGCCGCCGAAGGCAATCAGCACGGTGTCCTCGGAAATGGTCGTGAACCGGTGCAACTCAGCCGCGATCTTGGTCTCGAACGCATCCGACATCGCCTGAATGGCGGCGTCGAGATCCAGCCCCAGAGGCGTGCCGACATTCGCCATCACGGCCGTTTCGGCCCGTGCCGCATCGAGGCCCATGCCGCCGCCGAAATACGATCCCGGATCGAGCAGCCCCGACAGCAGGCTGGCGTCGGTGATCGTCGCCTCTTTGCCGCCACGACCGAAACAGGCCGGTCCCGGAAGGGCGCCAACACTTTCCGGACCGATCGCAATTGCACCGTCCTTCGCCTTGAACGCAGAACTGCCCCCTGCCCCGGCGCTGGAAATCTCGCACAGCGGGAAGGACACGGAGATCCCTTCGACATGGCCGCGCCGGATTTCGGCGACTTTGCCATCCGTGCATTGGCCGATGTCCGTGGTGGTGCCGCCGACGTCAACCGAGACCGCATCGCGGAACCCGTACATGTCGGCAAACACCCGCATCCCTTCCATGCCGCCGCGCGGACCGGAGGAATAGGTCTTGATCGCTACGGTCTTGGCGACCCGCGAGGCGTCGCCATCGTTGCGGAAAATCAACAGCGGGTTCTTGGTGCGATAGTCGCGCAACCGGTTTTCCGCCTGGAACAGAAACGCTTCCATCGAGGTGTGCAGAAAAGCGTTGATCAACGCGGACCAGGCCCGGCGCTCGGGCGCGCGGTCCACCGTCAGATCCGAGGCATAGAGCACCGGAACGGCCCCCAGAAGATGGCGGGGATATTTGCGCAGGACGACCTTCTTGACCTTGTCCTCATTGGCGTGGAACCCGGTGCCACCGAAAGACACGACCAGACGGTTCGCGCCTTTGGCGGTGAGCTCGTTGATCGTCTTCACAATCTCGACTTCGGCTTCCGACGCTTCGAGAATGGCAGTGTCGATATAGGCCACACGGTCCCCGACCAACGCGTCGTAGACCTCCGGGTCATGCGCTCGAAGCGCCTCGGCCAGATCCGTCGCCGTACTGTCAAGAATTAGACCCAGTTTCGGCCCCTTGCGTTCGCAGATCGCATTGGTGCCCTGTGTCGTCGAATAGCGGATCAGTTCCACCTCTTCGAGCAGGCGTTTGACATCTTCAGCCCCGTAAAGGGTCTCGGATGCCTTTTGCAGACCTTCGAAAAAACATTTCGACAGATCGTAGGGCGTGGTCAGAACCTTGGTTTTTTTCACGCCCTCGTCGGACATGATGCAAACATCGGTCAGTGTCCCGCCGTTATCGATATTGATCTGAAATGCCATTGTGCATTTCTCCTCCCGTTATTGATGCCTGGGGCAAATCGGCCCCTGCGGGCGCAGGATTTGCACCCGGCGGATCATTGCGGGTCGACGCTCTCCTCTGTCGCCAAACCGCTAAAATACGCCTGCCAACCGGTGATGCAGAAACACTTCCGAACCCGGGGTCAGAGCAGGGGATAAGGGGCTTTGTGTTGAAATATATAGGAATTTTATTTTTCGGGCCTGATTTGCATCGCGCTAGGTGAGGCGCCCCTGTCCATAATTCGGACGTTAGCGTCCGCAGTAAGCGTGCTAAGAGGGGGCTTGGTCGCTATTGCATGCGCCTTGGCACCGAAAGGACCGACGGTTTTCCGGCGATCACACACGAGGTGCGCCGCCCATGTCGTTTATGTGTATGTCATTATCGACTGGCCCAAATTTCCGCGACCACCTCTCAGTCGTAGGGGCGATACATTCCAGGCCAAGTTGCCTTTTCGACCCGCCAGCCGTCGCGAGCCGCCCAAGCGGCGCGTCCTGAATCGTTGGGGGAGTTGCCATAGGGCTCGTCGATCAGGACAAATTGACCACTGGCCGGATCTACCCGTCTGTCGAATGGTCGATGTTGGGTAGTTTGTCGGCATCCAGAATTCTGGGGTGGTTCCTGCGATCTCGGTTTGGTCGCAGTCAAGTTGACCTGCCCCCCTTGGGTCCCTCGTTCATAACGAGAGTCTGCAGGTTTGTGCACTGCTCCCCAACCTTGGACCGCCGGAAGCTGGATTTTTCCGACTGTCTCACGATGACGGGCTGGTCGCGCCATCGGGATAATGCATGGCGATCGGGACGTTGTATCCGATCGCGCTGTGGGGTCTGTCCTCGTTGTAGTGTCTGCGCCAATCCTCCAGCTTTTCCCGGGCATCTGCAAGGCTCATGAACCAGTGCGCGTTCAGGCATTCTGCTCTGAGCTTGCTGTTGAACGCTTCGATGAAGCCGTTGTCCGTTGGTTTCCCAGGCCGCGAGAAGTCCAGCGTGACGTCGTTGGCATAGGCCCAGAGATCGAGATCGCGAGAGACGAACTCGCTGCCGTTGTCGACCCTGATGGTTCTCGGATAGCCGATCTGCCCGCAAACCCGTTCGAGCGTCTGAACGACATCTTCGCCCCGGTAGCTGAAACGTGGATCGGCCGCCGGACAGAGCCGAGAATGCGTGTCGATGACGGTAAGGATGCGCAGCTTCTTGCCTAGGGCGAGCTGGTCGTGGACAAAATCCATCGCCCAGACATCGTTCGGCCCCACGGCCTCCTGGCGGTCCTCGCGCAGCTTCGCCTTTACCCGCCGCTTCGGATGCTTGTTCCTGAGCTGCAGGCCCAACTCATTGTAAATCCTGCGAGTCTTCTTCATGTTGATCACCCACCCTTCGCGTCTCAGCAGAACATGGACGCGCCTGTAACCATAGCGCACTCGCGTCTCGGCAATATCCTTGATCCGCCTCTCGACGGCAGCCTGATCCGTTCGCCGGGACTTGTAGTGGTAGGTGGATGTGTCGAAACAGATCGCCCCACAGGCTCTCCGGATCGATACGCCCCAATCGACGCACATCCCGGTGACAATCTCGCGCAAACGGCCAGGCTTCAGAGCTTTCGCCGAATGACGTCCTGAAGCATTTCCCTATCCAACGTCAAATCCGCCACGATCTTCTTGAGCCGCGTGTTCTCGTCCTCAAGCGCCTTCAGCCGCCGCATCTCGTCCGGCAACAAGCCACCATACTTCTTCTTCCAATTGAAATAGGTCGCCTGACTGATCCCGGCCTTGCGGCAGATCTCCGCGACCGACGTGCCTTGCTCGCCCTGCTTCAGGATAAACGCCTTCTGCGCCTCCGTGAACTTCGATGCCTTCATGCGATTCCGCTCCTCTCCCAGCCTGGGAAACCTAGCGGAAAACTCCAGCTGCAAGCGATCCAGTTTTCAGGGGGCAGAGCATCGCTTAATGCACGGCCAAAGACGCTAACTCTAAGTTGGCTTCCTGCACAATTCGAAATTTCAAACTGTTCGTTCAGCTTGTATTCACTGCTGGAATGGCCAACAGGAACGAAGCGCTATTTCACTCTTTGGGCGTCACGAAATCCCGGAACGCCGTTAAGGTCTCGTCACTGACGTGGTGTTCAAGACCCTCTGCATCCAGCTCGGCAGTTTGCCGAGGGACCCCCAGGGCGATCAGGAAATCGACGATTATGCGATGTCTGATTTTGCAGGAATGAGCGAGTTGTTGGCCAGCTTGAGTCAGCTGAACACCACGGTAGCGCTCGTTCGTGATAAAATCTTCCCGCACCAGACGGGCCAAATTCTTGCTGACTGTGGGGGCTGAAACACCTAATCTTTTGGCGATGTCGACGGGTCGGGCACCGCCGTTTTCATCGATGAGATCGGCAATCAGCTCGACATAATCCTCCACCATCTCGCTTTGATGAGCGTTGCGCACCGCTTCAAACCCCTGGCGCTGAACCTCTGTCGGGATGTCGTTTTCCTCACCAGTCGCATTCGTCATCGTCATAGGGCCTGTGGGTTCGGAGTTGGCAGTTTTCTCTGTATGATTGGGCACTCGCATATTGACAATACCTTAGCCCTGGCTAAAAGAGTTAGCCAGTGCTAAATTGTTGTGCGAATCCGACACCGAGAACAACACGCCCATGAAACAACTTCTTCTCGCAATTGCGCTTGGTGTTCTTGCAACTGGCGCCAATGCCACTGCAATCGCCGAAGCGCCCTGGCTGCCACGTGCCGCCGCCTATCGGCTGACGCTGTTTTTTGGCAATCTGACGCCGGTCCCTTGGGACTTGCTCGAACAATCCTGGCAGCAGCCGGTCGATGGCGTGGCCCCCGCGCATTCCGCGATATCCCGTTTGTCAGAAGATGATCGCAGCGCGATTACCGACGCGCTGCAGAGCCGCGACCGGAACATGCTGTTTGAGGCGGCCACACAAGTGGTTTCGCATGGGATCATCAGCCATTTGGACGCGGCCGAGGTCGCACTTGGTACGCCGCAGGCAGCCGCTGATCTCGATGCAGCTGGCGCGCTTTATCGCGCGTTTGAAGACGGGATTGCCGCTGCCGACCCTGAGGCGTCCCGGCGCCTGGGTTTGGCCTGGCTCAGGCTGGCTTCGGCGCTTGGCAGCGATGGGCTGAACGGCGTCGGCGCTATCCCGGCCAACGTGCAGGATTTCGCCGCAGCCCGCGCCGCGATCTCCGACTATCTGACCGCCAATTACCTGCCAGAGGAATTCGCCCCACGCGACAGACTGTCCTCTGCGCCGGAAACCGCGATCCTCAATGGCGTCACTTTCGATATTCCCACCCGCCTGCCGCCTGGCACAAACATAGCCGATCAATCCCCCCTGCCGCGCCTGGTGCTGCAATTCGAGGAAGCCGGCCTGGACGAGGCCGACCTGCCATTGGTGGCCTTTGGCGATATGTTGTTTGACAGCCCCGAGATCTTTGGCGGTCCGGCGCGCGATCTGGGCATCGCCTGTTCGACCTGCCACAACCGTTCGGACGTGAACCGCGATTTCTTTATTCCCGGTCTCAGTGCCCATGCCGGTGGCATGGATGTCGACGGCTCGTTCTTCAATCCGCTGTTCAATGATCTGGCGGATGACCATCTGGACACTCCGTCGCTGCGCGGCATTCGCTTTACCGCGCCATATGGGCGCGACGGGCGCGAAGCCAGTTTGCGGCGCTTCACCCGCAATGTGATTGTCACCGAATTTGCCGGTGCCGAGCCGTCGGACTTTCAGCTGGACGCGCTGGTGGCCTATATGCGGCAGTTCGATTTCCTGCCCAATCCCCAGATCGACGCGCAGGGCAATTTGACCGACCTGGCCTCAGAGGCTGCGTTGCGCGGCGAAGTTCTGTTCAACACCGGCTTCGACGGCATGAACGGCAATTCCTGCGCCTCCTGTCACACGCCCGAACGTAATTTCCGCGATGGGCTGACGCATAATCTTGGCACCGCCGCCGCGCCGTTCCTCGGCGGCACGCCGATTCATTTCGACACGCCGACCTTGCGCAATATTAACTTCACCGCGCCCTATATGCATGATGGATCATTGCCGACCCTGGCCAGTGTGGTGGATTGGTTTGACAGCGAATTCGCGCTTGGTCTGGAGGAGGCGCAGCGCGCCGATCTGACGGCCTATCTTCAGGCGGTCGGCGACGGCGAAGACCCCTATCAGATTTTTGAAGGCCGCGAGAGCGAGTTCCGCCTTGCCTGGGAAGAACTGACCACCTTTGCCTCGACTTTGAACACACTGCTTCCGATGCAGGACGATGACAGTATCGCTCTTCTGGTGGCCACTGTTGCGCCGGATCTGCGGGCCGACGCTTCGGTGATGGTCAATCAGGCCGCCAAGACGCAGGTCTATGCGCTGGCCGATCTGCTGGATGCGGTGGGCACGGCCTCGGCGGACGGCAATTGGCAACTGGCCGGCGAGAGATGGCAGGCGTTTGAGGCCATGCAGGCCGAAATCGACGAAAGGATGTATTGATGTTGACCCGTCGTCTTGTTCTGGCCGGGCTGACCGCAGCGGCATTTGGCCTGGCCGCCATGCCAGCGCTGGCGCAATCTGCAGACCCGCTGCGTCTGGCGTTCATCCCGCAGGAGAACCCAGAAAAGCTGTTGGGCGATGTCGAGGTGATCATTGGCTGGCTCAGCGATCGTCTGGAGATGCCGGTCGAAGGCTTTGTCACTTTCGATCACGCCGCCGCGGTGGAAGCGCTCAGAAATGGCGATGCCGATATCTCTTTCATGGGTGCCTTGCCTTTCGTGCTGGCTGAAGATCAGATCGGCGCCGTGCCGCTGCTTTCAGAGGTCTATCGCGGCGCGCCGAGCTATGCCGGACGGATTTTCGTGCGGCGCGACAGCGGCATCGAGAGCCTTGCGGATCTGCGCGGGCGCGATATCGCCTTTGCCGATCCGATCTCGGAATCGGGATACCTTTACCCGTTGGACCTTTTTGTGCGCGACGGGCTGATCGCGGATGCCGAAGATGCACGCAATTTCTTTGGCAACAGCTTTTTCGCCGGCGGCTATCAGCAGGCGATGCAGGCGATGGCCAATGGGCTGGTGGATGCGGCCGGGGCCAGCCAATATGCCGATCTGTTCCTGTCGCCTGAGCAGCAGGCCGATGTGATGGTGCTGGGCGAATCCGAACAGATCCCCAGCCATGCGGTGATTGCCCGCCCCGATCTTGATCCCGATTTGCAGGCCCGGTTCGTCGAGGTGATGCTCAGCCTCAATGAGGCCGAAAATCGCCCCATGCTGGCCTATCTCTTTGGCCCCGATGGCTACGCGCCGGCCGATCCCGCCGCTTATGAGGGGGTGCGCGAATTGGCGCGCCGTTACGGGTATTTGCGATGACCGAGGCGCTCCGGCTATCCCATATTTCGCATCGATTTGATGGCGACCTGGCCTTGGACGATATCTCGTTCACGGTGAATGCGGGAGAATGCGTGGCGCTTTTGGGGCCATCGGGCGCTGGCAAATCCAGCCTTCTGGCGCTGATCGACGGGCGGCTGCGCCATTGGCAGGGTGAGGCGAAAATATTGGAGCGCGACCTTTCCCCTCAGCGGCCGCCGCGTCGCGAGGCCCGGGTCGAAACCGGCTTCATCTTTCAGGAATTCGCACTGGTCGACCGGCTAACGGCCTATCAGAATGTCATGAGCGGGCGATTGGGGCGGGTGGGCGTCCTATCTTCACTGCTGAGCAGGTTCAGCGCGCGCGACCATATGGCCGTCGCCGCGGCTTTACGTGATACCGGCCTCAACGAATATGCGGGTCGGCGCGTCGATCAGCTGTCCGGCGGCCAGCGCCAGCGGGTGGCGATTGCCCGTTGCCTGGCACAACAACCGCGGTTGCTGCTGGCCGATGAACCGGTCAGCAATCTCGACCCGGCCCATGCCGAAAAAGTGCTGGCACTGATCACCGGCACGGCCCGCAGGGAGGGAATGACCACGCTGTTCAGCTCGCACCAACCAGAGCTGTCGCGCCGCTTTGCTGACCGGGTCATCGGCCTGAAAGAGGGTAAAGTGTTGTTCGATCTGCCCTCTGGCCAGCTCAGTGAAGAGCATACGAACTTGCTCTATCATGGCACACCCGTTGCCGCCGGGCTGCGCGTCGTCAGCTGATGGGGCGCAATGCACTCATCTGGGCCGGTTTTGCCGCGGCTTTGATCTGGGCCGGTTTCGGCGCCGATATGGGGTTGGAACATCTTGGCGGATCGGGCGCGCGGTTTTCCGAGTTTCTGGGCCGGATGCTTCCGCCCGACCTGACAATCTGGCGCGAAGTGCTGCGCGGCCTCTCCGAGACTTTGCGCATCGCCATCCTCGGCACTGTCTTTGCAATCATCCTGTCCACGGGCCTCGGCATTTTGGCCTCCTCGCGGCTGATGCCGACTGTTATCTGGCGGCCGGTACGGGCGCTGCTGGCCATCATCCGCTCGATCCCGCTTATTCTGGTGGCGATGCTGATGGTTGGCGCGGTCGGACTTGGCCCGCTGCCGGGGATCCTTGCGGTGACGTTTCACGCCACCGGCATGCTGGCCAAATTCTACGCAGAAGCTGTCGATGCCAGCGCGCTTGCCCCGGTGCGCGCGGTTGAAAGTGCTGGCGGCAATCGCCTGCAACAACTCAGATGGGCGATCTGGCCGGCCATCGCGCCGACCATCCTGCGCGACACGGTTTTCCGCTTTGAACTTAACTTGCGCGAAAGCTTGATCCTGGGCATTGTCGGAGCTGGTGGTATCGGCCTGTACGTGCAGACATATGTGCGGTCCTTTCAATATGAGAAGGCCGCCACGGTGACGCTGGCGATCATCGCACTGGTACTGCTGTCCGAGCGGATCAACACGGCGCTGCAGAGGCGATATTCCTGAGCAGCAATGACCTGCGTACCATCTCAGCCTAAGTCTCTGCCTCAAGTCTATAGAATGGACGGAAAGCTCTCGGGTTTCTAAAGCTTCGGCGAAAAAACAAGACAGTTTCGTGGTGTGCCGGTATCATAGAAACCGTCGCGTCTCCGAGCGATAGTCATCGTATTGTTTGCCATATTGCTCGTGCAGCCCTTGCTCTTCGGCAACTGGGGCAATGGCCAAAGCGGCAATCCCAATTTCCAACACCCCCCATGCCCAGATGGACGAGAACAATAGCCCAAAACCCAAAAGAATGGCCAGATCGGCAACATATTGCGGGTTGCGCGAGTAGCGGTAGAGCCCGGTTGTAACCAGTTCGTCTTTCCCGCCGCTGGTCGCTTTTAGCCCGATACTGAACGCGCCCCACCAGGCAATCAGGTTTCCAGCAACGATCAACACCGGACCAACCGCCCATTGCAGCCACCCAGGTGTCCAAATAGCTCCCAAATCAAGAACGCCGAGGCCGATGGTCGCTGCGAAGACAGCCAAGGTCAGCCCCATGCAATAACTGGCATGGCCGAATTGCCGCTGGCAGGAGGCCATAGCCGACGCGACGGGCGCGCGATTGACCAAAGCAGCCCGGCGATCAAAAGCACAGCCGACAGCACGACGATTGTAAGCAAAGCTCCCTGAGCTGGGTTCACATCGCGTGTCCAAACAGTTGGGCGTCCAGATGCGCGTTGTCGCTGGCTTCAAATTCGAGCGTGGAATGCTCGATGGAGAAGCGTTCGCGCAGCACTGCCTTGAGGTCTTCCTTGATGGTGTCGGTATCGCTCATCCGGTCGCGCTCAACGACGATATGGCAGTCCAAAGCCGCAGCGTGCTCCTGCATCTGCCACAGATGCACGTGATGGACATCGGCGACGCCCTCTACAGCCTGAATAGCCGCAACCACGTCCTTTCCGTCAATGCCCGGTGGGCTTCCCAGCATGAGCGTGCGGATCGGCCCTCCGATTTCGGTGAAGGACAGATAAAGAATATAGGCCGCGATTCCGATGGTGATGGCGGGGTCAACCCACCACATGTCGTAAAGGATGATGAGCGTTCCGCCGACAATCACTGCCACCGAAGCAAGCGCGTCTGACAGATTGTGGAGAAACAGCGCGCGGATGTTCACGTTTCCCTTTTGCATCGAATAGGTCAGCATTGCGGTCAGCGTGTCGATGGCCAGCGCGATCCCACCGAGAATGACGACGGTCCAACCCATAACGTCGGGTGGATCGATCATGCGCATCCCACCTTCGTAGATCAGGTAAAACCCGACAAGAATGAGGGTGGTGTAATTGACCAGGGCGGCGACGACTTCGATCCGGCCATAACCGAAAGTCATGCGTTCGTCAGCGGGACGGCGTGCGATCTTGCGCGCGGCGAAGGCGATGACAAGCGCGGCCATATCGGAAAAATTATGAAGCGCGTCGGCGATCAGAGCCAGACTGCCTGCGAAAATGCCTCCCACGACCTGTGCAATGGTAAGAAGTCCGTTTGCCCAGATCGCTATGGCGACCCGGCGATCCCCTGAGTCCGGATCGATATGTGCATGTCCATGGTCATGTGGCATCCGCAACATCCTCGTGAGCGTGTGTTACGTGAGCTTGAGGTTTCAGACGTCCGCTACGAAAGGCGCGAACCCTCGCGTTCATCCAGCGACGTATGACGTGGCGGTAGAGGACACCCCGCAGCCATCCGAATGATTGTTCATGGGCAAAATAGAAGGCGTCCGGCGAATCGAACACGCCGAAATCCTGAACGATGCCGGTTTTCTGAATGTAGGTGTCTTCGCCGTTCCATGCGACCGGAGGGGCGCTGAGGCAATCTGTGCCCGCGCCGTAGCCGCAAAGACTGTTGGTTTGCGTAAATGAGGTTTGGAGAGTTTTGAGAAAGGCGTCGTCCAGAATGAAGCCTTCGAGATTGATCCAGATGCCTTCGAATTCGATCTCGACCCAGGAATGAAGAATTTCATCGGGCGCCATCGGATAAACCAGTTCAGGGACGACACCGCGCTGCAGACCCTTGTGGATCGTAAAACCGTGCAACCGGCACCGAATGCCAACGCCGCGCAGAAGTGCCATGAGAAGAGTGCCCTTGGTGTTGCATTGCCCGTAGCCGTCCGAAAGCACTTCTGATGCAGTGATATCATCGGCCCGATTGTACCCGAAGGCGATTTCATTCCGGACAAAATCGTAAATAGCACCGATCCGATCAAACTCGGGCATGTCGCGCCAACCGCGACCATCAATCAATGCTGCGAAAAGTCTGGTTTCGAAATCCAGCAGTTTTGTTGGTGAAAGTAGTCGGTCCGTTTCTTGCAACTTCGTCGCTCCTCGAATCATCTTGGAACGAAGCTAATTGCTATAGTGACTGTAGCTTCAAGGCCGTGCAAAAAGAATTTCCTGCCGCAACCACCACCATCGCCTTATGCGCCGATCTTTTCGTGCCGGGTCAAGCATTCGGAATGGTCCTTCAGAACTTCGAGAACCCGGCAATCCGAAGTTGTTCCGCCGCCGCACTCATGAACCATGCGCTGAAGTTCGGTCCGAAGCGCTTCCAGTCGCTCAATCCGTTGCTCGACCTGTATCAGCTGCCGGTGTGCGATGACGTCGGCTTCGTGGCAAGGGCGGTTCGGTTCGTCGGAGAGATCAAGAAGTTCGCGAATGGCCTCCAAAGAAAACCCTAGCTGGCGGGAGTGGCGAATAAACGACAGGCGATCGAGCTCGCTTTCGCTATATCGCCGCTGCCCGCCTTCAGTTCGACCAGGCTCAGGCATCAGACCGATCTGCTCATAATAGCGAATGGTTTGCACTTTGGTTCCGGTCTTTTTCCCGAGCGATCCGATGGTAAGCATGTGTGGCCCTCTAAAATGTCAAGTGACTGTAGGGTTTCTCAGGAGTGCCTGCAAGAGTTGGCCGGGGCTGACAAATATGTGACGCCCCGTCGCAGGACGCAAAGGGGATTGAACCTCTAGTAGCTGGAGGATGTAAATACACATCCAATGAATAGAATCACAGGCGGGCGGGGTTGTTTTGCAACTGACAGCGTTTCAAAAAGTTGTGTGGTGTCTGGCCGGGATGGCCACGCTGGCCTTCATTTGGATGTTTTTCTTGTCGGACTATCGTGCCGACCAGGCCAGTGAGACCCCGGCAGCGTTCCGCGCGGTTTTCGAACTGACAGATCACCAAGGCACAATACGCACGCAAAGCGATTTTTCAGGCCGCTGGATGCTGGTGTTCTTCGGTTTCACAAATTGTCCGGACATCTGCCCCACAACTCTTTCTGAAGTTGCGATCGTGATGGATGACCTTGGGGCCGAAGCGGAGAATGTGCAGCCGCTTTTCGTTACCATTGATCCCGAACGCGATACACCCGCGGCGCTGGCGGAATATGTGCCGTTTTTCGATGCCGGGATCATCGGACTGACCGGCACACCCGCACAGATTGCACGGACCGCTGAAACCTTCCCGATCTTTTACGAGAGAATTGAGGAAGCCAGCGCGCCCGACGGCTACACAATGGCACATACTTCGCATCTGCTTTTGTTCGATCCGGATGCAGGTTTTGCCGATTCCTGGCCATATGGCACGCCTGCAGAAGAGATTCTTGCTGATCTGAGAGAAAGGATCTGACGACGATGACCCGCTTATCCGGAGACCTGGCCCTTGGCGTGGCTTGGCTCATTGCGCTTGCCGCATCCCTGGCCGTTCTATTTATCGGCGAAGTGCTTGGACAATCCCCATGCGTCCTTTGCTGGTTTCAGCGCGCGTTCATGTTCCCCTTGGCGATCGTTTTGGGTTTCGGGCTGTGGTGGCAGGATCGAAAATCTGGCCGCTATGGAGTGGTTTTGGCGCTTGGTGGCGCGGCGATCGCACTTTGGCACATGGGTCTTTATGTCGGAGTGCTTCCCGAGCGCATCCAACCCTGCACCGCAACCGGCCCTTCCTGCACCGGTGACAATCAATTGGTCTTCGGTATTCCAATCCCGCTGATGGCGCTGGCCGCCTTTATCGCCATTGGCATATTGTCGGCCCTTTCCCTGAAGGAGACAAAAGAATGAACCGTCGGAGCGTAATGTTTTCCGTTCTCGCACTTGGTGCAGCCGGATTTGGAGGCGCGGCATGGTACACAAACCGGCCTACCCCAGTTGCCGAAGTTGAACCGGTCGCCCCGGAATTGGCGGAGGCGCTCATGCGGCCATATTCGCCGATCCTCGGCCCTCAGGATGCGCCGGTGACGATCGTCGAGTTTTTCGACCCGGCCTGCGAGGCCTGCCGCGCCTTTCACCCGATCGTCAAGGATATCATGGCCGAGCATGGGGACGCTGTCCGCGTCATGATCCGGTATACACCGTTTCACGGCGAAGGGTCTGAAACGGCGATCCGTGTGTTGGAGGCCGCCCGGATGCAAGGTCTCTTTTTCCCGGTTCTTGAGGCGATACTTGAAGAACAGCCCCGTTGGGCCTCTCACGGCGGTATCCGCTCCGATCTTATTCTTGGAATAGCGGCAGCCGCCGGACTGGATGAAGAGGAAGCACGCTTCCAAATGATGGCGCCGCAAACCACTGGAATCATCAATCAGGACCGCGAGGACGTTGAAACCATGGGGATCCGCCAGACGCCGACATTCTTTGTCAATGGATTGCCTCTCGACCCATTTGGCGAAGTAGAGCTGCGGCGGCTTGTTGGCGCGGCGGTTGCCGCGGCTGAAGGATGAACTGGAAGGGAAAACCTCTTATGAAGTCACTATTGACGCGAACGATCGTCATCTTGGCGATCCTTGCCGGACTAACCGGAACTGTTTCGGCACAGACGCATCCATTGGTGGTCGAAGACGCGTGGGCCCGCGCTTCCATGGGCATGAACCGGCCCGGCGCCGCCTATATGACGATCCGCAATTCGGGCGAGGACATCATGGTCCTGGTCGGTCTGCGTACAGACATTGCTGTGATGCCGGAAATCCACCTCACGTCGACAGACGACCGAGGGGTGAGCTCCATGACACCTGCGGGAGAAATTGAAATCGCACCCGGCGGCGCCATTGCTCTGGAACCTGGCGGCCTGCATGCCATGCTGATGCAACTTCAGCGGCCAATGGTAGATGGAGAAACCTTCCAATTGACACTTGTCATTGCCAATGGCGATGACGTCACCGTGGAAGTTCCAATTCGTGGTTTTGCCGCGAGAGGCCCGCAAGACTGATGCAGCGCCGAAAGCTTTTGGGTTATGGGTCGGCGGGTGTTGTTGCGCTCGGCGGCACCCTCTTTGCCGGCTGGTGGCAAGTAGATGGTCCCGGCGCATCCGAGCCGGCCGGACACCAACCGCTGCCATTATCCGCGATGGAGTTCCAACTGATCGACCACGAAGCCAATGCGGTTGGACCCGATACGCTAATCGGGCAAGCGACTTTGGTGTTCTTTGGCTTTACCTTTTGCCCGGATGTCTGCCCGACCACTCTTTCCGATATATCGGGATGGTTAGACGAACTGGGAGACGAGGCCGAACGGCTGAATGTGGTTTTCATCACTGTCGATCCCGAGCGCGATACCATTGAGGCGATGGCAGATTACGTCGGCTACTTTCACCCGTCGATCCGTGGTTGGACAGGCCCAGAAGACCAAATCGAGCGCGCGACCAGCGGGTTTCGCGCAACATATGAAAGAGTGCCGACTGAAAACGGCGACTATACGATGGACCATACGGCAAGCGTCTTTTTGTTCGATGCCGAAGGCAGTTTTGTCACTTTGATCGACTATCACGAGTCAAGGGAGTTCGCGGTGCCCAAGATCCGCCGCGCCTTGGATAGGGACACAGCGGGGGCGGCATGAAGATTAGGTTTTTGGTAGCAGGCCTGGTGACAACGGGCGCTGTTTTGGGGGCAGCTATTTTCATCTGGGGTGCGGGGTCAAACGAACCCGTGCCGCCGGGGCTTGCGGAGGCGAGCAACTGGCTGCCCGAGCCTCCCGCTGCCCCCGGTAGCTCGATTATCCAATTGATACGTCCTGCGTTGACGCAGGCGGAGGGCGCGGTCAGTCTCAGCCCGCTGCCGCTTCTGGAGGTTGCGGTGGCTGTGACCTGCTCCCCTTAAAAGTCCGGTGTTTTGAGTTAGCCTGTTCTCCAACAAGGAGACAGATGATGAAGAGAAG
>ENA-OWNT01002212-OWNT01002212.1-seawater-metagenome-genome-assembly--contig:-NODE-2212-length-20935-cov-3.212916_pt1 | contig 20935 bp, 20 predicted proteins | sample MGYA00238136_ERZ651165 | MGnify/ENA primary metagenome ERZ651165 (study PRJEB26861, sample SAMN08777766) | seawater metagenome | isolation source: coastal seawater | place: USA: Florida | collected...
GCACCAGAAAATAGATGAACACCCACGCCAGCGCGTTCAGACCGGCGTACACCCACATCGCGCCACCGACGCCCAGCCAGTGGGTCATCGTCAGGGCGGTGCCGGTCAGCAGCAGGTTGGAACCCCAGAGCATGGCGGCATGCAGGCCGATGGCCTGATCGCGGATGGCGATCGGGTAGATTTCCGCGCCGGTCAGCCAGCCGATCACCTGAATGCCGCCGGCGTTGAAGACCATGAAAACGATCAGGCAACCGATGATCCACCAGGCCTGAGTGTCGCCCGCCAGATTGAAATGCAGCACCGCACCCAGCACCAGCAGACTGACCACCGCGCCCGGAATCATCGCCAGGCTCAGGGTTCGTCGGCCAGTGTGATCGACGATCATCTTGCCGACGAAGGTCATCACCAGATACGTCACCGCAACCCCCAAGGCCGACCACAGCGCAGCCGAAGCGCCGAAGCCTGCGTTCTTGAGGAAGGTGGGGGTGTAATAGATCATCATCTCAATGCCGCTCAGCTGGGTGAACGCGGCAATCCCAAGGCCTGCGACCAGCGCCGGCCTGACCCAGCGTTCCTTCAGCGCGGCCCAGCCGACGTTAGGCAACTGGTCACGCTTTTCCACGACTTCCTGAATGTCGGCGATCTCTTCCTTGACCTCGCGGCGAGTCTCGCGCACCAGCGACAGGGCTTCAGCCGCGTCGCGGCGACGGTCGTTCTCCACCAGCCAGCGCGGACTGCCCGGCAGCTTGCTCATGCCCAGCAGCAACAGCAGCGACGGCACCGATAGTGGTCTGGGTGACACTGTTCGGGACATCCATGGTGGCGATGATGGCGATCTGGGTCGTCTGAGTGACGATATCCGAGGCACCGATGGTAGTCTCGGTGAAGGGACTGTTGCGCAACGTATCACCGGTGCCGTTGAGGCCGACGACGAGGCCATAGCCGACCAGCTGGTTTTCCCGCACGCCCTCGAAGTGGGCGATGTCCTTGACCCGCACGTCTGCGCGCACGCCGGTCGAAACGGCTGCGGCGAAGACGACAACGGTCAGAATGGACTTAAGGAAATGTCGCATGGGCAGGCCTGAGCGCTTTCTCGAGATCATAAACTCTTTCATGATTTAAACGATGAAAGGAGAAGGAAATCAAGCATAGACTTCTACATATTCAAATATAGCCATGATTAGTGTTGACTGCTATTCGAGTTTGTTCTTATGGTAGCCATGATCCGCGCAGAACGGCGCGGCGACAGACGCAGGGGGTTCAATGCACGTCTACCTCTACTCAGCCAAGGGACGGCGGCAATCGCTTCTGGACGAGCTGAATTCCGTCCGCATGACGCCGGTGGAGATCGGTCCGCAGTTCTTTCGCGGTGACCTGCGGTTGCTGAACCGTGCGGGTGGCGACAGCCACGCCTTCCTGTTGTCAGCGGGGCCGGACCTGATCGGACAGATCCTCAAGCTGCGCCGTGCGGGCTGTGAGCATCCGATCCTGGTGCTGCGTGAAGCCGCGAATGCCGAGGATTCCGCCCATGCGCTGGACGCGGGTGCGGATGACGACGTTGTGATGCCGGTGAATGCGGTCGAGCTTCGGGCTCGTATCAATGCCGTTCTGCGCCGCGCGCACGGGCATTCGGCCGACAGCGTGACGCTGGGCGAGGTGACAGCCTATTTCGACGGGCGCGATCCCGAGGTCAGCGGTCAGCGGGTCAAGCTGTCACGCCGCGAGCATGCGATCTTTCAGCAGCTGGTGCTGAACGCGCGTAAGGTCATCTCGAAGGCGGCGATCTACGATGCGGTCTATGGCATGGCCGAGGATCAGCCCTTCGACAAGGTTATCGACGTCTATATCTGCAAGATCCGCAAGAAGATCGGGCAGGCCGCGGTCTCGGGGCATGATTACATCGAGACTGTGCATGGGCGCGGCTACAAGCTCGATCTGGACGATGACGCCGCGGTGACGGGCGCCATGTCCAGCAGCGTGGGGCTCGATCTGCCGCGCATGGCGGCGAACTGATCAGAGGTAGTTGAGCAGCGACAGGCTCGAGAGCCGGGACGTGACGGTGTAGCTCGTCTCCAGTTGGGTCTGGAGCTGCGTCAGGCGCGTTGCCGCCTCGTACTCGTCCACCCCTTCGAGATCGTCGAGCTGGGTCGTGTAGATCGTGATCAGGTCCTCTTGCGAGGTGATCGTGCTCTCGACCCGCGCCTGCTGGGTGCCCAGCTTGGTCTCTGCGGCGAGCATGGCGTTGATGCCGTTGGAGAGCGCATTGGCTGCCTCGGTCACGTAGGCCGAATAGGCTTCGCTGTCTTCGATCGTGGAGACGTCGATGCTGGCGAGCATCGCGAGCCCGCGGTAGATCTCGGTAAAGGCGGCATCGTTGGCCTGAACGCCGTAGCTGATCGTCTCTCCATCGTCGATCCGCGCCTGGACCCGGGTCGTCGGGTTGCCGGAACCGTCAAGCGCCTCTGCCCCGCCGTAGAAGGTCGACTCGTACTGCAGGTTGGGGTCCGCGTTGGAGCTGTCGAAGACGGAGACGATCTGCGTGATCATCGAGCTGGCGTCGGCGGCGGAGGTCGGGCCGGTGCCAACGATGCTGGCGATCACGCCGGAGGGGGAGAGGCCGGTTTCGCTGCTGGTCTGGTTCCAGTAGTTCAGCGCGGTCTCGCCGTCCTCGATGCCGGTGAACAGAGACCCGTCCTGATAGCTGGAATTGGCAAGGCCGATGAACTGTTCGAGCGCGGCGAGGGCGCTTGCCTGAAGCTCGGACGCGCTGGTCGTCTTGCTCTCGGTGTTGCTGACGACGACCGAGAGAAGGTCTTCGGTGATGCTGCGCATCTCTTTCATCGTGGTCGCCATCACGTCCATCTTGGCCGCGACAACGGTGTTCGAGTCCACGTAGGACTCGGTCCGGCTGATCTGGTTGCGCAGCATCAGCGAGTTGGACGCCCGCGTGCCGAGGTCGGCGTAGATGTTGGCGCGGGTGCCGGTCGTCACTTCCTGCTCGGCCTTGGCCAGCGCCTGCGTCAGCGTGGCGGTGGAGCGGCGGCGGGTCAGTGAGGACTGGAGTGTTGCTACGTTGGCGATCAGGTTGGTCATCGGCCGGATATTCCCGTCAGGTTGCCTCGAGGAGGGCGTCGAGCATGGCGACTAGCGTGCTGACGACCTGCGTGTTCGCGGCGTAACTTTGTTCGATCAGAAGCAGTTGCTGCAGTTCGTCGTCGATGTTGACGCCCTGCGCGTTCAGCCGGGCGGTGTCGATCGCGGCGGCGGAGGTTGCCAGTTCTTCGTAGGATGTTTCGGCTTCGGCAACGACGTTCTGCTGGGTGGCCACCATGAGCGAGGCGTATTCGACCAGCGTCGCGTTGGAGGTGATGCCGGCGGCGGTGTCGAACGACTGGTCCGTGCTCATCGCGTCGATGAAGGCACCGATCTGGCTGGATTCCCCCGAAGTGCCTTCGGTTGTTGCACTCATGCCGTCACGGATGCGCCACAACTCGCCGCCCTCTTCGGGCACCACGGCGCTGTTGACCGAGATACGTGCCGCGAGTCCTGTCAGGTTGGACGAGTCGTAGGCGGCGCCGGCATCGGTGAACAGACCGGCATCGCCGGTCGAGAGCGAGGCGTCGGCCTGCTCGAAGGTCACGATGACGGCGCGGGCAAATTCATCGAGCTGGAGCTGCATCTGTGGCAGCGTTTCGTTCAACAGCTCGATGTTCCCCGCGATCTTGCCTTCGTTGATGCCTGCGCGATTGGGCGGGGTGATGTCTTGGCCATCGGCGGAAAGGGTGCCGGTGGTCTGGTCGAAGCTCAGTTCAAAGCTGGTCTCGCCTTCGACCAGGCGTAGCCCGCCGGTGGTGTAGACGCTGACCCGGCCGGAGCTGTCGGTCTTGGTCGAGAAATCCATGAACTCGGAAAGCTGGTTCAGCTTGCCGTCGAGCTGGTCCTGCAGCGTGGCGTAGGTGTCCGACCCTTCCTGCGCGAGCGCGATGCGCCGGTTCAGGTTGGCCACGTCTGCCAGCAGTTCATTGGCGTCGGTGATGTCGGACTGGAGGTCCTTCGTCGCCGCCGCGGCAGTGTCCGAGATTGTCTCGGACAGTTCGTTGAGCCCTTCCGCCAGAACCTGCGCCGCCTGTACGACCGAGGCCTGTAGCGTGGTGTCCGACGGGTCGTTGTAGAGCTGGTCGAGGCTGGTCTGCAGATCGGTCAGCATCTGCACCGGCGAGCTGGCATCGTCGACCTCGCCCAGGGTGGCGCTGTAGACGGTTAGGCCGGAGGCGATGGTGTCCTGCTTCGACATCGCGGCGATCTCGTCGCGGTACATCGCGCTGAGCGAGGAGTCGACGGCGCGGTTGACGCTGGTCGCCACCGCCGCGCCGGTCGACGTGGTGGTCACGCTCAGGCTGCGCCGGCCATAGTTCTCGCTGCCCGCGTTGGCGATGTTGGTCGAAACCGTCGACGCCTGCTGCGACGAGGTAATCAGCCCCGAACGGGCGATGTTGAACGCGCTGGTGATACTCATATTCGGCGGACTTTCCGGTTACCTGCCTCAGCGTTTCAGGTTGGTCGTCTCGTCCATCATCTCGTCGACGGTCGTGATGATCTTGGCGTTGGACGAATAGGCGCGCTGGGTCTGGATCAGCTGGGTCAGTTCCTCGGCGAGTTCGACGTTCGAGCTTTCCAGGGCGCCGGATTCGATGGTGCCGGCGGTGCCGCTGTTGGCCTGCTGCAGGTTGAAGTTGCCGGACGAGGCCGTGGTGATGTAGGCGTTGCCGTTCACCATCGCGAGGCCGTCGGGGTTGGTGACCACGGCCAGCGGGATGTTGTAGAGCAGGCGGCGCGAGCCATTGTCGAAGATACCGTAGAGGTCGCCGCTCTCGTCGATTTCGAAGCGGGTCATGGTGCCGGAGGCATAGCCGTCCACATCGGCGGAGACGGTCTGGTCGCCGCCGGAGAACTGGGTGATCCCGTCGGACTCGCCGATCGAGCCGACGCTGATGGTGAGCGATTGCGGGGTCGTGCCATTGGCGACGGTGACCGATGCCACGCCAGTCGCGGTGTCGAAGGCAAAGGCGGCGGGGGCCGTCGCGTTCGATGTCACGTTGGTATAGCTCAGCGGCGTGCCTGCGGTGCCGCTGCTGTCGGAGAAGGTGACGTCGACGGTGCCGAGGCTCTGGCCGTCGTAGGAGAGTTCCATCGTCCAGACGTTGTCGGTGGTGGTGGGGGTCCACGACACCGAGACTTTTTCTTCCGCGCCAAGCGAATTGTAGAAGGACAGGGACGAGGTGTAGGAGGTGCCGGTGTCGGCGCCGGTGCCGGTCAGTTCCGACGCGAGGTTGCCCGAAAGGCTCATCTCGGTGCTGGCCTGGCCAACGATGGAGGTGTTGGCGACGTTGACGGTAACCAGGTCGCTGGTCGTCGTCCGGTCCACGTTCCCGAGGCTGCCGTCGCTGTTGTAGGCGTAACCTGCAAGGTAGTAGCCCGCCGCGTTCACGAGGTTCCCCTCGTCGTCGACGGTGAACGAGCCCGCGCGGGTCAGGTAATAGTTGCTGGCCGAGGTTTCATTGGCGCTGCGCGAGACCACGAAGAAGCCGTTGCCGCTGATCGCGAGATCAGAATCGCTGTCGGTGGAGCGGGTCGCGCCCTCGACGGAGATCTCGTTCTTGGTGACGGCGAGGACGCTGGCCGAACCGGGGCTGACGTTACCGGAGCTCGAAGCAGAGGTAACCATCTGCGAGAAGCTGCGGCGATAACCGTCGGTATTCGCGTTGGCGATGTTCGACGAAATGTTCCCGACCGAGGCCGAATTCGCCAGAAGACCGCTGACCCCTGTCTGCATCGCGTTCGAAATACTCATGGTTCCCCCGTTGTCCGGTGTTACGACTTGGCAGGGGAAACATATGTTTCAATCTTTTCTTGGCGGTTAAAGAATTGGGAAAAGTTTGAAAAAGGCGAATCTTGTTCGCGACTTCGTCAATTCTTGTCGCTCTCGATCGTGTCCAAGCTGTCGAGGGTGCGCAGGGTTTCGTCCGCGCGTTCGACCCGCTGGTTGGCTGACGCTTCGCGCAGCGGCAGCAGCGCGGGGGCTTCTTCGGTGAAGCCGCGGGCGATGTAGAGCCACTGTGGGCTCTCGGTCAGGTCGGGAAAGCGGCGGACGAGTGCGTCTGCGGTCTGCTTGTCGCCCGAGCGGTGGGCGGCGAGCAGGAGCCGGATGGCGTCGCCAAAGCGGACATGCTCGGCGCTGCGATCGAGGATCTCGGCGTAAGCCGTCTTGGCGCTGTCCCAGTCGCCCTCGCCGAAATAGGCCGAGGCGCGCAGGCGCAGGTAGTGCAGCGTGGGGGAGGCCAATTCGGTGCCGACCACGTTCTTTGGTTCGTCCTGATCGGTGTAGAGCTTGGCCTTGAGCAGGTTGAGCCTGTCGTTCAGCTCGGCGTCGGTGGTCAGCAGGCCCTCGGCAAGGACATAGGCGACCTCGTCGAGCTGTCCGCCCTGATAGAGCGCTTCGGCCTGCTTGAGCTGGAGGAGGTCGAGCCGGTGGTCCTCCACCTCGGTCAGACCGAGATCCCGGCCGACGAGAAGGTAGTCGCGGGTCTCGCGGAATTCGTCGGCGGCGACCACGGTGGCGCCCTTGTCGAGGAAGTAGTCGGCCAGACGCTCGGTCTGGTCGCCGAAGCCGGGTTCGAAGCGATAGTCGGGCGAAATCTTCTGGTGTCCGTCGAGGAAAGCGGAGAGCGACATCCGACCGGCGGCGCCGTCGTCATAGAAGGTCGTCCACAGGCTGCGCGATTGCTGCCGGGCCAGCGGTGCCGCGTCGCTGTCGGGATAGCGTGACATGATCGTGGCGAGCGCTTCGAGCGCGGCGACCTTGTCGCCCATTTCGAGGTCGAGCCCGACCATGAGCTGCAACAGCCGGATGGCATGAACATCGCCGGTCCATGCGCGCCGGGCCTGGTCCATCAGCACGCGTGCCTCCTGCTGGGGCAGGGTGCCGGTGCTGAGTCCGAGCTCGATGATCGCGACCCGAGCGCGGTGCGCCCAGAGGTCCCAGCCGGTGCTGGCCTCGCGGTAATAGTCGAAAGCGGCCACGAGGTCGTCGCCGGTCTCGGCCACGCGGCCGAGCAGGTAGTTGTAGGAAGGCGATTTTTCGAGCGCGGGGAATTCCGAGAAGCGGCTGGCCAGGTCGCGGGCCACGGGCCAGTCGCGGGCTTCGACGGCGACATCGAGCAGATCGGGCAGGACGGTGCGCCGCAGTTCGGGCGAGAGGGTGTCGATCAGGCTCGCAGCCCGGTCGATGTGTCGCGCGGCAGCCTCGTATTCATCTCGGCGGTGGTAGTAGAGCACTTCGAACAGCGGCTGGTCTTTCCAGTCGCCATGATCCTCGCCCAGCATTGCGGCGGCACGTTCAGGCATCTCGACATTCCGGGTGTCGAGCAGGGCGAGCGCAAGGGTCAGCCCGTCGCGTTGTGCCGCGTAGGCGGGGGGAAGGGTGGTGTCGAGCCCGGACAGCACCGAGAGCCCTTCGGGCGCCATCACGTAGGCGAGGTAGAATTCGGCGAGGTCGAGCAGCGCCTTGATTTCGGCGTTCGACTGCTCGGGAACTGACATCGGATGCCGACTGGCGCCTTCGCCGGCCTCGTCCCGGGCCGATGTGAGGTCATCCTGAAGACGGCGCCGGGCGTCAATGAACCCATCCTTGCCAAAGCGGGTGAGGCGCAGGACCGGTGCCGGCCCTGCGGTGCCGTGTTCCGCCGCGGCCTCGGCATCATGCGCCCCGGACGATGCCCAGACGGGCAGCGCGGGTGCGGTCAGCGCGACGAAGGCAAAGAATATGCAAGTATTGATCCGCAAGACGTCACGCTGTTCATTAAAGTCCTTGCGTTATTCTATGATAAAATTCATGATACACAAGAACAGATGTTGACTGATTTGCATTTGAGAGAGGCTGTGTATGGATAACTCGACCTATGTGGCGCTGTCGCTTGCGCAGGCCATGGAGCGCGAGCTGGACATGACGGCCAACAACATGGCCAACGCGAACACTGCCGGCTTCAAGGGCGAGCACATGATCTTCGAGAGCTATCTTCTGGATGGCGCCGGGGTTCAGGAGGGCGAGGACATCAGCTTTGTTCTCGACAAGGGGTCGTTCCTCGATACCACGCAGGGGCCGGTCTCGCAGACGGCGAACCCCTTGGATCTCGCGCTGCTCGGGCAGGGGTGGTTCTCGTACGAGACGACCGACGGGCAGCTTGCCTATGGACGGGACGGCCGGTTCACGCTGGACACGCAGGGCAACATCATCACGCTGAACGGATCGCGCCTGCTGGACGTGGGCGGCGGTTCGATCACGGTGCCGCAGGATGCGGGCGAGCTGACGATTGCCCGGGACGGAACCATTTCGAGCGCGACGAACGGTGTGCTTGGACAGATCGGGGTTTTTGACCTGCCGGACCTCCAGTCGCTGGAGCGGATCGGGGGCGGCATGTTCGTGCGCCCCGACGGGGCCAGGGCGCCGTTGCAGGTCAGCTCGGTCAACACCGAGGTCGTGCAGGGCTCGATCGAGGGCAGCAACATCGAGCCGGTCATGGAGATGACGCGGCTGATGCAGGTGCAGCGCGCCTATGAGCGGGCCATCAACCTGATGAATGACGAAGACGATCTGCGGCAGACCACGCTGCAACGTCTGAACAATGTAAGCTGAAGGAGTAGAGTGACATGAGAGCCCTTGGGATTGCCGCCACCGGCATGATGGCGCAGCAGACGAACGTCGATGTCATCTCGAACAACATCGCGAACTCGAACACGACCGGCTTCAAGTCCAGCCGGGCCGCGTTTCAGGACCTGATTTATGACAACCAGACCCGAGAGGGTGCGTTGACCGACGATCAGGGCTCGACCCGGCCGACTGGCGTGGACATCGGCCTCGGGGTGCGGACCGTCGGCACCGTGCGACTGAACGCGCAGGGCGGTCTGGCCAGCACCAACAACGAACTGGACCTTGCCATCGAGGGGCGCGGCTACTTTACCGTGAACCTGCCGGACGGCGGCCAGGCCTATACGCGCGACGGGTCTTTCCAGCTGTCGGCGGAAGGCGAGATCGTGACCCTTCAGGGCTACCAGGTGGACCCGGGTATCGTGGTGCCGGACGGGACCGTGAGTGTTGACATCAACGAGCAGGGCATCGTCAGCGCCTATATCGAGGATGATCCGGTTCCGGTCGAACTGGGGCAGCTCACAATGACCACCTTCATCAACGAGGCGGGCCTGCGGCCACTGGGGAACAACATGCTGGAGGCGACCAACGCTTCGGGCGACCCGGTGCAGGCGCTGCCCGGCGATCCGGGCGTGGGGGAGATTCGTCAGGGCTACCTGGAGAATTCAAACGTCGACATCATCAAGCAGATCACAGACCTGATCTCGGCCCAGCGGGCCTACGAGATGAACTCGAAGGCAATCGAGACTGCCGACCAGATGATGTCCACCACCAACGAGATCAAGTAAGATGTGGATGCGCCGCCTGATCCTTCCCGTCCTGCTCGCCGTGCTCTCCAATGGCGCCCTCGCCGAACCGGTGAAGGACCTTGTGATCGAGAAGGCGCGCGACACCTTCGGGGCAGAGCTGCCCGAAGGGGCCCAGTTCAGGGTAACATTCCAGCGGGGCGGCGAGGTTGATGCCGTGCTGCTCTCGGCCTTCTGGATGGACCCGTCGACCGGCCAGTTCCTTGCCAACGCGGTGACCGAGGACGGCATCGTGGAGCGGTTGCAGGGCCTTGCGATCCTTGGGCTGAGCGTGCCGGTGCCGGTGCGCCGGATCCTGCCGGGTGAAGTTCTGACCAAGGCGGACCTCAAGGACGTCGATATGCCCTACGCGCGCATCAGCGCCTATGCGGTAACCGATGCCAAGGACCTTGTCGGCAAGGAAGTGCGGCGGATCCTGTCGGCCGGGCGGCCCGTGATTTCGCAGTCGGTGATCGAGCCGCTGGTGATCACGCGGGGCGACCAGGTGTCGATCCGCTATCAGGACGGGCGGCTGGCGCTGACGGCGCCGGGGCGGGCGATGGATGATGCCCATCGCGGGCAGGAGATCCGCATCGTCAACCTCGTGAGCAACAAGTTAGTTACCGGCGTCGCAAAAGACGGCGGAGTTGTGGAGATCATCCGATGAACATGCGCATGACCCCCCGGCCGGCCCTGTCCGTCCTGGCCCTGTCCGTTGCCCTTGCTGGCTGCGGGCCGGATCCGTTCAATCAGAACCCCGAAGTCTCGGGGATCCAGATGGACTCGAGCACGATGCCCGAGGCCAGCCGGGTCAGTGTTCCGATGCCGGTGCCCGAGCCGCCGCGCATTCTCAAGCGGGCCGAGCGGGCGTCGCTCTGGGCGCCGGGATCCGACGGGTTCTTTGCCGACCAGCGTGCGAGCAAGGTCGGGGACATCCTGACCATCGAGATCGAGATCGACGACAACGCCACGCTCAAGAACGCCTCGGAGCGGTCGCGCACCGGGGCGACGAATGTTGGGTTCCCGTCCTTCTTTGGCTATGGCACGCAGATCGACAAGATCCTGCCGGGTGTGGACGAAGACGATCTTCCGTCCGGCGATATCGTCGATATCACCTCGACGACCGGCGCATCGGGATCGGGCCAGATCGACCGCGAGGAAGCGATCAGCCTGAAGGTCGCCGCGCTGGTGGTACAGGAGCTGCCGAACGGCAACCTCGTCGTCGCAGGCCGGCAGGAGGTGAAGGTGAACCAGGAACTGCGTGAGTTGCGGGTCGCGGGGATCATCCGGCCGCAAGACGTGCAGACGGACAACACGATTCCCTATGAAAAGATCGCCGAAGCGCGGATTACCTATGGTGGTCGCGGTCAGCTGACGCGGCAGCAGAAGAGTGGCTACGGCGAAGGCGCCTTGGACATTATTTTGCCTTATTAAGACGAAATTTCTGCCGAAATAATCAGTCATTAGCCATCCTTAACAAGATATTTGGGTGGCGAAATGAAGAAGATCCTGATTCTCGCGGCAGCGATTCCGGTCCTTGGGCTGGGAGTTGGCTATGGACTTGGCTTTGCATTTGCAGACAAGGCCGAGGCTGCCCTGGCCCAGGCCGAAGCCCTCGAGAAGGTTGCCACAGCGGAGCCTGCGAAGTCCGGCACCGAACTGCTGCTCGACGCGGCAGAGGCGAATGCCGAACCGGTTCATGCAGAGGCCCCGGCGGCACATGGCGAGGACAGCCACGGCGCGGCCCCGAAGACCGCCGAAGCCCCCAAGGCGCATATGTCGAACCAGAAGAACGCGATGACCTCGCGCGACGTGGTTCAGCTCGGCTCGATGATGGTTCCCGTCTACAAGGCGCGCAGCGTGACCTACGTGGTCGCCGACTTTGGCGTCGCGATGCCCGATGCACAAACCGCCGCGCACTACCGGATCGCCGAGAATTCCGCGCGCCTGCGCGACGCGATCTTCGCCTCTTTCCGCAGCGCGGCCGAGAATCCCCGGATGCGCCGCGCGGCGCTGGATTCGGACTGGCTCTCGTCGCAGATCACCGCCGACCTGAAGGCCGAGTTCGACGACGCCCAGGAAGTGCTGTTCCTCTCGCTCTACAAGAAGGACGTGCCGCGCAGCTGAGACGCGGAGGCACCGACCGATGAAAAAGGCCCCGGCAGCGATGCCGGGGCCTTCTTGCTTGCAGAGGTTGTTCGTTCAGCGGACTGCGATGACCTGGCCCGAGGACACGATGCTGCCGTTGCGGAGCACCAGCAGCGAGGCGCTGGTGTCGTAGTTGACCTCGTTCACCATAGTGGTGACGTAGGTCGCGGCGGAGACGTCGTCGCCCTCGGCGTCGGTCGCTTCGACCTTCAGCGTGTAGGTGCCGTCGGCGAGCTGTTCGCCGTTGTCGTCGGTACCATCCCAGGTAACGGTGTAGGGCGTGTCGCCGGTCCCGGCGAGGCCGGAGAGCTCGCGCACGACATTGCCGTCGCTGTCGAGGATCTGGGCGGTGACCGTGTCGGCGTTGTCGTCCAGCTGGTACTGGAACACCGAGGAGCCATCGATCAGCTCGATCGCGTCATCGGCGAGGGTTACTTCGTAACCGATCAGCTTGAGGTCGGAGAGTGCGCCGGAGGCGGCGAGCTTGGCGTTGATTTCCTCGAGGTTCGAGTTGGTCACGATCGACTGCTCGACCTGTGACAGCTGCGCCAGCTGGGACACGAAGGTGGTGGAGTCCATCGGTTCCAGCGGGTCCTGGTTCTGGACCTGTGCGGTCAGAAGCTGGAGGAAGCTGTCATAGTCGACGGTCAGCGCCTCGGAGGCGGTGGCGCTGGTCGAACTGTTCGATGACACGGCGAGGGAGGTGGTGGATTCGATTGTCATGGCGCGGCTCTCGGCGGATATGGGTCAGGTCAGGATGTCGACGCCGCCATCGGCGGTCGTCGTGGTGCTGGCGGACAGGGTTTCGGCGATCAGGTCGTCCTCGTCATCACTCGGGGAGGAGATCTGCAGATCTCCCCGTTCGGCCGTTTGCTGGCGGGAGCCGTCCTGACCGAAGCTCTCGAATTCGAGGTTTGCGCTGCCGACCGTGGTGCCGTTCTGGTGCAGCATGTTCAGCAGCATCTCGCGGTTGTCGCGCAGGGCGCTGAGGACGCTGGTGTTCTCGGCCCGGATGGTCACCTGCATGTCGCCCGAGGCATTGCGCGCGATGTCGATCTCGATCCCGCCCAGTCCGCGCGGGGCCAGTTCGATCCGGGTGGTCCCCTCGTTGAGCTGGGCGCTCTTGATCTGCGAGGTCAGGTTGCTGGCGAAGCCGGAGGATTGCGACTGGTTCTGCTGAGCCGCCTGTGGTTGCGCAGTGTCGCTGACGTGTGCCGGGCGGGCCTGCAGGAGGTCCTGGAAGGCGACTGGCGTCCGTGCGTCGGCCTGCGGCTGAAGCTGGGTGGTCGAGGTGGTGCCGGTATCGGAGGAGACGGCCTTGGTTGTAGTCTCGGGCTTGGTCCCAAGTGTCTCTTCGACGGGCATGTCGACGTCGGCCGCCATGTCGTTCGCGGTTTCGAGGTCGAAGAGCTGCGGTGTGGATTGCGGGGCTGCCGCGACTGTCTGGTCTGGCAGGCTGGTTTTGGTGCCGACGCCAAGGAGGTCGCTCGCCATGCCAAGGAACTCGGACGTGGCGTTGCCGGTTTCACCGGTCACGACGAGGCCGGGCAGGGCCGCTGCATTGGTGGTCAGGACCTCGAGCGTGTTGGTGCCGTAGGTGGCGTCGAAGTCTTCCAGCAGGTCGGTCAGCTGGCCCGCCACGTCGTCGAGCGGGGTGGTTTCGGTGGCGGGAGCGGCATCCTCCTGCGCCGAGGTGTCCGTGGTTCCGGCAAGCTGTGCCGCGAGCGCCTCCAGCGCCTCGGCCAGCGCGTCGAGAACGTCATCCGGGGCCGGGTCGCCGTTTTCGAGCGTGATGACGTCGAGGTCTACTTCGGGCGTCTGTGTTGGTGCCTTGGCGGTGGTGTCAGCGGGTTTGGCTGCTCCGGCCTGGCCAAGCAGTTGGGCAAAGGTGCTTGCGGCATCGTCTTCGCCGGTCTGGGTGCCGTTGGAGGAAGCCGGGGTAGGGCGTGCGGTTGCGGTATCCGCCGAAATCATTTCAATCATCTCCCCTCCTCAGGTGAGCGCGCCGAGGCGGAACCCGCCTTCGATCAGACGTTTGCGGAGACGCAGCAGGGCGCGTCCCTCGATCTGCCGCAGGCGGTCCCGCGACATTCCATATTCCTGCGACAGGCTTTCGACGGTTTCCGGCGGGTCCTCGAGCTTGAGGCGGCGGATCACATCTGCGTCGAGCGGGTCGAGCTGCGCCAGCGCAGCATCGAGCATGCGGCGCTGTTCCGCCTTGTCCGAGCGCAGCGTGGCCTCTTCCTCGGGTGTGAGGTTGGGGCAGGCGATGGAGGCGTCCGTATCGCTTCCGAAACCGAGGTCGACGGCCCCCTGCATGGCCATCTGCGCCAGTTCCTGCGTATCGCCTTCGAGCCGACCGACGCTGGCGTCGAGATAGGTGCGGACGGGAATGTCGATCACCGTCTTGATCCGGACCAGCGCCGCCGAGACGCCGTTCAACACCCACCAGCCCGCGTAGGTCGAAAAGCGGACCTCCTGGTTGAGGTCGAAGTTGTCTGCCGCCCGCATCAGGCCGATCATTCCTTCTGCAACGAGATCCTCGCGGTGCGAGGGGTTGTCGGTCCAACGGGCGGCCTGCGAGTAGACCTGCCGCGCATGAGACCGCAGTAACCGTTCCAGGGCCGACCGATCGCCTTCCTGTTGCCAGCTGCGCACCGCTTGCCGTTCTTCCTCGACCGAGAGCATTGGCTCGTTCATCGCCGCTTGTCGGGTGATAAACATCATGGGAGGCGCTCGATAGTCCTGATTACGCAAGAACAGATAAGCACAAACCATGCCTGACTGAAAGATTTGTTTGATTTACAAAAGGTTAAATACTTGAAAATCCGGGGTCGGATCTCAGCCGTTTATGAGCCGGGTCTTGCGCTGGCTCATGAGACCGGACACCGCCTGGTCGACCAGTTCGAGCCAGTCGCTAAAGTTGTAGGTGCCGCCGGAAAAGGCGAGCAATCCCCGGGGGATACGGTTGTACTCGGGCGCGTTGAATCCCGCGTCGAGCGAGGTCAGGTACTGACGCAGGCCCGAGCTGGCGAGGCAGTGCGTGCCGAGGAACAGGCCGCTCTGCTCGGTCCGGGACAGGCGCGAGCCGGACCAGTATGCGCCGAGGATGCCGGCGAGGCCCTTGGAGAATTCGCCGGGGACGAGGCCGAGATGCTGCATGCCGGTGGTATGCGCCATGCGGTCGAAGGCGCAGGCCATGATGTAGAGCGCTTCGTTCTCGCGTTCGAGTGGGAAGGTGCCGCGGCGCAGGACCGTCAGGAGGGTCTGGCCCACGGCGATGCCGAGGTCGTAGGAGAGAGTGGCGTTCTCGATCGGGCCGGCGATGACGTCGTCGTCGCAGAACATCAGCAGCGCGCCGTAGGGTACGTCGACCGAGAGCTCCTCGACCACTACGTCCCCGAGCGGCAGGGCGGGCATCACTTCGATCTCGTCTGGCAGAACGGAGATTCGGTCGATTCCGGTGGAGGCTGCGAGGCAGATGATGCGCATGGGGAGCATGGCCTGCAGGACGCGCTTGAGCCGGTTTGCTTCGGTGCCGTGCATGGGGCGGATGGCGCCTTGCCAGAGAAGTTCCAGTACCGATGTGCGCATATCATTCCCCCGAATTCCGATGCCCTGGGAGATCTTAACCCGGCGTTCACAATTCGAGCCAGCGAGGGAATGTTAAGCGCATCGCAATATGTCTGCGGCGAGGAGCCAGGTTCACACCACATATTGTAGAGTTATGCACATTATGTGGACTACTGCGGGCGGCGATACCGGGAGTCGTGGCCCACGAAGGGCGTCAAGAGCCGTTGAACTGCAAGGAAATTTCCGGCGGAGCGGCGCCGACGTTTGGGCCGGTTTCCGCGCAACTGGCCCGGGTAGGTGTTTTAACCCACACGAAAACATTGTTTAGGCGCGTTAACAATATGGTGGGTTGACAGCATTATCTTGTGGATAAGGCGGGTGTTGACCCCTAGATGCTTTCGCCTCTGGCGTGTGCCGCCCGGTTACGGGCCAGAAGGCGCCGGTAGCTTGAGCGCCGGATCGGGGTAGGCGAGGAGGATGTCGATCCTGCGGTTCTGGGGCGCGTCGGGCGCTTCGGGCGTCAGCGGTTCGGTATCGGCAAGGCCCGAGATACGTTCCAGCCTGGACGGGTTGACGCCCGTTCCGACGAGCACCCGCCGGGTGGCATTGGCGCGGTCGGCCGACAGTTCCCAGTTGGAGTAGCCCGAGGACCGGTTGAAGGGCAGGCTGTCGGTGTGCCCGGTGATGGTGACCGGATAGGTCATCGGCGCAATGGCCTGACCGATGATCTCGATCAACTCGCGCGTGTGGTCCTGGATGCGGGAGGAGCCGAGGCTGAACATCGACCGCCCCTCCTGGTCAATGATTTGTACGGTCAGACCCTGCGGCGTGCGGACAAAGCGGATATTCGCCGTGAAGTCTTCCAGCGTCGGGTCCTGCTTGATCGCGTTGGTGATTTCCTGCTCCAGCGCGTCGAGCTGGCCTTCACGCAGTTCGCGGGCCTGCGCCAGTTCGGTCATTTCGGGCGGCACCGGCTGGTCGCCTGTCGATTCGACGTTGGGCTGGGTCTCGGTTGTCTCGTCCGCGTTGGGGCGGGGGTCCTCGGGGCTCGGTTCGTACTCCACCACCGCGCGGGGCTGGTTCTCGATCCGGCTGTCGAACATGGCGAGCGGATTTTCCTGCCCGAAACTGGGTAGCTGGATTTCGCTCTTGGGCCCTTCGGTCCCGCTCAGCACGCCCTGCGGCCCCAGAACCTCACCATTGAGGATGCCGTCTCCTCGTCCGCCCTGTTCAGAGAGCGAAGGGGTGAAATAGTCGGCAAGGCCGCGCAGCTTCTCCTCGTCGGAGGCGGCCAGAATCCAGAGCAGGAGGAAGAAGGCCATCATTGCGGTCATGAAGTCCGCATAGGCGACTTTCCAGCCGCCGCCGTGGTGGCCGGCTTCGCCCTCGTCTTCGACGCGCTTGATGATGATGGGTCTGTTCGTCATGCCCGTTCCGTCCTTGCCTCATGCCAGGCCGGTCTCTGCGAACCGTTCCCTGTCGTCGTCCAGTCGCGGGGTCAGGACACCTTGGCGTCGTTGTCCGCTGCCGGGCGGCCCGTGCGGGCGTACTTCCCGAAGCCGGCCGACTTGGCGTAATCCGCTTTTTTCTTGGAGTAGCTCGGCGCTACCAGCGGCATGTCCTCCGGCAGGCCGAACATGGCGCGATACTCGGCCTCGCTCAGCCCGTGTTCGGCGCCGAGGTGCCGTTTGAGCATCTTGAAGCCCTTGCCGCAGCACAGGCAGTAGACCTTGTCCTTGGTCATTGCCTTGTCGATCGGAACGGCCGGCTCGGCGACGGGTTCCGCTGCGTGCGCCTCGCTCGTCGAGGGGGCCGCAGACTCGTCACCCATTTCGCGCCGCAGGCGGGCGAGGAGCGCGACAATGTCGTCGGCCGCCACGTCGGGACGGCTGGCGTAGGCTGCGACGATCTTGGCGATCATGTCTTCTTTCGATTGCGATTTGGTCATCTCGCCCCCGAGATTTCTTGCGACTTGTCTTCTTGTATTTCGACTATTGAATACATCTGCCGCAATAATCCTGATTTGTCTTTGTTGTCTATACCACAAGTTCATCAGTTTTGCTTGTGGTCATTGCTTCTTCTCGTGGTCTTCGCCGGATCTTGCCGATCACGCCTCCTCCCTGATTTCGTCGCGCCGGACGAGGTAGTTCTGTGCGACCATCGGGTAGTCTGCCGGAAGGCGCCACCGCCTGCGGTATTCGGCCGGGGTCATGCGCAGCGTTTCCTGCAGGTGCCGGGTCAGAGTGACGTGACGCGTACCGGTTTCGAGACAAACGAGAAAATTGGCAGTCACGCTGTCCTCGACGGGGAGGGCCGGCTCGGGGTGGGCCGCCCGTTGGGACCACAGGCGCCCGGCGACGTAGCCCGTCGCGTTCCGCCAGAGGTTCCAGAGTTGCGTGGCCGCCATGTATCGTTCTCCCCCGGGGCGATTCGGCCAAGGCGAAGGCCGTTTATTTTTGCTTTTCATGAAGAATTTAGGGCGCACTGGTTAAGGACAGTTGAAAACTTGGATAATTTGTACATCCGATGCACAAAAACTGGTTGGAGGCCGGTCGATTACACCTTATCGCTGAGCATGCAGTGTTTTTGACTCCCTCTAGAGGCGAATGATGACCGGCCCCTGTGTCGTAGTGGACCCGGATGACAAGCGCCGGGCCCAGATTACAAGGGTTCTGGCCGATGCCGGAGTCAGCGGGCTTGTCGAAACGGCGGACGTGGCGCGGCTGGCGCGGGTGATCGACCCGGCCCTGCCGCTGAGGCTGGCGGTGGTGGCGGTCTGTCCGCCCGCCGACGGCGCGCTGGCGCTGCTGTCGCGGCTGCGGCTGGATCATCCCCATTGCCTTGTTCTGGCCATCGACGGTGTCGACAGCGAGACCAGCGCGGCATGGACCCTGTCGGCCGGGGCCCATGATGTCCTGCGGCTGCCATTCCGGAGCGCCGAATTCGAGGTCCGGCTGGCGCGCGGCCTTGCCGGCGCGCCGCTGTCCGAGAGCGCGGGAATCGCCGAGGCGCTGGTGGCGGGCATGACCCTGACCCAGGCCGAAGAACGGGTCCTGCGTGTTCTCGCGGCGCACCAGGGTCGGATCGTGACCCGCAACGAGCTGTCGCAGCACCTCTACGGAACCGACTGGGAATATGGCGACCGCCGCTTTGACGTGCATATCACCCGCATCCGCCGCAAGCTGCGCGACGTGATGGGCGGGCTCTATACCGTTCGTACGGTGCGGTCCGCCGGTTATGTGCTTGAAGTTCAAGACGCCCCCCGGGAATTGAACTAGGGCGCGAGCCGGGCGCGGACCTCGGCCAGAGGCTTCGACCAGTCGCCGATTGCTTGCTGGCGGTGCAGGGTCAGCGCCCCGTACCACGGATCGGCCTCGCCCGAGCGGCCCCAGTACCACATGCACTCCGAGCCCGCGGGAATGAGCGCGTGGGCGGAGCCGTGTCCGAGGGCGCCTGCCATGTGCGCCGTGGTATTGTCGATCGTCACCACGTGGTCCATCGCGGCGATCTGGGCGGCGAACCCGGCGAGGTCGGCCATCTGGTCGATCTCGAAGTCGTTGACAAAGGTCAGGTCGGGGCGGCCGAGCATGGCTTCGGTGACCTCGCGGCTTGTGTCGCCGTATTGCAGGTTAATCACCAGTGCGCCCTCGGGCAGGGCGGTCAGCATCTCGGCCAGCGCGACCGAGCGCAGGCGGCCGATCAGGCTGGCGCTGTTCCATGCGAGCCCGATGACCGGGGCGCCCTTGCCCGCGCTGACGTATTTTTCGCGCAGAGCGGCGACGCGGGCTGCGTCCGGGCGCAGATAGGCGCCGTGCTTGGCCGAGGGCTCGCGGGCTTCGAGGTAGCGGCTGAGGTCGCCGAGATAGACGAGCTGGTTCAGTGCCAGTTGCTGCGGCGCAGAGGTAAAGGCGCTGCGGTCGCGGTGTGCGATGCCGAGGGTGTTGCCTGCCAGCAGGGGGCCGAAGCGGTCGTCGGCGACGAAGGTCACCTGGGCGCCGGGATCGAGTGGGGCGAGCCGCAAAAGCGGCAGCATGGCAAGCTGGTCGCCAATGCCCTGTTCGCCCATCAGCAGCATGTGTTGCAGCTTTTCGAGGTTCTCGGGCGCGGCGTTGTGGAGCGGGATTCGTCCGCGCTGCGCCTGGTCGAAGCGCTCGGCGAAATGGGGCGCGCCCTCGCCATAGGCGCCGTCGCGGAACAGGAAGACCCCGTAGGCCTTGGCGAGCCTGCCGCCATGCCCGGTCACGTGGATCGCTTCCTGATAGGAGTCGCGCGCGGCGTCGTAGTCGCCCCGGTCCTGGTGGATGTTCGCCATCAGGCCAAGCGCCTGCGCGTAGCCCTCGGGTGTGGTGAACTCGGTGTCCTGGATCAGCTTCTCGGCTTCGTCCCGGCGGCCGGTGACGCGCAGCATCAGCAGGTAGATGTTGACGACGCCGTCGTGATCTTCGGCGGTCTGCAGAAGGTCTTGCGCGAATGGTTCCGCTTCGTCGAACCGGCATTCGACGAGCAGCGCCCGCAGGTGTCCGATCCGGTGCGCCTCGGGCTTTGGGTCGAGTGCGTAGGCGGCGTGGTACCAGCGGGCGGCCTTGCCCGGTTCATCGGCATCCAGCAGCATGTTGCCAAGCGTATGGCACAGCTCGGCGTCGTTCAGTTTTTCGACCACCGGAGACAGCACGTCGACGGCGGCGAGGCGACGCCCCAGCCGCGACATCAGGTCCATATACATGGTGACGAGGCCGCGCTCCTCGGCGCCTGCCTCGAAGGCGAGGCGGGCGGTCGCGACGCTCTCTTCCACCTCGGCGGAGAGGAGATGCGCCTTGGACATTCCGGTCAGCGCCACGGGATCGTCCGAGCGTGCCTGCAGCGCCTGCCCGAAGAAGGCCTTGGCGGTCTTGCCCTCGCGCTGGGTCAGCGCGGCACCGCCCATGACGATCCAGGCGTGGCGGTTGGCCGGATGGCTCTTGGTGATCGGCAGGGCGAGCTGAACGGCCTTGCCGATTTCGTTGCGCGCCAACGCGTTGTAGGCCTCGTGAAGGTCCACCGATTCCTGGCCCTTGATTCCATAGATCTTGGCCGTCTTGGCGGCGAGCACGCGGCGGTCCTTGCGGCTGGTCGCGGTGGTCATTCTCAGCTCCTCGGCATGGCGAAATAATCGACGGTGTTCAGGTAGGCGGTGCTGTCGACCACCCGGTAGTTGGCCTTGCGGCACCAGCCCTGGACAAAGGCCATCATGTTGGGCCGCAGCACCTCGATCCAGATCAGCGGCTTGTCCCGCGCGATCAGGTCGGCGGCCCCGTCGAGCACGTCCATCTCCATGCCTTCGGCGTCGATCTTGATGAAATCCACCCGATCCTCGCCCAGCAGGGCATCGAGACTGCGGGTTTCGATGCCGCCTTCCTCGGCGGCGACAAGGCGGGTGGCGCCGAGGTTGTCGGCGTTGTCGGTGACGGCGGTGAATCGCCCCTCGCCGCGTCCGGCGCCAAGGCCAAGCCCGCGCCGGTCGATCCGGTCGGAAATGCCGTTCGCCTCGATGTTCTGCTCGAGCAGGGTCAGCGCCTCTGGGTTCGGCTCGACCGGGTAGATGCGGGCCGGGTCCAGATGACGCGCGTACCAGACGACGTGGTTGCCGATGTTCGCGCCGACCTCGACGATCGTGGGGTTCGGGCGGTTCAGCAGCTTTTTGAGCTTCTGGAGCGACGAGTCTTCGAAGAAGGCGCCCTGAGATCGG
>ENA-OWNT01002213-OWNT01002213.1-seawater-metagenome-genome-assembly--contig:-NODE-2213-length-20927-cov-4.286954_pt1 | contig 20927 bp, 15 predicted proteins | sample MGYA00238136_ERZ651165 | MGnify/ENA primary metagenome ERZ651165 (study PRJEB26861, sample SAMN08777766) | seawater metagenome | isolation source: coastal seawater | place: USA: Florida | collected...
GAACGACGAACGACGAACGAAACGACGAACTACGACGACGACGACGACGACGAACGACGACGACGAACGACGACGACGAACGACGACGACGAACGACGACGACGAACGACGATGTCACCATTTATTTGTTGTTCGTTGTTCACCAACTCCACCAACTCACCCACCCACTCACCCACTCACTCACCCACTCACTTTATGGGTCTTACATAGCCCACTGACTCCTTGGGTTCCATTTATTGGGCCTCACAAATGCCCATTAATTAGTCAGCGCGAGGTGGCATTTATGTGGGCTATACAAAACCCAGTACAGATGGCTGAACGTGTTGGGATATTCATAGCCCATTACACAAGCTCAGGGTGATGTATATGGGTGTTAAAACACCCACAATGATAGTGTGACGTAGTTATTGGGTGGTGCAAGTCCCACAAGTTGAACGTCAACGTTCGAACGAATGAACGATTGAAACGACGAACGAACGAACGAACGAACGAACGAACGAACTTCGAAAACAGCCAACGCAGATGCGCGTCACCACATTCGTTCGCGTGTTCGTTCGTTCGTTCATTCATTCATTCGTTCGTTCGTTTGTTCGTTCGTTCGTTGGTTCGTTCGTTCGTGTGTTCGTTCGTCGTTCGTCGTTCGTCGACTGTCGTCTGTCTGTGACTCCACCGACTTTCTTACTTCCGACTTCGTTTGCTTGTTGTGGCACTGGGACGCCGCTTTGTTGTGACTTCACATAAGTTGTGGTGACTTCGTTTGGTAGACTGACTTGGCCCAGGTCCAGTGAAATTGGTTGCTGGTTGTTGTGTTTTGACTTTGACATTGACTCGAGACACGGAGGTTGAACTGCTCGGCTTGGCTTGGTTTCACCATTCGAAGCCCATTGTGCGCCAGGATGTCAAAAGTCGTGTTGGCATGTAGGTGTGTTGAAGGCCCGTTGGTGCTCAACCTTCTCTGCGCTCGTCGAGGGCAGTTTGAAGCGATACACTGTCGACCACCGCGTCTCGCAAACGAAAATAAAAACAGTTGTACCAAACCAAACAAGAAAATCACTGTTTAATCAAAAGCACAGAGTTGGGAGGGGGTTCGTTGAGCCTGCCTCTTCACCAAATTGTCTCTGATTGTAACTCGCTCCGCATGATGGAGAGTGGGCAACAGGCGGCAGCGGCAGCCAGTGCTGCGGCTGCCGTCAGTCAGGCGACCGAATTATGTCGCAAGAGAAGTTTATCCACGGATGGCTCACCCCTGAAGCGTCTTCGTAGTGCGTCCGAGGCAATGCGTGCAAATAACCCATTCAAGAAGTTTTCCATTGCAGGGCGTCTGCCTTTGATCCCTCGGCAGAAGATTAATGGAGGAACGCCACAAGTCACGACCTACATTGACACCGTGACTAATGCACCAGTGCCCTTCAACAAAGCATCACAGAAGAGTCTCCGTGAGTTCAGGTGTCAACTTCGAGCAAAGAAAAAGTTGGGAATTCCGTCTTTTTTGGAAGGTAATGCCGTGCGGTTCGAACTCCACATTGCAGATAACGTCCTCATTGTAAAGGAAGTCTTGGGGCATGGCGGGTGCGTGCAGTGGCGGCGTCATTTCAATTAGGTGTTTTCTCGTGCTCATCGCTCCACTGCCTTCAAACATTCAGGTTCGGGTTGGTGTTCAAGGCCACAATTCTTGCTTCTGGCTTAGATGTCGCCGTCAAATTCCTTCTTTCGCCTGGCAATAGGCAGCCTGCAGCAGCAGCGAGTTCATCAAAGCCTTGAAGCTCCCACTGAAGCTCTTCGAGTCTCGCACGGTCGTACACTACCTGGCGCTGTGTGAGCAGACGCTGTATGCCAACGCGCGTGCGGAACTAATCATCATGGAACTTGCCGCCGGCGGCGACCTTGACCAGGCCATTATTCGCCCTGTGCCGGGCTACGACGGTGATGCTGCAATGTTGGAACCCATGCCAATGGCCGCGGCACATGCACGACTGATCGCTATTCAAATCATCAAAGGACTGTACAATTTACGGCGATTCGAGTTTCTACACCGAGACCTAAAGGGAGAGAATTTGTGGTTCACTGGAGATGGTCGCCTTGTCATTGGCGATCTCGGCTGTATCAAGCACCTTGAAGGAAAGTCCGCTCACTGTGAACAAACTGTTGCCGGTACGTCCACATTTGGTAACGAGGCTGATCAAGCGCATGATGGCTACTCGACGTGGAATGAGCAAGCTTTGTACCCGATGTATGCGTGCTGCTGTGTCAGGTACGGAGATGTGTGATGCGCCGGAACTCATGGATGCCCGCAAGAACCACCGGCACGGGCGATATCTCTACGATAGTGAGAAAACCGACGTTTGGGCTGTTGGAAACATTTACTTCCAGCTGCGCTCCGGCATGCACCTTATAGCGAACACCATTCTGAGCATCAAAGGTCGCGAAAGCAAAGCTTTCACTCCGGCAACGGACACCACTCGAGCAAATGATTTGTTTTGGAGAAGGCGAGCTGCTGCCACTGAGATTGCGGGCCTGCTTCCAGTTTGTGTTGTCAACACTTCACCGGGTCACTCGCTGCTTCGACAGGTGGGAAAAATGGCAACAGTGCATTCAGCCGAACGGAAAATATGCATCTGAAAAGTGGACCAAGGTTTGCCATTTTGCTGACCGCTCAGATGGCTATGATCAACCTGAAAAGTGACAAGTTCTTTCCTGGACACAGGCCTACCGTACGGATCCATTCGAAGACGCCGAGCGTGACTTTCTCGACGGCATTCTTGTTTACCGGCCTACAGACCGTCCCACGATTGACGATCTGATGAGGGTACATTGCTCAATCGTGCACATTGTGGTGCAGACATGCACGTCATCACATCTCTTCTTCCTGTTAGGCCGTCAACGGCGACCCAGGAGCCCTGCCGGCGCTTGCCTGGCTCAGCCCGAAATATTCCACCGCCGAGGACCTCGCTGGCTTTCAAACAGAAATGCGGAAGAGGATAAAGTCATTCGCTGCGTCAAACGCCGTGTTGACTTTTCCGTACTCAGCAACGTCGGATGGGACGGTCACAAATCACCAAGTGATGAGGAAGACGCATGACCGGTTGGCAGCAAAGGTTCGTTTTGGCCCGAACGGCGCAAGCTCCTGAACACTCTGCTGATAGACCATATCACCCACCATGTGCGTCTGGCAGATTATAGCCGCTGCAAAGCGGTTGCATTATGCTATCGAGAAGCAGCAAGTAGCCGACACGGATTTTGTGTTGCAGACAGTGTTTGACTTCTTTGCCGACTCACCGTCCGTGTCGGAGAGCGCGAAGAACTCAGCGTCAGCGTCACCAGCGACACCCTCCGTACCAGTTGCCAAGGTCCCCGACTTGAGGGTGCGTCCAGCAGAAACCACTTGTATTGCATGCCCAAAGCTGGTCCGATCGCCCTCACCCCAACATTTCTCTGGTGATGCCACTTGCGCAGTTGGTTGTCGAAGTTGAAGCCCCCAACGAAAAGCTGCAGGGCAGCTTTAGTTTTGAGCGTCGCAAAGGCGCGAATCCTGTCTGGGAGGGCTTCATGCGCCGTCTCAGCAAGGAAATGAAGAGACCATAACCACGTAACATTGTGCAACACTGCGAGCGTAATCTTCGAATTCGATGTGCTGTCAATGAACCAGGAAGCCCACAAACATTATAACATGTTACACACAGTCTGATATCCCGCGTGCGTTGCTGTTGTGGAATGTTGATTTGCTGGCCGTTACGCGTCATCTACCATCTTGGTCCTCTTCCTCGTCCCCTCTTTTTGTGGCGCAGAAACCTTTTGTACATGCCCGGTCGCTTCGACAATGTCTCCTTTTCTATCTGTGCTTTCCATTTGTTCAATCGTGCTGGGTGATCGACCCACACTTCTTTTTCTGTTAAAAACGTTGGTGAAGCGAAGCGACGTGGTCAGACCGTACGACAACCGCAACTCAAACTCGCATGTTGCCACGCAACATACCAACTAAATCTTCTCGTTGTTCACGAGACAAAGAGTTCCACACACGTCGCCGAACGTAACTCTTTGTCAAATAAAGACGTTCTTCAGGTCCGTACGGCTCCTTCTTTATGCTGAATTTGTACCACCACCACACCCGCCTAACACGACACGAAAAGCAGCAACGTGGTCGTCATGAAATTACAATCGGTGTACACACGTGCTCGTGACCTGTGTGAGACACACCATTTTATGTACATTACAATGTTCCAAGGAACCATCGCCAATTGTATTGCGAAAAGGGACCTCCACCCCGGCTTCGCATAGCCGCCAGTGATACTAGCACCAATATCCTGCGTTATCTGAAATCATTGCACCGTACAACAACACGAAAAGTCAAGAGATCGGACTACATACCACCCAGGCACGAGGGAGAAACTCACTGCATCTGCTGCCTGCTTGATCACTTCTGGGGCAATTGGGATTGGCTGCGTCGGCGGAGTGTTGTCGGCTTGTTTCATTTTCTTACTTCTCTTGGGCTTCAATCTCTTCCCTTTCGCACCGCGCGTGCGCATTCCTGGAAGTGGAGGTTGGCCTTTTGCCCCTGGCGGTGGCATCGCGGACATTAGGCCTCGACCACCAGCACCGCCTCTGTTGGCCATGGTGTGATTCACCATGTGCTTCGAAGGCGCTCGCCTCCCCTTCGGCGCCCGCGGCATCCCAGTACCGTTCCCAAGTCCACGGCCACGGCCGCGACCACGGCCGCGCCTTGGGTCAAATCCCATTCCTCCAGGACCCATCATGCCGCCTCCTGGTCCCATGCCACCGCGACCCATCATGCCGGGACCCATTCCTCGCCCACGACCCCGGCCTGGACCGCCGCCACGACCTCGGCCTGGACCTCGCCCCATACCGCCCTGCGGCTGCATCATGCCGCCGGGACCCATTGACTGCTGAGATTGCGTTGGGTCATGTGGTCCAGAATGCGCCTGCGCCGCCCACAAATCCAACATCTGCACAAAGCAATGGGACACCACCGCATTTGAAGAACTCGTTTGTAGAACTTTCGAGGGTACGGTATATGAAATCGATGTGGTGCAATTGGCATTTGCCGACATACCTCGTCGTCATCATCAAGCTCTTCGCCCGTTGTTTCTTTGTACGCAAGTTTGTACACGCGGCGAGCAAAATCTGGCTGTTCTTGGAAGTACCGTATTGCGCGTTTCCACATGCTATACTGCACCACGTACTTTATGATAGTGCAAATTATTACAAACCTACAAAAGCGACGGGCAGTCAAAGGGACAATATCAAACGTCGCGCCCCAGCCGGAATATGTACCCGAGTAAAACGGCAGAGGCTGGGACTTTGTAACGCGCCGCGTAGTAACGGTACTGGTTTCGGACGTTTTCTTCTGGATGATCCAAGTAGTAGTCGTAGCTCTCCCTGAGATCGTTGTCGGATAGCACCTCGTACGCTTCGGCAATTTTGATAAACATGGCTTCGGCTTCATCTTGCCCATCGCCTTTGTTTTTGTCAGGATGATACCGTTTTGCGAGATCTCGATAGGCACGTTTGATTTCGCCTTCTGTGGCATGTCGTGGCACGCCAAGGAGATCGTAGCAGTTGTCCTCGCCGCAGTACATGTGGCCGGATACACCTTGACTCAGCAAGCCGAGCAAGATGCCAAGGAGCAGCTTGACAAGGTTTCTCATGATGACTGGCGCCAACTTTTGGCAGGTTGTTCCAAAAGTGCCTCAGTTGGTGCTCGCAAATCACACCTTCAAATGGTTTCCTGCAAAGGCATTTTTCGTACAAATTTGTTGTCGTGGCGTGCTCGTTGCGCACTTTCCCAAACGTCTTTCGATCGCTTCGGCACTTGAACCCAAGCGTGACTGCTCCCTGCAATCGTGACGCCATCTGACTCGCCAAGAGTACAAGACACCAGGATTACACCCTCTCTGTCCCCGGCCCCACGTCCTTTCGTCATCACAATCATCACGGCCACCAACACGGTCTTGGAGAATCATGGCCGCCACAACAGCCGATGCCACCAACTTCGACGACGGCCACGACGGCCACCATGCCACCTCCACAACACCACCAATACCAACACCACAATCACTGCACCACGATGAGAACGACGAGAACGACGAGAAAGACGACGAGAACGACGACGAGAACGACGACGAGAACGACGACGAGAACGACGAGAACGGTGACGACGACGAGAACGACGGCGACGACGAACGACGATCGAATGCATCATCAATCGAAACTTTGTTTCGGCGTGTTTGGCGTCGCTGCGTCGCTCCGTCGCTGCGCTCGTTTACTGTGGGCCTCCTGCACGTGAGGCACGAAACACGCTCACTTCCTGTCCCTCACTCACTCACTCACTCACTCACTCTCTCACTCACTTTACTTTGCCAAATGCCCTGAATTTAATGTTTACTAGAGAACGCCGATACCGCACCGAATACTCAATGTCATTCTGCCGGCCAAACTGCGGAGAGGTGATGCTGGGAAATGAGTGACGTGTGGGGAATGACGAACGGCGTTTACATTGTAGAGACTAAAGAAGGATTTTCGTTTTGTCGTTCGTTCGTTCGTTCGTTCGTTTGTTCGTTGTCGTTGTGTTGTCGTCGTTGCTGCGTTCGTTGGTGGCGTTTCCTGCCGCACTCTCCATCCACCACGTCCACGTGCACGTCGAGTCACATCATACCGTGTTGAAGAAACGGATTGGTGGCTACAGAACCGACGGTGAGTGCTGAGTGTTGATGTGCTGGCGGGAATTGTGCACGAACTGGTAGAGGCCGGGTGGCTACGAACGCAATGCTGCCCGCAGTGCGGCGGGGGCGGAACTTGGAACGATCCTGGACTTCGGCGATGGCGAAGGGAATATAAGACTCTGAAGGTGGCTCGGTGCGTTGCAGCTCTATATATTTGGGAGGAAGAAGAAGTGCGTTTCAAATTCCGTGAAGAATAATGCATCGGGATGCTGTGTAGCCTTGAGTCCATCTGCGACCAAACCGGCGAGGGCATGTTCCTTCGGCCGTAGAGAAACGAGCACACACAACGTGATGGTGACTTCCACAAAATCCAAACAGACTTTTGTGCTGTGGCCGCGGGATTACCAACCGTAAGTGAGCAAACTTCTTGGTCTTTGGCGAGGAGACGTCAACCCTACTCCGTCTAATTTGTTCTTTCTCTGTTGCTGTTTGCAAAGCTCGATAAGGACCGAACGAGGCGTTTTGCTGGGATGGAAAGTCGACAGCTGTATCGCAGGATCTTCGGACGCAATTGTCGTGGCAGCTGTCGTGGACGCGGACCATGGTAACGATTGTTATAATTTAGTGCATGCACTTGAACATCGCCGTGGGTCCAACTTCCACATTTGCTGTGTTGAATTGCAGAAGCTGTGGTTGAAGGCACATGGCGACACGAAGGTGCCTTGCAGCCGCAACAAGTGGGATTTTGGTTTTGCACTCCACCTGAGCACGATGATGCTTCCGTAAATGAACGTCCCAGTGCACGGCAAATTTGGATTGTTCGCAAAGAAGGATTGAAAAACAAGAATGCTGATTTTGTTGTGTGTTCACAAACATCAACGCCAACTCGACTTGTGTACTACGACGCGTCGGCTCTGGGTCAGCGATGGTTCCTCAGTGAACGTGCGTCGTTTCAGGTGGGCTTCGCCAACAGTTTGCACAATATCTCACGCGGTGTTCTTGACGAACTCTTGGTCTGTGCTTCTGTAGCTCTCCAGTACTTCCGGCTTGTGCCTGATCATTCACGAAGCCAATAATACGCGCACAACTCTCGAGAGTCGAGCTCGCAAAGTCTCCTGCACATGTGCGCAACAACCCGAGGACTGCCCGGACGTAGATGCCAAAACTGGCGTCCACTCTTTCGTTCGATGGATGTGGGCGCTTGTGTTGCTGTTCTTTCGGTACGCCAGAATCGATGTATTCCGGTGTGAACTGTTTGGATAACATCTGTGTCTTGAACGCTAGATTAATAGCCGACGCCGTCCTATACGTTCTTCGAGATGTGGCGCAGCCAGCATGGTGCCCACAGCAGGTATGCATCTCGATTTTACCCCTGTAAATGGACTGTCCTAAATTGGCTCTGAAGGTTGTTTGTGTGCGTATTACGGGCGCAGTTCCGCCTGTCAAAAGTTTCACTACTGGCCTACAGTCTCGAACTCAGATTGCGAACTCTCATCGACCTACCATTTATCACTGCGGCACCTCGGTGCGGCCACGGCGCCCCCAAGAGTACAACAATACGGTCGGCAATATCTTACGTTCACCAACGAAGGTTACACGACAGTCAATTACGCGCGACGCTGTTGCGAGTAAGGCCCACCATTGTGTTGCAGGTTTTGGCACTGTTATTTGCTTAACCACTTTGAATTGTTGTTGCAGATCGCGTTAGACTGTACTCTCGGCGTAGCGTTCGTGTTTGGTGCTTACGTTTGGTATTGGCGCTCATGGTCTTTTTGTGCCGCGGGGAACGATGGCATTGGCTTGAATCATGCGTGCTGGAGTGACTGCCCCTACACGCAGTTTTCATGGTGGTCATCTCAGCTTGCCAGCTGGACACTTGAACCAGTGAGTCCTCGTGGGCTCGCTGCAGCCTCGTCCTGCGCCGCACCATTTGTGACATTGCACCCAATTCTCTAGGCGATACACCTGTTCAAGAACGCAACAGCAGCGACGCTGGTGGAAGGAGCCCCACAAGTATGCGCCACTGTGTTGTAGGACCCAACTGTCGTCATGTCGTCCCAACAATATGCTTCGTGTCACAGGGAGTAAAGCTAAACCTCCCGTTGGCGCAAAGACTGGGCGCGTTGCTCGTCAGGGGGTGCGTACTCGACCCACGATGCCACGATGCTGCGTGGCCATTATTCGTGATCTGATTCACTGCCCAATCCCGTGGTAGGTGCGAAGTTTACTTGGCTCTTTATGTGGATTCATTTCTGGGACTTTTGAGATGGATTGAGCGTGGCGACTTCGAGCGGCCGGCCTTGACAACGCAATTAGTGAATGAATCCGCCGCCGATTGCTCTGAAGCGTGGCACAGAGCGTGGCTGTTGTTCCCGGTCAGCCTGTGCTTCGGCGGGTTTTCGTTTGGCTTAGCTTTTTTGGCGGACGTCTCCTCCATTCTAGTTCTTCCTGTTCGGTTAATGTTCGTTGCGTATGGACGTCTCATACCACTGAGAAACCGCTCATGCTTGTCTGATGTTAAATTGTCGCCGCCTTGCTTTTGTTGCAGATTTTCCGTTTCAAGACTGGTTTTTCGAGGATACACGTCAATATTTTGGACTTTGTTGCGACTTTTCATCGGCCGCAAGGTCAGTTGATTGTGCACCACTGTGGAATATGCTACCAAGCTCAAGACGCTAGTTTTTTTGCAGGCAAATGTGCTCAAGGATCGAATTGACCGAACCAACTTTACCCACTTACATCTTTTACTAGGCACCATCGTATTCGTTTCGATGGTGTGTTTTTCGACTGCAGTGATTGTGTCGTGATCGACTTCATTGACATTGAGTGATTTGTTCAATTTAGGTTTTTCTGTCGGCGACACTGCTTGTGTATGCAACCATCGTTGCGTTGTTGTGGCACGCCATGAAGTTTCAAATTGCTACGTTTCGTCGTGCCGCGGCCGTCCTGCGATCATGTCCGTGTACTTTTCTGTCATCTTTGGCGGTGGTGAACGGCCCGTTGCCGGAACACCAACAAACTCAACATCGAGCCCAGCACTACAAGATCACATGGGACACTACACAATCCACGAAACCAACCATGAAGGTGGTCGTTCGCGGATTTCTTTCTCTCTTATGTCAATGGGTGGTTCACGGCGCGAGTGCGGATGCGGTTGAAGCCACTGAACTGCCCTTGATGACCAAGCAGCTGCCTTCTTCGTTCGACTTCTTTTACCTCCTCCGCGGCTAGCAAAACATCGAGCTGCTGTGTCAATGAACATACATGTGCATGTGTCTATTCACGAGTTCTAATCTAATTCTAAAGGTAAAGGTATTTCGTTAGGATACAAAATTCAACCAACGCAAACTCCTTTCGTGAAACAAAGTGAGATTAGAAACCGGGAGGGGCCTACCATGAACACCTCGCAGTCGTGATGCATCAGTCGGCAAAGTATCGGTATGTTCATGCGCACTTACCCATGTGGTACCTTGGCCACCGCGGACTTTGGCACGACCCTTGGTCTTCTTGGCCATCTTTTTTTGTCGCGCAAGTCTTTTAGCTTCGCGGCTCTGTGCACAAGCAATTGGTTCAGTACGAAGCACAAGAACAGGAAGACGCTGCCGGAATGACGACCACCACACCTTCTCGCTTGAACTGCTCTTGCTCTTATTACCACCGCTGCTGCTATTATGTCGGCTGCTCCGTTTACCGTGCTTCGGGGATGACTCTCGACTCCGACTCTTTTGCTTTGTCTTTTTGTCCTTCTTAGCGTGCCTATCTTTCTTCGCTGTCCTGGGACGCTTTGTTTCCATAGGTCTACGAGCCAATAAATTCCACATGATCAACGTGATTGCCGAGCATGCACCTAACAGAGTAACAACACGGACCTCGGGACTCCGGCCAATTCCCAGAACGTATCCAAAAAGGCATTGCGTCGCTCCTTATCCTTGAACGTAATCTGGCATCCAACAACCGCACGCATGGTGTCAAAGTACGGCGTTTGAATAGATCTGCAGCAGAACACTGAAACTCACTTTCAACGAATCAACGACCGCCTCAGCGAACAGTCTTGAGTCGCCGCGAAGGCGCACTCGATACCCGACAGTGAGGCGATTCGAATCTAAAGATTCTTCTGGTTGGGTTTCGAACTTAATGCGCATATCAGATCTCAAAATGCCTGCGAGACACAAAATAAAATTAATCATTGGACCGCATTGAGCACAGCAACGATACGCTGGGCTTACCTGTCTTGCAGATAATAGCCGAGAAAGCTTCTTTCAGTGCCGAAACCATGAGCTCGCTACCTTCAAAGTCTTCAAGAGAGACGCCTGATGTGACACACAACAGGATCAGCACACCAAAAGAGACGCTTATTGTTGACGACAAGTCGAACAACCTTTGAGTTTGATTTGGCCGTTCAGCGTCTTGAACAAAGAGTGCACTTTCTTCTTTAAGCGGGCGACGCTACCAAGTGACATTGCTGCAATAGAAAAGCAACACATCATCAGCAAAAGGTTCCTGGCGACGACGAGTGCACATGCACGGTGATCATACCACCCCTAGACGGCTTGGATCCACCGCCGGTTTTGGACTCAATACTTGACTTCGGTGCCTCTGAAGTTTCTGTTCAGAAATCATGCACAAACGCCACACATGAACACGGGGGTGTTGAAGCAGTGCTACATCACACTGATGATGTGTACCGCCGCCAACTGCCAGGGGCAGGCGAGAAGTGCACGCGGGCGTTAGGTTTTTGTTCGAACAATGTTGTGGAAGTGAGGAAGTTGTGGAAGTGTTGAAGCGATGCAGTTGGGATGAAGGGATGTCGCAACAAATATGATGAGCAAGGAGGAGGCAGAACATGAGTCCACGATCATCAGGGCCGCCCTACCTTCTTCGACATCAACAGTACTCTCCTTGACGCCAAGCTTGTTCTCCCACCAGTTGTCAGATGGACCTACGATTCAAGACAACGGTCAGCACAGCACATTGGGCTCACAGTTATGTAGTGCGGCAGCGCTGAAGCGTACCCCCTTTCTTGCCGCCCTCCAGAGCCGCCAAAGTTTTGGCTTTCCGTCGCAGTACCTGCATGAATCGTTGGCCTCCGTTCTTTCCAACTGTGTCCCGAACCTCCTGCATAATTTCCGACAAAATGGCGCCGTCGCTTCCAGCATCCTGCAACGCGATACTGTATGCAACCTACAGACAAAATCCAGAAGATGACCTTGACACGAGTTGGGCAGGCTCCGCAAAAATGGCACAACAAACCTTGACCGTGCCGTCTTTTTGACGCGAAAACTTGACTGACACATTCTCTTTGGTAGTTTTAAGACCAAGGTCATATGGGATTTCCGCCAGTGCTGTCTGGAACGCCTGCTTCTTCATTCTATTCTCTTCGGAGTTGGAGGACGACTCATCGAAGGCAAACGACGAGTCCAGTATCAATTCTCCCTGGATGGATGCTTGCTGCTTCTCCTGCTCGGCCTTGTTTGCAGCCTCCTCTTCCATTTTCCAACGGCAGAAGCTTTGGAAATCGAGGTGGTCAGCATCCCCCTCGGAATGTTTGGAGATGACAGCCCGCGCAGTCTCGCCATGGTCGCCCTCATAGCCGAGGTTGTGAAGAACCATCATCAATTCCTGGACGCCAAGCCGGCCACTACTGCTGATGTCGTATTTCCGGAAAGTTGCACGAAGCGCTCCCAGCTTTTCACTTGACAAATTAGAATCCGTGGAACTCGCTGCAAGACTGCCATGCGCTCCAGAGTACCAGTTAGCGATCTCATGCTCGTCACGTTCCGCAACTCCTGGTCCTTCAACGTCATTGCTCTGGAACGCAAAACTGACGTCCCTTGTCGGAAACGCATCTGCAGTTTGCTCGTCCCAAGACGACGCTCTGTCACCACCTCGCTTGCGAGCATTGGCCTTGAGCAACGCGGCTGTTGCCTTTGCACTTCGGAGGCTTTCGACGTTTCCACGGAACAGTTTTTTCAAGCGAGCTGCCTGCTTGGCATCGCCGGTTGCAGCAGCAAGGCGCTTCTTCAACTGAGACGCCAGTTTGCTTGTGATTGTGAACGCCTCCTTTTCATTGCGGGCGCCACCGAGCTCTGCGCACCTGGCCCCGTTGATTTGGAACTGGATTCCTACCCGCGAGGCTGTAGAACTCCCGCCAATAACGTCAGACACGTTCATAATGCGAACCTCGAACTGCCGGGTGCCAATTGCGTTGACATCATCGTCAATCAAGCCGAGCTCGGCAAGAGAATCTTCAATGGCTCGCCGTGTAACTGGATCGGCTGACAGGTCTTCGCTGGACACGCCGTCCAGTTCGATGACAGCGTTGACAGCGACGTCCGGCGCAGTTCCTTCTCGGTTGCGCCAGCACACAGATTCTTGCGCTGCTGTAATGCCACGACCGTCGGTCACCACTGGCGGCAACACCTGACGAACTGCGAATTGTCTCAGTTGGTCTTTCACCTTTGCATTGCCGCTCAACTTTTGAACGGCAGAATGGCCCTGTGGGCCAGCGTTCACCTGCTCTTGTATTTCGGCCTCCACGCAAGACACGAAGTGCTTTTGAACGCGGCTGTTGAAGTTGGCAAGCTCAGCGCTGCGCTTCTCAGTACCATCTACCCCGGCGTATGAACTTGCTCCTGAACCAAGTGCCCGTGCATACGCAATGGCGGCCTGCCCAGCAGTCGCTTCACTGCGCCCCTCAATACGAGCTTCGTAACAAAAGCTGACGTTCCCGGAAGCTTTGTCGACAGAATAACCCGTGATACGAACATCACTCGGCGTGCCGGCAACCTGTCCAAAACCGAAGACACGTGAGTAACGTGAAGACACTTGACCCAACTTTCCACGACACAGCACGCTTACCTTGACGGGATCCGGAAGCCCGTGGAGTGTTTTCGCCAAAGCTCGTTGTGCAACTCCAGTATCCAAGAGGACTTGATTGACTGGCCCAGTTTGGAAACTGCCTGTCACGTGGACATGTTGGCGTTCAAGTTGTGGCGTCACTAGCAGTTCTGGTCCACTAGAGCCGTGCTTGCTCTTCTTGCTGTGAGTGACATGTGAAATCGCTTTCACAACAGCAACGCTCTCATCCGATCCACCGCCACCTTGCTGACGCTTCGCACGAGCTTGATCCTCGACGTCAGCTACGACGAAGTTAAGAAATTGCTCGGAGTCACTGCTATTCGACAACATGTTCTGCGATGCATCCATGAGGCGCGAGGCCACATCTGCCCTGCATGCACTTGAAGGCAACTGCGGCTGGACTTGGTAGTCGACTTTGACAACCCCAGCGTCGTGGTCGGTATGAACTGCCCGTACACGGACATTCAACGGAGGCAAGCGGCCATCTTGTCGCACGAGCCCAGCCGCAACGGCATTCTGGATAGCCCTTTCGACATCCGCGGAATTGAAAGCAGACACATTTCCGGTTGTAGTGTCGAGCCTGAAACTGAGGGTATTGAGAATGTTAACATCGGCGTTGACGGGTAACAAGTCGAGACCTGCAAACAGAACACAAAGACGTGAGACGCATAATCCTCGTGGCGCACCACCACCAACGATAACATTTGTGACCTGGGCCTGAGTCTGGGCTTTTGGATTTCGCAATTTTGCCTTCGATCCGGCTGCTTGGTGAAGCAGCATCATTCAATTTGGAACGCGCCTCGTCTGCAGAAAGCAGCTGCACACTTCGCGACGAGACATTTGCCCAATCTTTTTCACCGGGTTGCTGGGATAGCTCCACTGTTCCGACATGAGTGCTGGCTTCTCCAGCGGCGATTGCGAATGTTTCATCGGTGGGCAAAGCTCCACTCTCGGCAGCTTGTTTCGGCCCAGCCAACGCGGTGGCAATTCGGCGGACATCTTCCGTCAACTCACTTCCAGAACCGATGCTCGCGGATTCCTCCAACGCAGCGTCAACAGCTTTTTTGGCAGCCTTGCTAAATGTGCGAGCGACTCTGCTTGAAGGATGGTCGACAAGGGTCTGTACAGTGAGTCTAACAGGACCTTTGCCGTCAGGTGCACGTGCACCGCCTTTGTTGGCACCAGCCCGCCGAAATGCAACAACACGGCTCAAATACCGAATGTTTGCGCTGTCGAATTCAGGATCCTTTTGAGCCATTGCTTTTGCAGTCTTAGCGAGAACGTCTTGGACAGCCAACTCAACAGCTCGACAAGTGCTGTGGCGGGTCTCAGTGTTAGCGTCGCCGGAAAAGCCTTCCACGACTGCCTCCGTTGTCAAAGATGCCAGGCGGTACTGCTGGCGTTTTGCATTTTCCTTCGCGCGACGTTTACGCTGTGCGAGGCTTCCAGAAGGAGCAGAGCCAAACTCAACTGCGGAAGAAACATCACTGCTGCCGGCGCCATGGCTCGTGCCAGCAGCCACGAACTTGCGATACGATTTTGCGTCGCTGATTGCCGTTGTGGTGGAGCGCACTTTGACAGGGCGATCAGCCAACAATGCTGACGCAGACGCAAGTTGAGGCTGGACAGCGGCAAATTGTGCACTCATGTGATCAACAAACGCCTGAGACTCAGCGGAAACAGTGAACGAATTCTCCGTGTTTTTGTTGCCAGATTCGTTGGCGGAGGGTGGCAATGCTTTTGCAATTGAAGTTCTGGCTGCGTTGACAATAGACGGCAAGTCTTGGGGTGAATCATGCGATGTGGCACCACGTTGGGTATCGTTGGTGTCCAGAGGCACGAAGTCCCAAATTCCACGTGCCTTCTTCGACGGTGATGATGGTTCAACAGGTTCATCGTTGTGCTGCAACTCCAGCACGTACGACACCTCCGTGGCGTCTTGCCCACTTGAGCCATCACTCGCTCCAGGAGCGATCCCTGTGACTTTAATCCTGTGCGTCACAACTCCACTCTCAACTGCCTCGCGCACAGCGCTGTTACCAGCTAACACGTGCTCGAGACCAGCTTCCACCGCTGCAACAAATTCCGGCGTGCTGCCAGCTGCCAATCCGGGAGGGCAGCCGGAAATTGAAAACGATCCCTTGACGACGGCAACATTTGATGAACTGCTGCCTCGGGGTGAAGAGTCATGACCTTTTCGTGCTTTTGCCGAACCCGACGATGGCTCGGTTCCACCTGGCAACACGCCACCGCTTGGCATCTCAGAATCATAATCCACTGTTACTGCTGATGACGCCGATGCCTCCTCCTCGACATTTTCTAAGCCCAAGAACCCGACAACATCAAATTGTCGTAGCAATGGGTCGTCAGAGAGTTCAGCTGCATATCGGCTTAGTGCACTGGACTCTTCAGCCAGCAGTTTGTCTGCTTGCGCGGCGGCAGCAGGGTCTGCTCCAGCAGCCGCCTTTGACGGGGCTTGCTGCTGCAACAACTTTTTCTCGATGGCATCAATGCAAATCTTCGCTTTCGTTGCCGGACCTCCAACTCGGATGGCGTACGATACTTTGACGCACCCAGAACCACCTTTACTACTCTTTTTCGCACCGGTGATAGCACTCGTAATTCGAAGACCCTGCGTGTCGACGTTGGGAGGTGGCTGGGAAATCATTTTCGCCAATCCCAGCCCGCCCGGTGCTGGCGGTAGCACCTCAGAAGTAACGAGACCAGGAGCGCGGACTCGCATCGCACCTTTCAGCAAGAACGTGACGGTATCAACCGCATCGCTGGCAACATCCGAGTGAATGGATTGGTTCAAGGATGCCAGCTGCAAGCCAGAATCATTTGTGGATTTATCCGACAACCCTTTCACGACAGTGGCCAGCTGTTCAGCCAGACTACCTTCGTTCTTGTCTGCATCCGCGTCGGTGGCCTCAGCAATTAGCTCGTTGAACTTGTCGCACGCCGCTTGTGCCGCTTTTGTGTTTCGCAGAGCTGCCTTCTTCTGAGACGTTTTGGGTCCAACATTGGCAGATGAGGCCGAAAACTCGTAGCTGATACGGACAGAGTCAGCTTGTGGTCCCGGAATAACTGTGGCACGAAAACCGTCTCCAAGAATGTTCACATCAGGCAGTTCATTGGCGGCCTTCGCAAACGCTTCACGCAACGGCTCAATGATACAGTCGCCATTATCGGCTTCGAGGTCACGCGCTGAGATGCCAGCATTGAGTGCAATGGTACCGGATACTCTGACGGCATGCGTTGACTGAGAATTCTTGACGTTCTTGATTGTTGCCGTGGCCAAGTCCTTGACCCCACGGCGTTCCGCCTGTTGCTTGATCAGATCTCCAAGAGCGCTGCTGTCGTCCTGGCTACTGCCAGCATCTGTGGGCTCGTCTGCGCGGAGTATGTCTCGTAATCGTTCTTTCGACCGCTGCATAGCATCGTGACTGCCGGCCAGCACAAGCTTGTAGCGCACTTTCGACCGTAGACCGTCCTGGGCGACGTTGATTTTGACTTTAAACTTCTCGTTTCCACGTGCCGCATCCACACCGGCAGCCTGGACAATGGCGTTTTTTATGGCGCTGCGAACTTTGACTCCGGTCGCACTGCTCTTGTCCACCAAACTTGCGTGCATGCCTTCGAGGTGCAGAACACCGCCCACTTGGATCGTTTCTTCAATATTATCTCCGTCGTGCTTTTTATCGCGTTTGCTGCGCGGCGACGTCTTCGATTCCGTGGACCGTTTTCCTTTGGTCCCGAATATCTTAGCGCTCTCCTTGTCCGTCAACACTTCGATCTGCGGAGCTGTTGGCGAACCACGAGGGCGTGATTTTGCATCTTCTTCGTCTTCATCTTCAGACTCTGAAAGCGGCAGTTCCGAAGATTCACTACCGGACAACATGGCGTCGTCGTCATCGTCATCGGAGGACTCCGACTCGTCGCTGTCATCATCCTCGGATCCCGATGAATCGGACATGTACGCAAACCAGTCACCGACAGGGCGCTGTTTGCGCGACAGAGCTGGAGTTGGAGCATCGACTTGCTCACCGGCATCTATGGCTTTCGCAACCGCAATACCAACCGATTGCCCTTGCTGCACCAATGATCCCAACTTCATGATGACACAGTACTGCTGGTATGAAATTGAGTGTCCATCATCCTGATACGCCGCACATACAGAATCGAAAATCTTGCGGCAGTCGGAATCTTTCAGCCCTTTGATGAGCTGCAAGTCGTTTGCAACGAGTACTGACGGACAATCGTCGTCTCCATACATGTCGATACCTTCATATCGCGGCGAAAGGAATTCCCGCTCCTCGATGGTGAGCCCCGGAACAACATCCGTGATGACACCACCAACTTTACGGGCACGCAAGATGACCATGGGGATTTCTTTGAATGTTTTGGTTTCCTTCAGCGTCAAACTCTTGAGTGTTCGACCTTTGCCTTGCTGGGCGCAAGCCAGGAGTCGGAATGCGCGTTCCATCACCTCCTGTGTCGCCACTTCCACATGCGCAGACCGGAGAGTGCCGATGCGCAAATCCTGTGCCGTAAAGATCACACTGACGGCAACCGCATTAATGATATCCAACGACGACATCTTGGTGTGTTGCAATTGGTGCACTAGCTCGTGCAGCGTTGGACGACCACCGTTCAGCCGCACCATTCTTCGATAAATTGCGATGCTTAACTGAATCTCGGGCGGTCTCATCGGAATGGTCTCGAGATACGACAGAATTTTCAGTTTGTTGTTGAACCCAGGAACCCTCTCTTTTGCATAAAACTTCAGAATCTTGGCAATAATCTTCGAGACTACGGGCAGGAGATCAGACGGAGGTGCAATTGGGTCAAGCATGCGGCACAATTCAATCTGGGTCAAACAGTCCAACTCGTCCACAATGTCAGTGATGGTGTTGTACACAGGTTGAGACACGTCCTCTCCCTCTTGAGCGACTGCTGCGAGCTGCATCGCCCGAGTGAATTCGATTGCGTTCATCTCGCGCCAAGGGTCACCTTGCAGACAAAGGCTAAGAATTTTCACTTGCGTCGCCGACGAGAGTCCTGAGCACTCGAGAACCTTGAGTACACTCGCTGGCTCCAGCATGCCGTCTCCGTCAACGTCCAGGATACCAAACATCGGAATGTAAGCGTCCTGTTCTTGCAAAGTCAGCATCCCAGCCAGAGAACGCATTTTCACCACTTTCCCTTGGAGGACGTCTTTGGTGGCCTCCTCAGCGTTTTCGTGACGCTTCAAAAACGAAATGGAGATGTCTTTGGTGTCGAGCAGGAGAAGGGGCAGACCTTTCACTTCATCTGTCGGCCGTGTGTTCCCTACCAAAGCGCAGAGGGTGCAGCGTAAGACAACGAAGAAGTCTCTCGACTTCAACTGCGCCGACCACTCGCGGGCGAAAGTGTTGCGGTCTGGACGGTCCTCGGACGTTACTGTCTCGTACAGAGTGGTCAAGTACGCTGAGAGCATCAAGGCGATACGCTCCAGCGGCAACTTTGATTGTTTGATCACGGCCACAAGATTGCTGGCTTTCACAATACCGTTGCGCTGCCGCCACACACGGTTGAACAGTGAGTTGTAATATCTTGTCTCGCCCTTACTGTACTGAACAGTGGCCAATTCGTCGAACAGCTTCAGGAACTCTTCAACCGCCACGTCAATGTCCGCCGGGATGCCACCGGGTATTTCGCTGTCCACGAACACTTCGATGGCGTCTTCTACGACGGATTGCTCGGGTGACATGTCCTCTTGAATAGAGCCAATCCACTTGTCGCTGATGTTGTTGGGGAGACGCGACGACAGCGTGGGTATTTTGTTCGCTCCGTTGTCACCGTCCGCAGTCCGACCTTGCTTTTTGCCTCGCGGATCAATGTGAAGAAATGACCCATCCGGGTGTCGCTGCAGCTTGTCCCCTCCTGGGTAAGTGACGACGTATAGCCCATCATCAAACAAAATCAAAGTCGGTGACTCCTCCTCCGAGCACTCCGTGTACATGGTGAACCGAGACTTCTTTTTCCCGCTGCCGTTGTACTGCAAACGATATCCCTCGCGTTCATCGATGGGTTCAATTGCGCAAATCTTTGCACTGGGCTTGCTCATGTACTCATTTTCGGAGCCATCATGGATGTTTACAACATCAGAACTGCCTTGTACTTGCAGAATGATGCCGTCGGGGTTCTGAAATATTTTCACCTGGTCTTTCTCGTTGTACTGCACAACGTTGCCGGAAGGCAACTTCATCACGTAGATGTCGTCGGAGTGTTTGATGAGGGTCCCATCTCCCCACTGGTACAGCTCGCTGCCGTCCGAATTGGTTTGCTTCTTGCATCCGGCCTCGCCGAGCAACTCGATTATCACTCCACCTTTCTCGGCTTTCTTGGTCACTTCCGCGCCCTTCAATACGTCCATGCGTTCGTGGATGCGTTCATCTGCAGTTAACACGGTGTCCATGTCCAGCGACCCGATGAACTTTTTCACAGCCTCCCGAAAATGTTGCACTTTTGTGACCGTGGCGCGCAGTCCTGTGATCACGTCGTATTCGTCGGACACTTTGACGGCTTCTACCTTGCCATGCTTTCCTTTCTTCTTGCGCTTCCTCTTTGACTTGGGACTCAGAGCTTTGTCTTGCTGCTTACTTTCGAAGCGAGATTTTACTTTGTCTGCCATTGCAACTGCTCTCTCGAAGTCTTTTTCATTCAAGCCAATTTTGGCTTCGTTTTGGAAGTTCTCCTCCGTGAGAGACATTCCCTTCTTCTTCAAATTTTCCAGGACTGTCTGCATTTTGTTTGACATTTCGCCATCATCGATGCCCTCCAGATCCTCCCCGAGCTCTTGGATCGACGCAGCGCCGCCCATTTTGTTGGATTCACCGAAGAGTACACCAAGGGCCGCCGCCGGGAAAGTCGCAACCGCGCTAGCAAACAGAACCGTCGCTTGCCAGCGAGGCAGGTGCCGCAGACTGCACAGATACTGCAGTCGACGGTGAATTTCTGACATATATGCCGCGCGAGAATTTTGTTCTCCGCGGCTTCTTTGGACGTCTCCCCGCAAGTGGCTCCCACTCGCCACGGATATGGGACTCACCAGGTCGAACTTCGCGAGCGAGCAGGCAAGCTCTGCTGTTGTCTTCCGCGGAAGCATCCTGCTCGACTGAACTGTGGCTGCATCGGATGCATCTCTCATCCAACTCTTCCCATGACCTTCAACTCGATGCAGGAGAAGAGAAGGCGCAGCGGGTACTGCTGACAAGGTAGCGACGGTGTACATACAGTAAGTAGCCGTCGCAAAAGACAGTCATTGTTTGATGTCCGCCGCCGCCAACAAACACCAAACAACGACACCAAACAACGACACCAAACAACAAACAACGACACCAGACAACG
>ENA-OWNT01002215-OWNT01002215.1-seawater-metagenome-genome-assembly--contig:-NODE-2215-length-20918-cov-4.868768_pt1 | contig 20918 bp, 21 predicted proteins | sample MGYA00238136_ERZ651165 | MGnify/ENA primary metagenome ERZ651165 (study PRJEB26861, sample SAMN08777766) | seawater metagenome | isolation source: coastal seawater | place: USA: Florida | collected...
TTGTTTAATCTTGCCTTAATCATAGTACTAACGATAATTGTCGAAATAAGAGATAACGCAACAATGCCAATGAGATAGAAACCAGAATAGAAATTTGGCAGTAAGCTTAAAAACTGTTCGATATCTTGTTTAGAAAAGCCCGTTTGTTTCATCAAAAACGACATTGCCAAGCCAATAGTCAAAGGCAAAACAATAGAAAGTGCGATGATCTTTGTAAAGGTTGCACTGCCCAGTGCTTCAATGCTGCTTTCTGCCTTTCTTGCAATAGGTCTGCCTGAAGAGCGCCATGTAAAAAAGATAAAAAACATTAAAAAACAGCTATAAACAGGAAAAGCTAATTCACCCACTTCACCCGCAAAACCCGTTAAAGAGACAAATGCTATTAATCCAAAAGATACCAGAGCGACGATAGTGCTTACCCAAGCACTAAAAACACGCTGTGTCATATTTCTAATAGGATAAGGTAAGAATAATAATTTTGGAAAAAGGCTATGAAGTAGTCTAGATAAAAAGCCTTTTGGCTCGACGAAAGTGCTATTTTTACGGCCAACGAGCATTTCTTCTAATGTTTTTGCACTGTAGGCAACATCGTTTTTTTCACTGTGTGCAGTTGAACTTTCAGACTTACTAAAGTTATAAGCGAGAGAAGTTGGATGATTTCTGCCGACGAAGTACCTCAGAGTTGCGTATATGCCTGAAGCCGCAGTTTTTAGTCCTATACCTAAGATCAAAATACCGAATAGCATCAAGATCCAGCCTGAGATCTGATCTTCCTTAACAATACCAGCAGCAAAAAATAGCAGTGTCATGCCTGTAATTGTTTGAATAATGCCTCTTAAGGCTGTGACTTTGCCTTCTAATTTGAATGGATTTTTGAGTCCTAAATCAATGGAACCGTAATCAAATGCCACGTGCATTCTCCTTGTAAAAAAATTCCCGAGGTTATTTTGTATTAATGAATTAGTAGGATAATTTAAATAATGCAGATACTTTGCCTAATTATATATCCATAATCAATTAGGTTTTTAGTAATTTCATCAGATACTTAGATGCTTTAATGAAAAAGGACTAAGAAAAACAAAGAAGTGTGTGGCAATACTTTTGTTGTTTTGCCACATTTAATAGAAAGAGTGATTGTTAATTTAGGATCGTGGTAATCGTGCTTTTGCCATCATCATCTTTAAATCTAAGCACAAAATCATGTTTGCCATCGTTATTGATGTCGACCAGTTTAATGTCATTGCCATCTTCTGGTAGCTTGTGTTTGATCTTACCGCGCTTTTTGTTTAACACAGTCTCGGCATTGCCATAGTAAACACTGAGCGTTTTACTGCCGGTTTTAAATACCGCATCTTGCTTGCCATCGCCGTTGATATCACCGGCGTAGTAAGTTAGCGCCATTTCATCACTGCTCATGCCAATTTCCATTTCGACTTCTTTTTCTGAGTCAGGCTCTTCAGAGAAGGTGCCGTCAGGCTTTTGCGCATAAAAGCTGATTTCTACATCAACATCAGTGCTACCGCCGCCCAGTGCCATAGAGGCAATGGTGCCTAGGCCAAAGTCGACATGAAATTTTTGTAATTCACTTTTACCATCGCCGTTAAAGTCGTTATCGAACTCGAAACGGCTGGTGCCAGAAGCCTTAGGCAAAGTTAACGGGGTTGCTGAGAATTCGCCATTGTTCTGTCCGTAGAATACCTGAAAGGTTAGTTCAACATCGAGTGAGTCCATACCTTCAACAATCGGTGCATAACGCGTGACAAGGTCGAGTTTACCGTCATTGTTGATATCGAGTAATTTTGCAATGCGGCGATTCGCTTCTACGTCATCAAGTTTGCCGGTCTCAACAGGCAGTTTTAAAGGCTTAAGCGCGTTTTCATAGCCTGTTTTGTTGGCATACAGTACATCGATTTTTTCTCTGTCATGAAACACTAAATCGTTAAAGCCGTCTTGGTTTATGTCGAATACTTTTGGCACCATGGTTAGGTCAATATCTAGACGCAATTTACCACTGCTAAAATTACCCGAAAATTTAGGCTCCGTGCTGAATGTGTGTTTGGTAAAGCTGCTGTCAGGGTTTTGAATGTAAATCTCTGAGTGAGTTAAATCTGGCAGAACAATGTCGCTCAAACCATCATTATTAATGTCGCTGATAAAATTGATTTTCTCGAACTCGTCGAATTCTAGTTTAGAAAGCAGTGCATTGGTTGCGAGCACCTTCTTAGCACCGTGTTTATCGACAGCAAAAATACCTTCTTTATTCATGACAAAAGCGGTGATTTTAGATGAGCCAGCAAGCTTACCGTAATCAAAACCAAAAGTATCTTTAGGCAGTTCGAGCTTAGTAAATTCCATGTTTTCAAGATTAAGTTCGGCTAAATTCGCGTCTTCATCATGATAGGCAAACATTATTGGGCTTTTAGTTTCAATCAGGCTGCGATTGGTTTTTATTGGAATGTCTTTTGCTGCCATCGCTGAATAGGATGCGTCTAGAGCTGCAATCAATATAAGCGTGTGTTTCATTTTAAATTCCTTTCCTCGAACTTGGTGTGGTTCTATCTTAGGTTTAATTGCAGAGCAAACAAGTTCGAATTTGTAATGAACTGTTGCAAATGTAATGAGCACCCTAGATGTTTTATGTGGATAGTGCTCGTCGCTTATCTGAAAATCAGCTACAATCCGCGTCGTTATTGAATTTAGGAGTTAGGCGAGTGTTAAACGATAGCCAATGTGTTGAAGCCATTATTAGCTGTATTAAACAAGTTTTTGAAACAGAGCAGTACGCTGATAAAGCAATAGAAGCTGGCCTTGCCAACCAAGCTTTTTGGAATCAAGCAACCAAAGCTTATTATGTGCAGCATTGCTATGAGCTGATCCGTTATCATCGTCAGCTCAATACGGCACTTGATATTGACACTTCAGATGAGAATTGGCCGTGGCTACACTTTGAGGCCTATCAGCTTTTAAACGGCGTAGAGTTACCAAATTGGTCTGAGTTTGCAGGTTTAGATGTTGAGACATTAAAAGCAAACCTTACTGAGGCCTCTCCAGCAGAGCAACAAAGCTATCCTGATTGGCTTTGGCAGCGCGCTGAGCAAGAGCTTGGTGATGATTGGGTTAATATCGCACAGGCACTGAACGTACCTGCGAAACCTTACTTACGTGTAAACACTTTGAAGACCGACGCTGAAACGTTACAAACGTCTTTGAAAAAGAGCCAATCAATCACCAAAGTGCTTGAGCAAGACAACTGTTTAGAGGTTGAAGAATACGGCTATTTATTTAAATCTGATGCATTCAGCAAAGGCTGGTTTGAAATGCAAGATGCCGGCTCACAGCAGATCGCACCATTACTCGATGTAAAACCGGGCCAGCGCGTTGTTGATGCGTGTGCGGGAGCTGGGGGAAAGAGCCTACACCTTGCGAATCTAATGCAAAATAAAGGTTACATCTTATCTATGGACATTCACCAGCATAAGCTAGATGCACTTAAAAAACGTGCTAAGCGTGCTGGGGTGCACATGCTAGAAACGCGTTTAATCAAAAACAGTAAAACGATTAAGCGCTTAAAAGAAAAGTTTGATCGCGTGTTACTAGACGTACCATGTTCTGGCACGGGAGTTTTGCGCCGTAACCCAGATGCAAAATGGCATTTGCAACCTGGAAATATTGATTCTCTGATCAGTTTGCAGGCTGAAATTCTGCAGCGTTACAGCCAGATGTGTAAAGTCGGTGGCAAGCTTGTGTATGCGACGTGCTCTATTTTCCCAAGTGAAAACCAACAGCAAGTGCAGGCATTCCTTGAAAACAATCCAAACTTTGAATTACTGGAAGAGTTAAACCTACAACCGGGCATTAACTCTGAGTATGACGGTTTCTATGCCGCCGTATTAACTAAGAAAGAAGTTTAAAAACTTATCTAACCTGAGTTTAGGTTATCTATATAGAGCCGCGATTAAGCGGCTTTTTTTTGTGTTTAATAAAATAATAAATAATTAAGGCAAATATTATGTCAGAACATGTTCGAGTGGGTGTCGCAGTTGTTATTATTCGTGATGGCAAAATTCTACTCGGTGAACGTATTGGTGCTCATGGCGCGAATACGTGGGCCACACCAGGTGGTCATCTAGAAATGGGTGAAGAAATAGAGGCTTGTGCAATCAGAGAGACGCTAGAAGAGACTGGTTTGAATGTTTCTGATGTAAGTCAGTTAGGTTTTTCTAACGATGTTTTTAATCCGTTAAATAAACATTATGTGACTTTGTACGTGGTGGCAAATGGTGTAGAAGGCGAGCCTAAAATTATGGAGCCAAATAAATGTTTAGGTTGGCAATGGTTTGGGCTAGATGAATTACCAAAGCCATTATTCTTGTCGTTAGAGAACTTTTTAATACAAGGCAAACTGCAGACGTTAATTGATAAGAAATAATCTAAGGAAGGTAACAGAGGAGTAGGGTTTTCATTTAAAGAATAGGTTGCTCCAGAAACGATAAAAGGGCCATAAAGGCCCTTTGGTGAAGTATCGTTCAAGTTAGTGTGGTTACTTTAACCCCTTAAAGCAACCAACCAATTGTTTTGCAAATTTTAGGGAAATCTCGTTAAGTTTCTAAGCTAGCGAGAGGAAAAACCCTGCAATTGCGGCGCTCATTAGGTTAGCCATTGACCCTGCTAAAACCGCCCTGAGCCCTAAGCGTGCGATGTCCTTTCTTCGACTCGGCGCCATACCGCCAAGTCCGCCTAGTAAGATTGCAATCGATGAAAGGTTAGCAAATCCACATAACGCAAATGTGACAATTGCTTGTGTATGTGCACTTAACCCTTCTCGATAATTCATAAAGTCTAGATAAGCAACGAACTCGTTAACTACTAGCTTTTGTCCGATAAAACTACCGGCCGTTACAGCTTCGCTCCAAGGTACACCAAGTAACCATGCAACAGGTGCGAATACGTAACCTAAAATCTCTTGTAATGTTAGGGTCGGATGGTCAAACCAAGCACCGATTCCGCCTAACAAACCATTTAATAATGCAATTAAAGCTACGAAAGCAAGTAACATCGCACCTACGTTGAGTGCTAAATGCATACCGCTTGACGCACCAGATGCAGCTGCATCGATCACATTTACTGGTTTCTCTTCATCAGACATTACATCTGATAAATTCTGTTTAGGTGTTTCTGTCTCTGGCACGATCATTTTTGCCATTAAGAAACCACCTGGTGCGGCCATAAAGCTGGCAGCAATTAAATATTTAAGCTCTACACCAATTGCAACGTAACCTGCCATAACAGAACCTGCTACGGTTGCAAGGCCACCTACCATCACAGCAAATAACTCTGACTTGGTCATGCTTGGAATAAACGGCTTTACAATTAACGGTGCTTCCGTTTGTCCCACAAAGATATTAGCTGTTGCAGAAAGCGACTCCGGACGAGACGTTTTAAGCAATTTTTGTAAACCACCACCTAAAATCTTAATAACCCATGTCATTATGCCTAGGTGATAAAGTACAGCGACTAGCGCAGAGAAAAATACGATGACCGGTAATACTTGGATTGCAAAAATAAAACCAATATTACTGTCACTTTTTGCAAGAGAGCCGAATAAAAACTCGATACCGTCTCCTGCATAACCAATTACTGCTGATACTTTGCTTGATAATTGGTCAAGTATGTTTCTACCAGCTTCTACAAATAGTACAAAACCACCGATAAGAAGCTGTAGTGCAAACGCCACCCCAACAGTGCGCAAATTAATAGCTTTGCGATCCGTTGACGCTGCAAATGCAATACCCAGTAGGGCCATCATGCCCACTAGGCTCATTATTGTTGTCATGGTAAATTCCCGTTTTTATTCTTGTAGCAAATATTTTATCTTGCTTTTAATTATATCAATCGCCACGCGATTCATGCCACCGCGTGTAACCACTAAATCAGCAGAATGTTTAGATGGTTCTATAAATTGATAGAACATGGGTCTTACCGTTGCTTGATACTGCTCCACAACAGATTGTAGTGTTCGGCCTCGCTGCTCGATGTCACGCTGCGTACGACGCAGTAAACAAATATCAAGAGGCGTATCAATAAATACTTTTATATCAAACTCTTTACATAACTCAGGGTCGCTGAGTAATAAAATGCCTTCAACAATTAATATTTTTGCAGGGTTAACCTGACGAGTTTCCTTACTACGAGTATGTTGCGCATAATCGTAACTTGGTACTTCTACAGACTGACCAGATCTTAATTGCTCTAAATGCGATTTAAGAAGCTCATGTTCAAATGCATCCGGATGGTCATAGTTTGTTTGTGTTCTATGCTCAAACGGTAAATGCGATTGATCTTTGTAATAGGCATCTTCTTCGATGATGGCAATAGAACCATCTTCTAGCTCATTTACAAGCTCGTTATAAATAGTTTGCGTAAAAAGAGATTTGCCAGATGCAGATGCACCAGCAATAGCTATAATTGTTCGTGTCACTAAAGTTCACACCCAACTGTTGATTCACTCGGAAGATCACAATAGCAAAAAAGACACGAATAATCTCTTTTGCTTCGCTTAGGGAGCAAATTTAGCGATTTTGATATTTCTGCGACAGGACTTATGTCCGCTTGCTAAAAACAGGACTTTTATGACATTTTCGTGACAATTGGCGTCTAGTTTTAAAAGCGGACTTATGTCCTGTACGCTATTGTTAACCAACTATTAAAGTATTCAACACTGATTCGGAGGTAACAATTGACTCTCCAAATTAGCTATAAGTTAAGAGGTAAATTATGGCAAGAGCAATTATCCTGATGGCAGACAGCTTAGGCGTAGGTGCCGCTCCAGATGCAGAACAATTTGGAGACTTAGGAGCAAATACCCTTGCGCACCTTTTAGCTGCATATAAAGAAGACAAAGGAGAAGCACTTCCTTTACCTAACTTAACTAAACTTGGTTTAGTTGATGCTTGTGAAGCAGCGGGTAAAGAAGCGTGTGAAGTGGCAGAGCGCTCAGCGCCAAAGGCGGCGTGGGGTTATGCAAAAGAGCTTTCAAGTGGTAAAGATACGCCATCTGGTCATTGGGAAATGGCAGGTGTACCTGTGCTGTTTGATTGGGGCTATTTTCCTAATACACAGCCTTGCTTCCCTGAAGAATTTGTTACTGAATTGTGCAAACGCGCTGAAATTCCAGGAATTTTAGGCAACTGTTACGGTTCAGGTACCGTTATTTTAGAACAACTGGGTGAAGAGCATGTAAAAACGGGCATGCCAATTTGTTATACCTCAGTTGATAGTGTGTTCCAAATAGCCGCACACGAGCAATCATTCGGCCTTGACAAGCTTTATCAAGTATGTGAAATCGCACGGGCACTGCTTGATGATATGAATATAGGGCGAGTGATTGCGCGGCCATTTATAGGCACTTCGAGTGCCGACTTTATGCGTACAGGTAATCGAAGAGATTACTCTGTCCTACCTCCTGCACCAACATTATTAGATAAGTTGGCGCAAGATGGTGGTGAAGTGATCAGCATTGGTAAAATTTCTGATATTTATGCCCATCAAGGCATTACTCAGAAGCATAAAGCGCCAGGCTTGATGAATTTACTTGAGAAAACCTCAGAAATCATCGACAGCGCCCCTGATCACAGTTTGATTTTCACAAACCTTGTGGATTTTGACGAAAAATTTGGTCACAGACGTAATGCCGTAGGGTATGCCGAAGCGCTTAAGCAATTCGATGATTACCTACCAACAATACTTAATAAAATGCAAAAAGATGATTTATTAATTATTACGGCAGATCATGGCTGCGATCCAACAGCACCAGGTACTGATCACACGCGTGAATATGTACCAGTTCTGGCTTATACACCGGGGATTGACAATATCGCACTCGGCGAACGACAAAGTTTTGCTGACATAGGTCAAACCCTTGCCCAGTGGTTTAATTTATCAACACTTGACTACGGCGACAGCTTTGCTGACGACCTGATCAAGGCGTAAGAAGGAAAAGAGAATGAGTACTCCTCATATCAATGCGAACAATGGTGATTTTGCTGAAACGGTACTAATGCCCGGTGACCCTTTACGCGCAAAATATATTGCAGAAAACTTCCTTGAAGACGCTCGCCAGGTTACAGGTGTTCGTAATATGTTTGGCTTTACCGGCACTTATAATGGTAAACCAGTAAGCATCATGGGCTCTGGTATGGGCATTCCTTCAATGTCTATTTATGCGCGTGAGCTAATTGTTAGTTATGGCGTAAAAAATCTGATCCGTATTGGTACTTGTGGCGGCATTAGCCAAGACATCAAAATCCGTGATGTTATCTTCGCACAAGGTGCAAGTACAGATTCAAATGTAAACCGTGCACGTGTACGTGGTTATGACTTCGCAGCAATTGCTGATTTTGGTTTACTTGAAAACGGTGTTAACGCAGCACGTAAACTAGGTATTGAAGCGAAAGTTGGTAATGTATTCACGACAGATACTTTCTACCAAGCTGATGGTTCTTTCTATGAAGAACTAGACAAGTTAGGTGTATTAGCTGTTGATATGGAAACGGCAGGTATGTATGGCGTTGCAGCTGAATATGGTGCTAAAGCAATGGCATTATTCACAGTAAGTGACCATGTGATCACTGGCGAAGCAACACCAGCTGAAGAAAGACAAAGTACATTTAACGAAATGGTGAAGATTGCTTTAGAGTCAATCTAACGATTTTGTAAAACAGTTTTAAGTTGTTATTTGCTCGTTGGGTTTTGAGCAAAAAGTTCCTTGGTAACGTAATCGCTGATTTTTGGAGACACGCCCAAATTGAAGCGAATCACACCCCAAAAGGCCACGCTGTATAGTGTGGCTTTTTTTTGTCTAAAATTTATGAGCCGTTGAGATTTTTGACATATCGTTGCTTTCTGCCACAGTTATAGTGTGTTTAATCTAAAAGAGCTTTTATATGTCTCAATGGGTTAGTGGAAAAATCACTGAGGTAAATTGGTGGACACCGTCACTGTTTAGTATCAAAGTCGCTGCAGATGTTGCGCCCTTTCAAGCTGGGCAGTTTACTAAATTAGCGATGACGATTGGTGATAAGCGTATTGCTCGAGCTTACTCCTATGTTAATGCGCCAAATGATCCCGTGCTTGAGTTCTATCTGACTGAAGTTGAGGGAGGCAAACTGACATCAGGACTCGCTGAACTTGAAGTTGGGGCGAGTATTGATGTTGAAGCGAAAGCTAATGGCTTTTTAACTATCGAAGAATCTCCGCAAAGAGATGTACTTTGGATGATTTCGTCGGGTACCGGTATTGGACCTTTTTTATCTATTTTAGCCGATGGCAAGGTGTGGGATAAATATCAAAAAGTGATTCTGATCCATAGTGCTAGATACAATAACGACCTTACTTATCAAGACTTTATTCAAGCCCATGAGAAGCTGTTTAAACAGTTTACTTATTTACCTTTAGTGACCAGAGAAGAACCTGAGCATGGCTTGCAAGGGCGTATTACAGAGTTAATTAAACAGAATGCTGTTGCGCGCTATTTTAATTTGCAAGCTTTACCTGAAAACTCCCATTTTATGATTTGCGGAAACCCCGACATGGTAAAAGAAACTTCTCAATTGTTACAATCGCTTGGATATAAAAGACACAGACGCTCTGAGCCTGGTCATATATCAGTCGAACAATATTGGTAAGCTATGAATAAAGGATGGGATTTGTTAAGGTTGCCAGCGATATTGTGTTTTATTTAGGTACTTATGAGAATTTTAAGTTTTATAGCTGCTTTAATCGTTACGTTTAGTATAAAAGCAAACCCAGCATTTGAAGAACAATCAACTGCTTTAAATAACGCGAAGACAGAGCAAGAGTTAGCGGCAGAAAAAGTAATCGATCAGTTAATTGTTGCCTATAATCAACAAGACATTAAATCATTCTTGGCTTTATATGCAGATGATGTAGAGTTCTATATGTATCCGCAAAAATTAATGTTTACGGGTAAAGAAGATTTAATTAAGCGCTATGGTTTGATGTTTAAGAAAATGAAATGTCTTAGATCAAAATCACTTAAGCGTATTACCCATGGCAGCATCGTGATAGATCATGAAAGCTCTGAAATTTGTAGTAAAGAAGCTGATGTGGTCGACAAGCGATCTGAGTTTGTAACAAGCTACCAAATTGAAAAGGGCAAAATCAAAAAGGTAGTGTTTTTTAGGTAATTAAAATGAACAAAGACATGAGGATCCAATTACTATACCGTGTTGAGCCAGGGTGCTTGGGTCCTGATGGTATTGATTATATTGAAGAGTTTTGTCAGTTTGCTGCGAAAAAAATCCCACCTCCTAGCTACGCACTTTTTGCTTTTGTGCCTAGATACGATAAGTTGCTTGACGAAAAAGAATATTCTTTAATGAATCGCAAGCTGTCACAAAGCCAAATCGAAAGTTATTTCCTTAAAATTGAAAAACCTTTAGAAGAATTCGAATCGCAAGTTGATGAATTGATAGCTTTTGCCGTTGATGCTTTTTTTGACCGTTAAAAAGTATTTTTCGTGTTAAGATAATTCGTCCAATATATGCCTTGGGAATTCAATGAGACTATTATTTTGTTTGATACTACTCTTAAGTTTTAAGGTATTTGCCGCGAATAAACTGCAGGTTGTCACTGAAGAGTGGTTGCCCTACAACTATACTAATTCTGAAGGTCAATTAGTTGGTCGTTCTACGGCTAAAGTGCGTGCTGTGCTTACTGATGCAGGCGTCGATTACACCCTCAATAGCTATCCTTGGTTACGTTCAATGCATTTAGCAAAGACACAAGCCAATACTATGATTTATTCTATTTATCGTACACCAGAGCGCGAAAACTTGTTCCAATGGGTTTGTCCCCTTATGGCTCCTGTTAAAGAGTATTTATTTACTTTAAGAACAAGAAATGACATTCAAATAGATTCTTTAGAAGATGCAAAACACTATTTGATTTCCATTGTTAGAGGCAGTGTGAGTGAAGGGTATTTGACAAATGCGGGCTTTAAACCGGGTGAAAATTTAGATTTAACCTCAGATCCAAGCTCGAGTCCGCGTAAACTTATTGCTGGTAGAGTCGATTTTATTCTACAAACTGAATATACGGCTTCAGAAAGAATGAAAGAACTAGGTTACGACTATTCAATGTTGAGAAAAGTCATTGAGGTGAAAGAAATTGATAACCGCAGAGCCTGCATGGCCTTCAGTTTAAAAACTGATAAAGAGCTTGTTCAAAAAGTACAACAGGCACTAGATAAATATAATAAAAAACATGGTGAGAGTTGAAAAACAGTACTTAGCCCAAATTTAAAAGTATAAATTTAATTAGAGTCAAAATAATGAATCCAATCATCGCAATATTAAAAGAGCACAACATAGCTGACGAGCAAATTAAAAGCCTATTTGAAACATTAACTGAAAACCCGTTGATGGCTATGGCAGTGGTTCAGCAATTAGGAATTCCACAAGACAAGTTACAGCAATTAATGGGTTTAGTGATGCAAAACCCAGGTTTAATTAAAGAAGCTGTAGATGAATTAGGGTTAGATTTTTCAAAAGTTGAAGCAGCAAAAGAAAAATTGTCTAACCAGCAGTAATAGTTTGAAAGCGGGACTCGTCCCGCTTAAATTAAATTTTTACCTTATACAAGTTAAGTTCTCGCTCTGAGCTTAATATAGTCTCAATTCTTTCCTTATTTTCTTCTTGCGCTTCAATGTACAAAGTCAGTGCATCTTCTTTATCTTTAAGCATATCTTGGCATGACACGTAATGAGAAACTTGCTCGATACCAATTAATCCACAAACCCAGATACTAAAGAGCACAACAACGATACCGCCAACCACAAATAGACCTGTAGACAGGTTAGTCACTGAAGCTGCAATACATATAGAAATGACGACGAGCAGCGCAAATAATGATTCAGTTTTAATAAGCTGAGCGACCTTGTTCGTTAGCCAACTGTGCCAAGGATGTGGTTCGTGGTTACACAGGTGAGTGATGTCCTCAACGTAGGCAATTCCTTTTACTTTATCTTCAATGTTTCTGAAAGTTTTGTAGTTTTGACTGGTTATTAAATAGTACAGCATGGTATTGACCTCGCGTGAGTTGGTACAAGTCATTACGCTGAAAACAGTGAAGCGATCGCTCTGAGGAGGTTTTAAATAAAGTATTTGGTCAATATTAAGATTTAACGTTTTATGATTTGTAAATAATGCAGTACAAAAATCAATCAGTTAGTGGGCGTTGCGTGACTTAAGCCACGCAACTTGATGTTAGCAAAATTGCTGGATGAGTTTGGTTTGCTGCTCGATTTGACTTAACAATTCTTGGCTTAAGTTATGAGAATGCTGACCATGTTGCCCACCTAAGTCGGCCAGTTCACTTACGCTCTCAACATTTAAGTTAATTTGCTTTATTACGATAGATTGTTGCTCAATGGCTGCTGCAACAGAGCGATTAAGATCGGCAAGTTCTGAAACATGCGATTGAATAGTTGATAAACTCTCGCCATTTTGACTGGCAAGTGTAACGCTGGTATTAGAAAGTAAATTACCTTGGTCCATTGAGCTTACAGCACTTTGCGAGACTTCATTGAGCTCTTGAACCAGTTGGTTGATTTCTTCTGTTGAGGCTTGTGTTTTTTGGGCCAGAGCTCGAACTTCGTCAGCAACAACGGAGAACCCTCTACCATGATCTCCAGCTCTTGCTGCTTCTATCGCTGCATTTAGCGCGAGTAAATTGGTTTGGTCGGCAATTGAATTTATCACATTTAAAATACCATGTATTTTCTCATTTCCAGCAACCAATCTAGATACGGCTTGGTTAACCTCAGCTAAATGCTCATCTAAATGATGTATGGCATCAATAACTTTATCTACCGATGATTTACCATCTTGAGTGTGTTGTTCTGAAGCCATTGCAGCGCGTGAGGCTCGTTCTACATTCGTATTTAACTCTTCAATGGTGACTGTAAATTCTTGCATGCACTGCACCATTTGTTGTACTTCGTTATTTTGCTTCTTTAAAAGCTCTGAAACTTGTTGACCGCTTTGGGTATTCTTTTGTGCATTGAGGTTCACTCTAAGTGATTCATCGTTTACGCGCCCAACTACAGCTCTTACCTTTGCTTGTTGCATTTTTATTGCTAAAGAAAGGGAGCCTACAGCATCGTTATGTCCAGAGTAAAGGAATGACATAAGTGGATTGTCGTAAGACGCTTTTGCTTCTTTAAGCGTGTATAAATAGCGTTTACGCCACCTAAGTTGCATGAAAGCTGTGACAAATAACAAAGATGTCAGAGCGAAAAAGCTTAATGATGGGGCTAAGGTTAAAGTAATTAAAGCAAGCAGAAAAGCAGCTAGCAGCCCATAAGTTACCCACTTGGTACTATCATAGTAGCGGTTTGCAACTTGCCCGGCTTGGATTTTTTGATATGCACATTCAGCTCGTTTTTTGACATTGTCGTCTAGGTAAGTCCTCACTGACTGGTATTCAACAATTTTGCCTTGCTCATTTTTTATGGGTGTAACAAAAGCATTAACCCAATAAAATCGACCATCTTTGCTTTTGTTTTTAACGGGACCCATCCATGAATGACCACTTTGAATTGTTTCCCATAGATTGCTAAAAGCAGCTTTAGGCATATCACTGTGGCGCACTAGGTTGTGTGGCTTGCCGTACATTTCTTCAGTACTAAACCCAGATACCTCGCAAAAAGCATCATTTGCATAAGTAATGCGGCTACTTTGATCTGTGGTAGATAATAAAACCGTTTCTTTTTTTAAATGTATTTCTTGGGTTCGACTTATATTCATGGGGCATTCTGTCCATTTATGCAAGAAGTGCAATATAGTCAAATAAGGTTGTTTTATAAACAAGATAAGTACGAAAAATCAGACATTTTCAAGTCTATTTGATGAAGATCAGAAGGTGTTTTTATGTGTTATAAAAACACCCTGATTATTGTGTTAAATCAATTAAATGGGTTTGTTTTTGTGCTGCTAGGCTAACTCTGTCTGCTCTGCCTTTTGTAATAAATTGTCTCGCACAGTCGGCCACAAATCGTCAGTAATACTAAAAATAGCGGTATTGCGGTAGGAGCCATCCACGAGCTTACGTTGTTTATAAGCTAAACCTTCAAAACGTGCACCTAATCGGGCAATAGCATTACGTGAGATGAGATTATTTTCATGCGTACAAAATGTCACTCTTACTAATTTTAATTGTTCGAATGCGTAATTCAGTAATAGATATTTTGAATGGGTATTTATATGCGTTTTTTGGGCTGATTTTGCAATAAATGTGTGACCGATCTCTACGCTCATATTTTGCTCATCTAGTCGGAAAAGGCGGGTTGTCCCAACTACATTATTTGTCTGCTTACAAATAATTGCCATGACCAGTTGGTTCTTGCTATCAAACTGAGCGGTTTGTTCAAACCAGGTTGTGAGGGTGGCACTGTCTTTACAATAATTATTAAATACCCAGCGCCAAATATCAGGATGACTTCCGGCTTCAAGCAAGCCTGCTAAATGATCTTGTGTCAATGGAGTGAGCTTCACTTTATCGGTTTCTAAAGTAATTAAATTAAACATGGTTTGCCTCTAAATTAATTTTTAAGTTACTTTAGAGTTATTTGGGTTAATCAAACACTACCAGTTTCATAAAAACCACTAGACCAGTTATGGTGCTTTTTTATTATTGAGTAAAGTCCTGAATTAAGATTTAATGACAATGCGATGAAAAAGTTAAGGAATGATATGAACCGCTTGTTTTTAATTCTCTTTTGCCTTTTGTTCTACCCCCATAGCAAAGCCGAAATTGATAGTAGTAGTATCACGATTGCTATACAAGACGATATTAAAGCGCAATATTATCAGTTTATTGGCAATCGTCAGATCTTAGAAATTGATGATTACAGCGGTTTAGCCGCTTCAAGAGATGTCGTAGAGCATGCTTTACTAGTGAAAGCTATCCGTTTAGGTGGTTTTGATTTACCCATTAAATATATTCAAGTAGACCATCAACCACGTAGGATCAAACTCATGGAGCAAGGCTTGATCCATCTAAGTGCCACGCCACTTTGGCTGAATGAAATAAAACAGTTTGAACACAAACTACACATAAGTAATGCCATTCTTGAAAAAGGTCGCGCCGAGGCTGGCCTCTATACTCATAGTAAGAACAATGCAGTGTTATCTGTTGATGGCCCCGCAGATTTAATAAAGCTTGTCGCAGTGTCGAATCAAAACTGGCAACATGACTGGGAAATACTCAAACAATTAAATTTTAATGGGGTATATCACACCGGTAAATATACAACCATGTTAGATATGCTTTTTAAAAAACGTGCAGATGTAATGTTGGGCCCTTTTAATAACAGTGAAGATTTGAGCTTTGAGCATAATGGCGAAACTTATCTGCCGATAAAGAACTTGAAAGTAATAATGCCTGACAGTCGGCATTTCGCGGTTTCTCGCTATACAGCTCAGAGTCAACCTCTTATAGAGGCCCTACAAAAGGGCTTAAAAATCTTGAAAAAGAAGGGTGAAATAGAAAAAGCCTATCGTCAATCAGGGTATATAAATGACAAGGTTGCGGGCTGGCAAATCATTAATTTATCATCAAAAATGTAAATTCACCTCAGTGATCGATATGACTTATACCTCGACTAACGCTGTGAAAGGGATTTAAGAAATTAGCCCACAATGAAGCCACTAGATATTGATTTTAACGATACCCAAGCGAAATATTCGCAGATTATTAATGCATATCGCGAAGCTATAAAAACGGGTGTATTACTACCTGATACAAGGTTACCTTCAGCCAGAGCATTGGCTGATTTTTACGAAGTTAATCGTCATACTGTGATGACATCTTTACAAAATTTGGTGGCGGAAGGCTGGCTTAGATCCGAACAAAGAAAAGCCTATGTTGTGAGTTCAGAACTGCCTATAGATTCTAGCGCTCAGTACAAAAAAGATCTGCCTTTAAAAGCATTTTCCTATGCGTTCGCAAAACCAGATTATGATTTTAATGAAGTAGATTTATCGGTTTTCACCCATGTGTTTGCTGGCGGAATGCCTGATTTAGCTGCATTTCCTAAGCAGGCATTTAAACAGTCATTGAATATGGCTGCAAGGCAATTCAATGACCATGATATGCATTATTCTGACAGTGCGGGTTTACCAGCATTAAAGGGTCAAATCATCTCTTATCTAGTTCAAGCGAGAGCTTTAAATATAAACGATTTACTTATATGCAATGGTTCCCAAGAAGCCTTGTTTTTAGTCGCTAAAGCGTTTATCAATCCAGGTGATTTTGTTGCTATTGAAACCTTAGGCTATCCACCGGCAAGAATGGCTTTTGAAAGCTGCGGTGCGGCATTAGTAGACATTAAACAAGATGAGCAAGGTCTTTGTGTTGATGATTTAGAAGCGCAGTTTAAGTTAAGAAAAATCAAACTATTATATTTAACACCTCTACATCAATACCCTACAACAGTGACTTTACCCGTTGCTAGGCGATTAAAGATTTATCAATTGTGTTATCAATATGGAGTGCTGATCGTCGAAGATGATTACGATCATGAATTCCATTATCAATGCCAGCCTTTACAGCCTATGGCTGCAGATGATCCCGCAGGCATTGTGATTTATATATCGACTTTTTCAAAGATAATGTGTGCAGGTGCCAGAGTGGGTTATATGCATGCGGCTAAACCCGTCTTGTCGCGTTTAAAAGCCTTAAAGAAACTCATCAATCATAAAAATGATGCTTTTATGCAACTTGCGGTCGCACATTGGATGGAAACAGGTGAATTTGAACGTCATTTAAAACGTATGACGAAGTCATATAAAGCACGCTGGAACGCAATGGCTGACACTTTTACAACACTGCAAAAGCAAGGATTATCTCTTTCATTTACCAAACCCGATGGTGGAATGGCATTTTGGCTAAACTGTCATCAAGATGTGGTCACCCTTAAGTCTAAAGCGAGAGCAAAGGGGATTTATTTTCAGTCAGAAGAAGAGTTTTACCATGCAAATTCAGTTCGCTCTTTAAAACCAAATGATGGCGAGATAAGTCATATTCGCCTTGGATTTGCTGCGCAATCAATTGAGCAAGCACAAGCCGGACTATATGAAATTTTTGCAGAGTAGTCATCTTTGATTTAGTTTTTAAGGTTATTGATCGTCACTACTGCATTTTTTATATCTTCTAAATCTGCCCGAATGGTTTTTCTGAGCTGTTGAACCATAAAACGAGACATGATGGCACTCATGAATTTTGCAAAAAGAGTATGCGCCTCACCTTTAAAACTCATAATGAGTTCACATTGTTCTTTGTGTTCGGTTATGCGCATTTCGGAGTAATAATCGCATCCGTGACTTTGTGCTTTTGTTTTATAAAACACATTCGTTTCAGACTCTGTGATCCACATTACCTCACTGGCATCTTTACCAAACATGGTTCTGGTTTCTTGCCATTTTAACCCTTTAAGCCCCTCTTTAGGTTGCTCAATAATCACTAGGCTTTTTATAGCAGAAATATATTGGTGGGCATGGCGTATATCGCTGATGATTCGCCATATTTGCTCTTTTGTTGCCGGAATGACTATGGATTCTTGAACCTTCATGGTGTTCTATGCTTTATGATTTTTATAAAGCATAGACTTAGATTGACTATTTATCTTGAACTTTTCGCCGTTTTATCTGTGTGGTTAGCGCTATTTTGCTTTAGAAGAAGTTTTATGACGAATGAGTGCATAACGGCCATTATGTAAACGTAATTCATACAATTTGTCGTATTCATCTTCTTCAATGTTCACTCTATGCCCAGACAGTAGCTTTACAAGTTGAGGCGTAGTATTGCTGTGACCTACTACTACGGCTACACCATTTGATAATTTAAGTTCACCTGCAAATTGTACTAATTCTCTTGGGTTATAGCTTTGTACCTTGAGTGAAGTTGCTTTTGCCAGCGGCGCGATGGTTTGTTGAGTTCGATTGTAATCAGTGCTGAATAGCTGTGTTGGTTTGGCTGACTGAAGTTGCTTGGCAATGTTATTGGCTCTGAGTTTTCCTTTATCCGTTAATGATGGATTATTACCGCTGGCTTTTTCACTGTGGCGTAATAAAAAGATTTGCTCTGGTTGTGCCATTAGTTGGCTAGAAAATAATAGCGCGATAACCGCTAATAAACTGAACTTCATTTTTATACTCCTTAATCTCAGTTTAGATATCGTTGTTTTTCTACATTAACAGTCTATTACTTCATTTCAATGACTTAAGGATTTTTTAATTACACAAATTGCTTAGGTAAAAAGTGTCCGATGCGGACACTTTTATCGTCCGCGGACAAGCGTGTAATACGCTATTAATCCATAACCACCTGAAAAATAAGAGCTTTAAAGTTTGGCACACTCTTGGTATCTATTTAGACATTATAGGCTCAGGAGCTAGACAATGATTTTAACGACCGCTTTTTTTGTATCACCCCTTTTGATGTTGTTGATGTCATTACTTATCAGCTGCACTGAGCAATTTTTGAATCAATAAGGAATGAGTATGATCAGAGATACCAGTGGCCAAGATCAAATGGTCCAACATAAGCCTAAAAGACTAAGACCTCTGCTGCTGATTGCTGGTGTACTGTCGATAATTACCTGGGCAGGTTACGCCATGATGAATACCGATAATGTCAGTCAATCTGTTGAAAAAGCTCAGCTACAAATCGCAACCGTTATTAAAGGTGACCTAGTCAGAGATATCGCGACAACAGGTAAAATAGTTGCAGCTAATGCGCCAAAAGCTTACAGCCCAGAGCAAGGTTTTGTCACGCTGCAAGTAAAAGCGGGAGACAGTGTAGAAAAGGGGCAAGTGATCGCTGAGGTTGAAAGCCCAGAGCTAAATAATAGTTTAAAGCAGCAAGAATCAGAGCTTGCCAGATTGCAAGGTGAACTTGCCAGAAGCGAGTTAGAAGCAAGGCGCCAAACATTGGCTCTAAATAAAACTTTAGACATGGCGCAAGTTGAACTGAGTGCTGCTAAGCGTGAAAACCGCCGAGCAAAATTATCAATAGAGAAAAGCTTGATCAGTCAAATTGATTTAGAAAAAGCAGTCGATGACTTAGCAAAAGCAAAACTGACCTTTAAACATGCACAGCAAGAGGTTGAGCTCGCCAAAGACACCTTGGCGTTTGAATTACAATCATCGCAAAGCCAAGTTGCAAGACAGCAACTGGTGGTTGATGAACTTCAAAGAAAAGTCAGCAACTTAAATGTAAAAGCCAGTGTATCTGGGATAGTTGGTAACCTGCTGGTGCAACCTAAAGCTATGGTGACTAAAAACCAAGCCTTACTCACTTTAGTTGATTTATCTGCTTTTGAAGCCGAACTACAAGTGCCAGAGAGCTATGCCAATGATTTAGGGATCGGCATGCAAGTAGAGCTGAAAATGGGCACTGAGTTAGTTAAGGGCACTTTGTCAGCCATTTCGCCTGAGGTGAACAACCGCGAAGTCACCACACGCGTGCGCTTTAATCAAAGTGATATTAGCAATATACGTCAAAACCAGCGTTTATCAGGGCGTATCTTATTAGAAAACCGCAGCGATGTACTCATGGTAAAGCGTGGTGCCTTTATGAATGCAGGCGGCTACGTGGCTTATAAGCTAAATGGCGAGCGTGCAGAACGCATCGAAATCAACACAGGTGTTACCAGTATTAACCATGTGGAAGTGTTGAGTGGACTTGCACAGGGCGATGAAATCATCATTTCAAATTACGACACATTTAAAAATGCCGATGCCTTATTGTTGAGATAAGAGCTGTTGCGATAAGAACTGCTGAGATAAGTATCGTTGAAATAACAACAAGCACATTTGGGCATCATCAACAGAATATAGACCGAATTAAAAAGGAAAGAATAATGTTAAAAATGAATAATATCAGCAAGATGTATCAAACAGAGATGGTACAAACTCATGCATTACGTGATTTTAATTTAAACGTTGAAGAAGGCGAGTTTATTGCGGTAACAGGCCCGTCGGGCTCAGGTAAAACGACCTTTTTGAATATTGCGGGCATGTTAGAGCCATTTACAGGCGGCGAATATTTATTAGACGGCATTGATGTTGGCAAACTGAATGACAATCAACGTGCAGACTTACGAAATCAAAAAATTGGTTTTATCTTCCAAGGCTTTAACCTCATACCAGACTTAAACCTGTACGAAAACGTTGAAGTGCCTTTGCGTTATCGCGGGATCAAAGCGGCTGAGCGCAAACGCAGAATTGAGCAGTGTTTGGAGCAAGTGGGTCTAGCGAGTCGAGCTAAACATTTACCTCAGCAACTATCTGGTGGTCAGCAACAGCGAGTTGCCATCGCTCGAGCGCTGGCTGGTGAGCCACGCTTTTTATTAGCTGATGAACCAACGGGTAATCTTGATAGTTTAATGGCACGTCAAGTTATGGAGCTGCTTGAACAAATTAACCGCGATGGCGCCACCATTATTATGGTAACGCATGACGCGGAGCTAGCTCGTCGTGCACCGCGGAATATTCAGGTAGTCGACGGGCAACTTGCTGATTTTACGCTATATCAGGGTAATCCAAATATGGCGGTAGGAGCTTAATATGTTTAGTCATTATATTGATTTAAGCTGGCGGAGCTTTAAACGCACGCCGCTAGTGAGCTTGCTAATGGTGATTGCTATAGGTGTGGGGATTGGCATAACCATGACCAGCTTGTCGGTTTATCACATGATGTCGATGGACCCTATTCCACAGAAGAGTGACAAACTCTTTGCGGTGCAATTACAAACCATGGATGAAGGGGAGAACTAGTGGTCACCGGATAATTTTCCCTACCAGTTAACTTATAAAGATACTGAAAGCTTATTAAAA
>ENA-OWNT01002216-OWNT01002216.1-seawater-metagenome-genome-assembly--contig:-NODE-2216-length-20914-cov-5.680664_pt1 | contig 20914 bp, 26 predicted proteins | sample MGYA00238136_ERZ651165 | MGnify/ENA primary metagenome ERZ651165 (study PRJEB26861, sample SAMN08777766) | seawater metagenome | isolation source: coastal seawater | place: USA: Florida | collected...
CGCGACACCCACCCATGGCCTGGGTGAGCCCCCACGACGACACCGGCGCGCCCAGACGGGCCAGCGTCAGGCGTACCAGCTCGAACAGCGGCCCGTCGCGGTGGGTCGCTCCGACGAACAGCCCGCACCACGCGAAGCACAGGTCGCCGTCCTCCAGGTGCCACGCGGGCCACAGCCGGAGCGGAAGGTCGTCGTCCCAGCCGATGCCCGCACGAAGCGCGAAGACGTGCACCGGGAACATGGCGAGAGCCACGACCGCCACGACGACCGTCGGGTCGCGCTTGCGCGTCGCAGCGGTGAGCACCAGGTGGGTCTTGCCGATGACGAGCTTCACGCTCCCGCCCACAGCAGCGCCCACACGAACAGGCAAGCGAACGCGGGTCGGGCCACGGCGTCGAAGGCGGCCTCGCCCAGCTCCACCGCGGAATCCTTCGCTGGTTGCGGCCTCGTCCGCCGCCAGAACGACGCCATGATGGCCAGCGCCCACGCAGTCAGCAGGTCGACCGGCTCGGCGCCGCGTGGCACCGCAAGCTCGCTCCACATCCACTGGAACGCCGCCGCTCGGAAGAACACCGCGATCGGCGCCATGGCTAGGCGGCCAAGCAGCAGCAGCACCTCTTCACCAGGGTCACGCATCGTATTCGTCTTGCTCACAGCTCCCTCCCGGTGCTCGGCCGCACCCACTTCATCCGCCAACCCGCCGCCCCCAGCAGGAGGCGGTTGCTCGTCGAGCCCGCCACCCACCACGCCAGCCCGGTCGCCAGCCACGACTCCGAGGCCGCGTAGGCCAGCGGGGCAACACACATGGCGATGGCCACGCCGCCGAGGCAGCTGACCAGCAGCTCCGGATCGTCCTGTTCTTCCTCGCTCATGCTTCCTCCCAGCCCGGCAGCCCAGCGCGCTTCAGCTGCCGCTCCCGGTAGGCGAGCGCGATGGCCATTTCCTGGTCCGGCGACAGCGGCCACGGGATGTCCTCGCCGTGGAACTCCCGCATCGCCGCCGACGCCACCCGCGCCGCTTCGCCAAACTGGATCAGCACCACGCCGCCCCACGACGGCAGGTCGATCCGCACGCCATGGCCAGCGACCGCTTGCACGGCATGCGCATAGGCGACCACCAGCTCCAACGGATCGGTGATCAGCACCGACGGCAGCCGCTCCCTTCCCTCGCTCATGCTCCCTCCCCTGGCCACCACGTGACCCACTCGTCCTGCTTCCCGAAGCGCCCCTCGACGCCCGCCGTCAGCTCGGTCACCCGCCACCCGGCGGCCACGAGCTCGCCCACGGGCTCCGCCTCGCTCACGAGCACCGTGCGCCCCTCCCGGGCGTGCCGCAGCGCCAGGGCGACGACCTCGGCGCGGCTCATCGACCCGTCGGGGTAGCCGGTGGTCCCGGCGTAGGGCGGGTCGAGGTAGACGACCGCCGGACCACCAGGGTCGGCCTCGAGCAGCTCGACGGTGGGCAGGGCCCGGATGCGCTCCACCAGGCTCGGCACCTGCGGGCGCACCCAACCGAACCGCTCCGTCTCCGGCACGCCGTAGGCCGACACCGGGTTGAAGCCCGGGGAGCACCACCGCCCGCCCAGCCCCGACACGGCCTTCCCGCAGTAGCTGATGCGCTGCAGGAACAGGAACTGCGCGGCGCCGACTGGGTCGCGCAGGTAGGCGGCGCCCTGCAGCTCGTCGTACAGCTCCCGCGGCTCCCGGCTCCCCAGCTCCTCGAGGGCGTCAGCGACCGCCGACCGCGTTCGCGGGTCCACCAGCAGCAACGGCCACACCCAGCCCCACGGGCCGGTGTCGGTGAGCACCACCCGTCGCGGGCGGCCCAGCGCGCCCGCCTCCGCGAGCACCGCGTGGAGCTCGCGGCGGAGCCTCCACTTCGACCCTTGGTAGGGCATCAGGCCCGCGTCGGCGCCGAGCAGCGACAGGGTGAGCGCCGCCGAGCCCGCGCAGGGCTCGATGAGCAGGTCGCTGGGCCGTGCGGGCAGGTGGAGGGGGAGCGGGAGGGTGGCGGTCACTGGCCCGGCTCTCCGCAGCACCTGCGAAAGCCGCGCTGCACGAAGAACCCCTTCGACGCCATGCAGTACGGGCAGACCCACTCCGGCTCTGGGCCGAGCGTCGTCTTGGGCGCTCGATGGTGCCCCGCCTCGATGCGATCGGCGTGGCGGCGGGACGGCTCGTCGGCGAAGCTCCGCAGGTAGCGCACGACGGCAGCGTCCTGGGCGTCGCGGATGGCGTCGACGCGGCGGCGTAGCTCGGCCTCGATGGCAGCCGTGACCCGTGGGTCGGTGCCGTCCTCGATGCGGACGGTCAGCGTGTGGTCAGGCATCGGTGGGCTCCTCGGGCATGCGGACGATGGCGCCCGGCTTCAGCCGTGGCAGGAGGGCGTCGAGCCAGCCAGGCGGCGGCCAGTCGAGCAGCGCCACGCCGTCGAAGGCGGTCTCTGCCGGCAGCTCGTGCGCGAACGCCACGGCGGTGACGAGCCCACCTGCTACGCCCGGCCACACGATGGGCGCCGTTGCCGCGCCGAGGGCATCGGCAAGGTCGGTGGCCACGATGATGATGCGGGGCGGGGTGGTCACGGCGCCTCCTCGTCATCGGGGTCGATGTCCACGGCTGACCAGCGCTCCAGCGCCGCCAGCCCCAGGCCAGTGAGCTGCCAGCCGCCCGCGTGAGGCTCGATCAGCCCGCGCCGAGCCAGCGACCCGCTACTGCGACCGTTGAGGCGGGCACCGAAGCGGTCCGTGCGCTCTCGGCGCACCGTCCCCAGGAGCACGCAAGCCGGCCAGATCGCGATCATGCGGCCCTCCGGCAGCACAGGAAGGCCCTGGCCGAGGCCTGCCACCCCTCTGCCAGCTGGCCGGGCTCGCCCTCGGTGTGGTCGGGCGATGGTGACCAGCCCGCCGTGCGCGCCTCCCAGTAGAGACGCATGGCAGACCAGCCGATGGGGAGCTGCAGCTGGGTCACACCGCCTCCTGCGCCAGCGGCGCGCCGTCGAGGACCACGCGCCACCCAGCCGCCACCAGGGCCTCGGCCGCCCAGGCTCGGTGGCAGCGCCCTTCCGCAGCGGCAGCCCTCGAGCAGGCGCAGATGAGGGTGTCCCCGTCCGCCACCGGTCGGCTGCCGCCCTCGAGGAGAACCGCGGTCAGCTCGCCGGGCACCAGCTGGCGGGCCCGCGCATGGACGTCGCGCAGGTAGCGCCCTCGGTAGGCCTCCATCGGCAGCCGCCCTGCCTTGGCGCCGGCGACCAGGGCCCATTCGGGGACGAGCGCTGGGACGCGCCCGTCGCCCAGCTCGCCGAAGCGGGGTCGAGGGCGGGCCATGATGGTCAGCACCCGGCCTGGCCCGCGATGGGGCGGGCGGCGCGATGCGGCGTTGGTGAGGAACACCGTGGGGTGGTCGGCCGCGCTCATGGGGCGGCGTCCATCCAGCTGGGCTCGTCCGGCTCCAGCTCGCGCTCGCGCTCGCGGCGCATGAACGCCGCGTCGAGCTCCAAGCCGCGGGCCTCGGAAGCCTCGGTCGCCTCGGCCTCGGAGGCGAAGCCGCCCTCGGCTTCGCACACCTGGCCGTCGAGCCAGAACTCGTAGCACCAGCCGTCGTCGGAGAGCGCGACGCGCATGCCGTCGCCGCTCGTGGGGTTGTCTTCGATGTCGATGCGCTGGGTCATGGTGAGCACCCCGTATCGTATATTTGACTATACGTGGTCTACTTGGATGTATTTCGTAGCCGCACGAACACCGTCGAGGAACGCCAAGACCGCCGCTACAACCACGGGTTCCCCCTGGAGGGACAGTGTCCCGGACGACGCATCGACACCCCAGCCGAGGCACGGATGCAGCTGCAGGGCCCACGTCCGCCACTGCTGCAGCTAGTCCGGGCGCGCGTAGCTACTTCTACTGGAAAAGACGTCACAAATCCGCCTGCTCTTCTTCCAGAAACGAGGGCCCGGCCCCCTCGAACGCGAGCTAGGTCGTCGCGAATCATCGAAACCGTGGTTAGGATTCCTTCGGAGGTTCCAATGCTCGGTTTGACGGTGGTGGTTGCGGTGGCTCTCGCACAGGAAGACACCCGTGAGGTAGTGGATAACGGAGACGGCACGTGGTCCGTTCGCGCGGACGACGTTCCGACCACAGATGCCGGCGGTGGCACGTGGCGATACCTCGGCCAGGTCCGAGCCCCCTACGAGAGGGCTCCCCGACCCCCGATGCCGGTGACCGCTGGCGGCACGCGCCCGCTGCCTCTTGCAGAGGAGCTCTTGTCGCTACGCATGACCGACGCCAGTGGGGCTGTGTGGGAGCTTCAGGATGTGAACGAGGAGGCCATCGATCCCGACTTGGCTCGGGCGGCACAGGAGAACTCGGACGCGTGGCAAGCTGTCGACGAGCCCATGCGGATCGATGGCACGTTCTATCCAGACTCGTGGTTTAAGAAGAACTGCGACAGCGATCCCGAAGACGACATCCGATTGTGGAATGAGGACGAGTCGCGGTTCAAGGAAACGTCCCCTTACACGGCTCGCCAGGAAGGAGCCGTCTACGTGAACGCCAATGGCTTGAATTGTAGCGGCGCTCTACTACTTCAACGCTGGGTTCTCAGCGCCGCCCATTGCGTGATGGATGAAGACGGTGAGTTTGACGTTCACTCGTGGGAAGTCACCGTGCGAGACGTCTACGGCAACGAGAGGAATGGTCTCCAGATGTTCGTTCCCTCCGCCTACACGCATGAACACGACTACGGCGACGACTGGCTTCTCATCAAGCTCCAGGCTGCCTTCTCCGGCCTACAAGATATGGACCTTTACGACGGAGCAGACCAGGACTTCATCGCGATTGACGACAACGTGCACATGCTCGGCTATCCCGTCTACACATGGCAGTACGTTGGCCTGGCGCCACCGTTCAATAATGCGATTCACGAATGCGAGAGGAATGAGCTGGGACCCGTTGGCCAAGAGGAAGAGCTATACCATCAGATCGACGCAGAGGTTTCCTCGGTGACGCCAAGCCTAAAGCGAGTTCTAATGGAATCTGACGGTGGAGGTGGACAGTCCGGGGCACCATACTTCTTCTGTCCTACGGGCGCTGACGACGTATGTGCATTTGGTGACAAGGCCAAGATCATCTCCACGCATGCCGGGCACTGGAGCAACCTCTGGAATTACCACAACGTGGGACCTCGTGCAGCGACGATTCGCCCACAGGTTCAATTCATCATCCAGAACAACTAGAGCGGCGACAGGGAGTACCTGTGATTTGGATATCCCTTGCATTGGTGGGATGCTCCTCTGGGGGAGAAGTGAGGCTTGCTGACTGCATCGCATCGCAGGAAGAAGCCGTCTCGCTGGATGAGCCCCATCCTGACCACGGCTTCTCTGCGCGAGAGGCGATCGGCCAACTGACCTCGCAGGTGTCGACTAGCGCAGAGGTCTTCGCCAGTGGGCAGCGGGTCGACGTCGACGTGGTCGTCTCGTCGCTAGCCGCGTCTGATGAGGCCCGGCTTGTGACCTATGACATCGGCGATGAATGCCCTGTGGGACGGGTGCTACAGGTCGACATCGAACTGTTGACGGAAGGGACGATTGCCGGCTTTGAAGTCACGGGAACGCGACTGGCTACCGTCGACTTCGTAGGCTTGCAGGCCGAAGACATCACATTTCCGGAGGATAGCGTCGCAGTGGCCGGAAGCGTCGATGACGGCCTGCGGATCGCGGTGCTCAGCATTGACGAAAAGGCCGGTTTTGATGCTCCCGCAGACGCATGGAGCTGGTACCTTGGCCCCATGGCCAGGAAGCGCTACGACTGGAGCCAGTCTCTCCGTCGAACCGACCTAATGGTTAAAATCGATCGGCCTGATGCAGAGCCGGCCTATCATGTGCTGCTGTCCTTTGATGGCCGACCCGAAGATCCTGATCAAACAGGCGTCGATACCGAATAGTCCGCGGATGGCGTGAGGCTATCGAGCACCAACGCCTCCGAACAGCTGGTCATACAGGTCGCGGTCGATGTCCTGGACCACCTCCCGCGGCGGTGGCTCGGGCGCTGGCGCACCGGTGGCCCGAGCGACCCACTGCTGCATCGCCTGGGTGCGGGCCGTTGCGTCGCGGGTCTCGCGCTCTTGGAAGTCGATCACGGCCATCGATGTGCCGTCGACCTGGTCGTCGTTGGTGCCCGCAGGGAAGCTGCACAGCTCGAGGACGTAGTCGCCGATCCAGGGCGCCCACTCCGGGCTCGGCAGCCACACCTGCCTCGCCTCGAAGCGCGTCGCGGCCACCTCGGCCCGGGTCACCTTGCTCCCGTGCGGGTCCGGGAGGAAGGGGATGAGGCCGCTCACCACGGTAGCCAGGTCCGACAGCAGCGCCGCGCCGTTGGCCTTCTTCTCGATGACCACCCTCGTGGCCGTCGCCCACTTCGTCCGGAACATGCGCAGGGCCTTCCGCGCCACCGGGTAGGACATGCGCTCCCGCACCTGGTCGAGCAGGTAGAGGGACGCCCAGCCCCGCCTCCCCCAGGCCTGGATCGCGACGAAGTCTGCGCCTTCGGTGTCGTCGAAGGTCGCGTCGACGACGATGATCACCTCATCGAGCGTGCGTGCCAGTGCAACGGGGTCGCCGGCGTAGTGCTGCATCCACGCCCGGTGGAAGACGGCGCCGGCGGCGGGCACCGGCCGCTGCTGGTAGAGCGCCGCGAAGTTGCGCGAGCCCATGTTGCGCTTCTTCCGCCGCAGCACCTCGATGGGGTAGCGGTCGGGGTGCAGCGCCTCCCCCGCGCGGCGGTGCTCTTCGTCCTCTTCGGCGATGGCCGGGAAGTCGACCTTCCGCCAGGTGTCGCCCGTGCCGGTCCGCTCGGCCTCGAGGAGACGCCCGACCAGGTCGTCCTCGTGCCAGCGCGTCATCATGACCAGCACGCCGGCGCCGGGGGCGAGGCGGGTCTCGGCGACGGTCTGGTACCACTGCCAGACCCGCTCCCGCTTGATGGGGCTGTCGGCCTCCTGGCGGTCCTTGACCGGGTCGTCGATGACCAGGACGTGGGCGCCGTTCCCCGTCAGCGGCCCACCGACGCCGACAGCCTTGTAGCAGCCGCCCTCCCCCGCGAACTGCCACTTCTCGACGCCGTCCTTGCTAGGGTCCGGCGCCAAGCGGGGGAAGAGGTCGAGGGAGTCGGCGCGAACCCCTCGCGCGTCGCGGGACATGTCGTTGGCCAGGTTCTGGCCGTAGGACGCCAACACGAACTCGTGGTCGGGGTGCTGGCCGAGGTGCCAGACCGGCCACCGTCGCGACACCAGCTCGCTCTTGCCGTGCCGAGGCGGCACCGTGACGATGAGCCGAGGCGAGCGGCCGGCGGCGACCTCGCGGCTGAACCACTCGAGCTCGGCGGCGAGCTTCTCGTGGAACCACCCGACCTGGTAGCCGCGGAAGCCTCTCCGCACGAAGGACATGAGGTCCTTGCGCGCGAGGCCTCGCTGGGCCTCTTCGATGGTGGCGAGCTCGGCGGCGGTGGCGTTGGGTCGCAGCGCCTCGAGGCGGTCGTACTGGCGGTGCAGCGTCACGTCGGCAGGCTCGTCATGGCGGCGGCCTCGTCACGGCCAGATGGGCCGCCGCCCGCATCGGCAGTTGATGGCGTCGCCGGGGTGCCCCTCGGTTGGGTGCGGGTCGTCGATGCGACGGATGGTGCCGTGCAGCCTCACGTGGAGGTCGCGCACCCGGGTGTCGCGCCTCGACCACCACTGGTAGCGCTGGACGCCGAACTGGCCGGCCCGGGCGATGAAGACGGTGGACGTGAGGGTGCCGATCTGGTCGCGGGCGATCACCGCCGCCCGGTTGCGGGCGTAGCGCCGTGCGTCGCGCAGCGCCTGACCCCGCGCGAGCTGCGGGTCTTGCTGCTCGAGCAGCTGCACGCGCGCGATCAGCAGCAGCCCCAGCGCGTCGAGCCGAACTGCGTTCTGCATCGCCCACGCCGTCCGCTCGACCTCGAGCGGACGCACCCCGCGCTCAGCGGGCGCCAGCGACCGGGTGGTGACGTGGTCGACGCTGCGCGCCAGCGGCATGAGGGTGGTCGGCCGGGTGCGCAGCGTCGAGCGGTAGAGCGCCGCGACGGCGACCAGCGGGGTGCCCGACTCGACCAGCTCTGAGACGGTGCGAATGCGTCGCTCGAGCAGCCGCCGGTGCTGCGCCTCGAGGTGGTCAGGATGGCGAACCAGCTCCATGCATCACACCGACCACCGGGCGAGGACCGGCATCCCAGGCCCTGCGTGCGCGGTGAGCCAGTGGTTGAGCTCGTCGAGACCAGCAAGCGCGACGTCGACCGGCAAGAAGCCCGGGTCGACGATGAGCAAGACCGCGTCGCCCTCCTCGTGCAGGCGGCCGTCGCCGTCGGGGTAGAGGCGTGCGACCAGGGCGCGGAGGGCGGGGCTCACTCCTCCGCTCCGGCCTTGTCGAGCTCGGCCATCGCGGCCGCCACCGCGTCGTCGACATCCTCGGGGATGGGCACGTCGGTGAGCTCTGACCGGTAGCCGTCGGGCCCGAAGCGCTGCTCGGCCACCGTCTCGGGCCCGTACACGCCGGCCGCGATGTAGATGGAGCTCGTCTCCGCCTCCGTCTTGCGCGTGTCGGCCTGCTCTTGCGCGCTGGGCACCGACAGCGGGTTGAACTCCAGCTTCCAGCCATCGGAGCCGAAGACCTGGCGGTAGAGCCGCTCGAGCGGTGGCCGAGCCTTGCGCTCTTGGATGCGGCCGATGGCCCGGTCGAGCTGCTGCCGCGCCGCCTCGCCATCAGTGTTGAGTCCCGAGGGGCTGTCGGCGAAGAGGTAGAGCTGGGGGATGCCCTCGACGGCGCCGATGTCGAAGCGCATCTGCTCGGCGAGCTGCTCGAACCCGGTGGGCGGGTTGCCGTGGTTGTGGACCTGGTCGTTGGCCCCGAGCACGGTCGCACCCATGATGCCGCGCATGAGCGCCATGAGCTTGACCCGCTGCTCCATCGCCTCGCGCTCGTCCGAGGTCACGAGCGCGTCGAAGTCGGACAGCTGGATGATGGTCTCGCGCAGCTCTTGGGCCAGCTTCGCGCCGCCCATCATGGTGCCGATGTAGCGCTGCAGCACGTCCCAGTAGGCCTCGACCACCGAGTCGTCGGGCATGGCCTCCGAGCGCGCCTCTGATGGGGGGCGGGCGGCACCGCGGAACCACATCACCCTGGTGCGGTGCACCCGCAGGGCGTTGACCCAGAAGTACTCGGGCTCCCGCCACCCCGGCGAGGTGGGGTCCTCGAGCAACGGGCCGCACGTGAAGTCGCGCGCGTCGACCACGTTGATGGCAGTGATCACCTCACCGGCCGGCAGCGGCGTCGCCGGGTCGCTCCCCCTCGAGGCCATCACCCCGAGCGCGCCACCGTAGAGCCGCGACCAGCGCAGGCCATCTTCGACGGCGGCCCGCACCTTCAGGTCGCGGTGCACCTGCTCGAGCCGATCGCCGCCTCCGGCCCCGAGCGTCCACCCCGCCCGAACCGCCTCCGCCGAGGGGAAGTCTACGATTCGTCGCACGAGGCCGACGAACCGATACAGCAGCAGAAGTTGTGACGGCGTAAGCGAACGGCGGTTCTTGTTGGGCATCAGCGCAACGGTCTTGTCGCTGCCACCGCCCAGGTCGCTGATCAGGTTGACCAGCGCGGAGTCTCCTCGAACGGTCACGGAACCGCCGTCGGAAGGCTCGGATTGGGCTGGCGGGTGATCGGCGTTGGGGGCGCTCATGCCCTGCCTCCTGCAGCGGCCCCCACCGACCCGGGAGACTCCGATGCATGCACGCCCCCTCCTCGCGCTCCTCATCCCGCTGTCCATCGCTGGCTGCCCCGATGTGGGCAAGATCGACGCGGGCATCGAGGTGGAAGCCGGCGGCGACACCACCGCCGAGGACCTCTGCCTCGACCTCCTCGAAGAGTGTCTCGACGCCGGTGTCTCCGAGGAGAGCTGCCTCGCGCTCACCGACGAATGCCTCACCGGAGAAGCCGAAGAAGGCGCCGACGAGGGTGATCTCGAAGAAGAGTGCTTCGAGAACTACGACATGTGCCTGTGGTCTGGCGTGGGCTGGGACGTCTGCGACGCAGAGCTGATGGTCTGTCTCGGCGAGCCCATCCCCTGGGACGACGACAGCTGGGACGACGGCGGCTGGGACGACGGCGGCTGGGACGACGGCGGCTGGGATGACCCCTACGGCTACGGCTACGGCTACGGCTACGGATATGGCTACGACTGGTACGGCTACGACTGGTACGGCTACGACGACGGTGGCTACGGCTACGACTGGTACGGCTACGATGACTACGACTGGTACGGCTACGACGACGGATGTGGCGATGAAGAAAGCGACGCCATGAACGCCTGCTTCGACGAATTCGACACCTGCATCGCAGCGGGCGAGTCGCTCGGCGACTGCTCCGTGGCCCTCGACGACTGCCTCGAAGCGGCTGGTGTCTCGGTCTGTGGCACAGGCGGCTGAGCATGAGCCAGCCCGGCGAACCCATCGCACCCCTCGACGTGGCGGACCTCTACCGCCGCCACGGGGCGATGGTTCTCCGCCGGGCCCGCCGCTTCTTCCCGGAGGAGGAGGCCCGCGACGTCCTCCAGGAGGTGTTTGTGAAAGTGGTGCACGCCAGCGACCGGTTCCGGGGAGACTGCAGCCCGGCCACGTGGCTCTACCAGATCACCACCCGGTACTGCATCACCCGCCGGTCCCAGCACGCGCGCCGGGCCGAGCTCTGGCGGGAAGCCCAGCCCCACCACTGGCAGTCGCCCGTCAGCGCGGCCGACCAGGAAGTCCGCAGCCGCTTCGCCCGAGCGTGGCGCGACCTCGACCCCGAGCTCGTGCTCATCGGCGTCTACCACCACCTCGACGGCATGACGCAAGCCGACATCGCCACCCGCCTGGGGGTGTCCCGGCGCACCGTTGGCAACCGACTCGTCGAGCTCCAACACCTGTGCCGGTCGGCCACGGAAGGTGCCAAGTGACCGACCCCCTCTTCACCCGCGACGGCCACCTCCTCGACCTGGCCCTCGAGCGCTTCGTCGCCGATGACCTGTCGTCCGATGAACAGGCCCTCTGCGACACCCACCTCGCGCTGTGCAGCCCCTGCGTCGCCCGCTTGGATGCCCTGCGCGCGCTGCCCCTCGACCTACCTCCACTCGTTTCCCCCTCCGAGCCGCCACCTGCCGTCCGCCGTCCCTCCCGGCCGAGCTGGTGGGGGCTCGGAGGCACCCTCGCCGCTGTCGCCGCCGCTGCCGGGGTCGCCCTCTTCGTGCCGTCCCCCCAGCCGGCCGACGTCTTCCAGTCGCGTGGCGCCGACCTCCACCTCGAAGTGTGGCTCCACGACGGCGACGACGTGTCCCGCGTGTTCGACGGCGACCCCGTTGTGGCCGGAGACCGCGTGCGCTTCCGTGTCGATGTGAATGCCCCCGGGTACGTCATTGTCGCGGGTGTCGACGCCACCGGCTCCGTCTACCCTGGAGCCCCTCAACACGGCCCGGCCATCTTCGTCGAGCCCGATCCAGAGCCCTTCCTGCTCCCCGGTGCCCTGGGATTTGACGACACCCCCGGCGAAGAGCTGCTGGTGGCCGTACAGTGTCCCGAGCCGGTGCGGATGGCAGACCTGGAGGACGCCCTGCGCGATGTCGAGCCCGCCTCCGAGCTCCCCGGGCTGTTGCCTGGATGCAGCCAGGACAGCGTCCGCCTCGTGAAAGCCGACCCGGAGCCGCGATGACCCCTGCGGCCCTCCTGCTCGGCCTCACCGCCCTCACCGCTGCAGCAGAGCGCCGCTACGCCTTGGTGATTGGCGCCAATGAAGGCGACCGCGACGAGCTTCCCCTCCGGTATGCCGAGCGCGATGCCGAGCGCACCGCCGATGTCCTGCGAGACTTCGCCGGCGTCCAGCCCGAAGACCTCGTGCTCCTCGAGAGCCCCGACGCCGCCACCGTCACCCGTGTCCTCGCCAGCCTGTCCCACCGGGCCGCTGCCGACGACGCGGGCTTGCTGTTTGTGTACTACTCGGGCCACGCCGACGCCGGCTCCCTGCACCTCGGCGGCACCCGGCTCCCCCTCGACCAGCTCACCGACCAGCTCCGCGACACCCCCGCCGACGTCAAGGTGCTCGTCGTCGATGCCTGTCGCGCCGGCGAGCTCACCCGTCGCAAGGGCGCCGCCCCGGCCGAGCCCTTCGAGCTGGATGTACAAGACCGCATCGACAGCCAGGGCCTCGCCATCATCACGTCCGCAGCTGCCGGCGAAGATGCCCAGGAGTCCGAGCACCTCCGCGGAGGCGTGTTCACCCACCACTTCCTCGTGGGCCTCCAAGGCGCCGCCGACACCTCCGGCGACCGCATGGTCACCCTGTCCGAGAGCTACCGGTACGGCTTCCACCAGACCATCCTCACCACCAGCCGCGCCCCCGTGCTCCAGCATCCCAGCTACGCCTACGAGCTGAGCGGCCGCGACGACCTCGTGCTCACCCGCCTCGAGTCCCCCGACGCCGCCGCCAGTGTCGTCCTCGAAGATGAAGGCCAGTACATCATCTTCGACGACAGCTTCCGCGATGCCGAGGTGGTGGCCGAGCTCGACGTCCGCCAGGAAACCCGCCTCTACCTCCAGCCCGGCCCCTACCGCGTGCGCTGGCGGGTGCCCCACGAGGTACGCGAGACCGCCGTCACCCTCGACGTTGGTGAGGAACGCTTCCTGTCCGGCGCCGACATGGCCGAGCTTCCCATCGGCCAGACCGTCCGCCGCGGCGACCTCGCCCAGCGACGCAGCGCCCTCGGCTTCATGCTCGGCGGCGGCTTCACCGCACCATGGACCCCCGACACCGGCACCGCACCAGTGGGCGCAGCCGGGTTCCGCCTCGACCTCGAGCCCATCTCGGTCCAGGCCCGCGCGCGCGGCAGCCAGAGCACCTCCAACAACGCCGTCTTGTCCATGGACCAGCGCGTTCTCGGTGCCGACCTCACGCTGCTGCGCATGCTCGACGTCGGCCGCATCTCTCCCGGCATTGGCCTGCGTGGCGGCGCCGACCGGGTGTGGCAGACCTTCGACACCCGCGGCGTAGCCCCCGACCGCGTCGCCACCCTCGGGCGTGTGAGCCCGGTCGCCCGCGTCGAGGTGGCTGTGGCCGCGCGTTGGGTGGTCGGCCTCGAAGGCGGCCTGTCCGTGCTATTTGCTCCTTCCACCGGTTCCACCGAGACCACCGTCGCCCCGGAGCTGTCTCTTGACCTGCTCACCTATGCGTTCTGAAGTGCGTGGGATCACCCTCCTGGCGGCCGTTCTCGTAGGGTGTGGCGACCCCCTCGTCGGCGCGGACTACCTGGGCGAGCCCCTCGCGGTGGTCGACGGCCAGGTGATTCTCGAAGACGACCGCGGCGACATCGACTGGTCGAAGCTGCATGTGTCGCTGTTCTGGTCGGGTGGGTCGTCGGTCGACCGTCGCTCCGAACAACAGGTCGTGGTCGAGACCCAATTCCCCGCGCTGTACACCATCACCGTCTACACACCGCCGCCCGAGCGCGTGCTGCATCCGGTGGGCGACGGCTCGGCCAGCGTGGCCCTCGGGATGCCGCTGCTCTACCTCGACGAAGATGCCGACCAACGCTGGGATCCCGCCACGGAGCGTGTGTTGGGCGGTGCCCTCGACGCCATCCTCGTCTACACCACCGCCCCGCTCGAAGCCGATGTCCTCAAGCCCTCGGCCAAAGATGTCGGCTTCTACGGAGGCTGGTTCCCGGGGCTCTTGGGGGGCAACGGCCTCGACGTCGAGCGCCAGCGCCTTCCCGCCGGCTTCCACTCCGCCCTGTCCTACAACGGGCTGTGCGAGCTCGAACAAGGGGAGATGCCCGCGGTCCTGCAGCCCGGCGACCCCGTCGACCTGTTGGTGGGCGACTGGTGGGACTCCCTCGTAGACTACGACTGCGACGGCACCTTCAACGAATGGTACGGCATGTGTCCTTCGCAGTGGGACATGGCCGAGCTGTGCCAGCAGCCCGAGGTCTTCATGCACGACCCCTGGCTGTCGTCGTGCCTCGACCTCTGTGGCTGACCTCCGCGACTGCCCTTGCCGAACCCCGTCGAGCACGGCACGTTGGTCCCATGAGCCACGCCCACCAGTCCTGTCGAGAAGAGATGCGCGACCGCCTTCGCGAGGTCGGTCTCCGCGCAACCCGCCCCCGTCTCGCCGTGCTGGTCGAGCTTCATGAACAGGCCGGCCCGCTGTCGCACCCCGAGCTGATGGAGCTGCTGGGGGCCAACGACTTCGACCGGGCTTCGGTCTACCGCATCCTCTCCGACCTCGCCGACGCCACCATCCTCCGCCGCATGGATCTGGGCGACAAGGTGTGGCGCTACGAGCTCATCGACCGCTGCCGCACCATCGCCGACGACCACGCCCACTTCCTGTGCGTGGGGTGCAACCGGGTCACCTGCCTGCCCGAGCTCGAGCTGCGGACTGTGGGTGGCGGCCCCCTGCCCGTCGAGCTTCAAGGCGCCGAGCTGCACCTGAAGGTGACGGGCCGGTGCGGAGACTGCACCGGGAACGCCACCTAGACGTGTGGGCCGTCCGGGATGACCGAGTCAGCGTTTCCGCCGGCGTCGTCCCCCGGAAGGGCGCGCACCTTCAGTTCGCCGCGACCACGAACGTGACCTGGATGTCGTTGTCGCCGCCGATGGCCGAAAAACCGCCATTCTTCACGTCTTCCGCCGACGACGCGGTCTTCACGGCGTTGCCGCTCTCCGGGGGCATGTGCCGCAGGGTCACGGTGAGCTCGCCCGAGCCTGTGGCGGTGGCGGTCATGAGGTTGTCTACCCCGAGCGGCAGGCCGTCGGCGTCGGAGTCGTTGTAGGCGTGCTCGAGGAATGCACCGGCCGAGTCGGACGCAGGGCCCACCACAGCCGAGCCCGTGAAGAAGAACTGGTGTTCCTCCCCGTGCGCGATGATTTCCGTGGTGACGTCTTCGGGTGGGTCTTCGAGCTGGTTGGTCACCTCGACATTGAGCTCGTACGCGGTGCCCGAGGTGAGGGCGATGTCGTCGATGAGGATGTCTACGCCATCGCCTTCCGGGTCTTCCCACGCAAACGAGGTCGTGGTGCCGGCACCATCGGTGAAGTGGAGCGTCAGCGCGGTGCTGACCCCGTGGTTGTGGTCGTGGTGGTGGTCGTCTTCGTCTTCTTTGACGTCGCTGCAGGCCACGAGGACGGGGAGCATCAAGAGGGCGGGATGCAGGTTCATGGCGTCTCCTACGAGGTGGTCAGAGGTCCACGCTCACGCGCAAACGGATGTCGCGACCGGGTTGGTCGGCGTAGTAGCGAAGCAGGCTCGTGTACTCGCGGTAGGCGGTGTCGAGCAGGTTGGTGCCTTGGAGGCCCACCCGCCATGTGCGGTCGGCGGGGCGCAGCTCGGCGGTGGCTTCGGCATGGAACAGGGTGGCGCCGGCGGGGGCGGGCACCACATCCACCGAGTCGTCGGCGCGGGACTGGCGGCCGATGCGCTCCACCTCGACGCCGAGGGCCCACTGCTGGATGGCGCCTGGCGGGGGAGGGCGCACCGAGAGGGTGGCCGAGACCTGGTCGGGGGGAATGCCCACCAGATGGTCGCCCGTGGCCTGGTCGACGGCCCGCACCATCGACGCTTGGGTGCGCAGGCCCACCACCTCCTGGGGGGCGATGTCGACGAAGCCGTCGGCGCCTACGAAGTTCGCGGTGATGGGACGGACCGTGTATTCAGGCCAGCTGCCGTCGATGGTGACCGTGTAGGTGGGCTCGCCTGCGTCGTTCAGGGCCGGCGCGAAGTAGATGTAGTCGTTCACCCGGTTCGCGAACCCGCCCACTTCCGCGGCCACGAGCCAGTGAGACAGGGTGGCGGTGGGGGACAGGCCCCAGGTGGTCTCGACGCCCAGGCTCGGGTCGCCGATGGCGAAGACCGGCAGCGATGGGGCGGAGCCGATGAGGTACAGCTCGTCCGAAGCCGGGAAGCGGCTGGCGCGTGACAGGTCGAGCTTGAGGTCGAGGGTGTCGTCGATGGCGTGCAGCACCCCGCCCATCGAGACCGACGCCGTGTCGAAGTTTCGCGCGCACGCCTGGCCGCTTTCGTAGGCCGAGCAGTCGTCTTCCGAGAGCGTGCCGCGGGCGACGTGGCGGTCGAAGTCGTCGGTGAGGATGTACGCGGTGCGGGTCATGTGGTCGAAGCGTCCAGCGAAGGACACCGCGCCCCGTGGGCCCATCACCCGTCCGTGTGCGAAGGCCCCGCCCGAGAACGCACGGTGGTTCGGAATGAGGGCATACCCGCGGTACACGTTTTCCTGGAAGCCGCCCTGGAGGCCCACGCCGGGGTCGACTCTGCGCTTGCCCAGCACGATGCGCGGACCTTCTCCGTGGACATCCAGGCTGTGGGTGCGCAGCGTGAAGTCGTACTGGGCGCCCACGGTCTCGGCGCTCCGGACCTGCGCATACTCGAGCCGGTGGTTGCGCTGGAAGGCATAGATGGCGCCCCAGGTCCAGCCGTCGACTGCGCCCGTCTCGAGGTGGAGGGAGGCCCGGTCGTGCGACACCTCTTGCTTGGGACGGTCGATGGTGCGGTCGACCTCCCACAGGTGGGCGGTCACGGGCGCGCCGGCTTCGTACTGGGCGCGGAATTCGTCGGGAGTGGCCGACGACACGCCGTAGAACACGCCCTCGGTGCGGTCGAAGTGGTGGAAGCGCACCCGGGCCGTCCACGACTGGCCGTGCCACTGGACAGCCCCTCCGGCTCCCCATTCCCGCGCAGCTGTGTTGCCGAGAACATAGTCGGGGGCCGACAAGGCGGCGCTGTCGTTGAAGCTGCCCTCGATGCGGGTGGACCACGCCGAGTGGGCTTCTGGGACTGCGTCGAGGCGGAGTGCCGTGTAGGCCCGGCGGCCGTTCGTTCCGCCGAGGACCATGGCCTTGCCACCCACCCCGACCTCGGTGCGCATGGGCGGCGGCTCGACCAGCATCACGCCGCCCATGGCGTCGGGGCCGTAGCGTGCGCCTGCCGGGCCCTTGATGACGGTCACGGAGCCGGCGGTGAAGGGGTCGACCTCGGGGGCGTGGTCGGGGCCCCACTTCTGGCTCTCGTGCCGCACCCCGTCGACCAGCAGGAGCAGGCGCCGCTCGGAGTGGCCACGGATGATGGGCTTGCTCGTCGTGGCCGTGGTGCCTCCGGCCCGCGTGACCCCCGACACCTGACCGAGGGTGGTGGCCAGGTCGTCGCCGGTGGCACGCTCGAGCTCGGCCTCGCCCAGGGTGGTGCGCGCGTGCGGGTCGGAGCGGTCGGGCGGATCGGCGTGGACCACGATCTCTTCGAAGGGCTCGAGGCCCTCTTCCGCCTCGTCCGGCGGAGCGAAGTGGAAGCTCACCACGGCCGTCGACGCCACCGCCGTGTCACCGACCAGCGCGGGGTCGAAGCGCAGCTTGCGTGCCGCTCGCAGGCTCTCGGCGTGGAATACCTCGGCCCCCGACACCACCTCGGCCTCGGTCACCACCCCGGCCGCATCGATGCTCACCTGCACCGACACGTCACCGTGTTCCGACCCCGCGGCGTCGGGGTAGACGAGGGAGACCCGCGCCCGCAGCACCGGCGCCGTGGTGCGCACCTCGGCCTCCACCTGAGTGCTGCCCGAGGGCCCGGCGTGGGCCCTGGGCGCCAGCAGGAGACCGGCAGACAGGCAGAGTGCGGCGAAGCGGCGTGCCATGGCCCACGGCTAACGCAACCGGGTTGCAGGTTCTACGGTCCGGCACGGCCCGGCCGCACCGGATACCGCCCGCCATGCGCTTCACCTTCGCCGTCATCGCCGACTCCCACTTCCACCCGCCGGGCACGCCCTTTCAGGCAGCGTGGGCCGCCGATGCTCGGTTCAACGACCGAAACGCCGCCGTGGCGGAGCTCCTCCGCCAGGCCGCTCCCGCCTTCGTCATCCACCTCGGAGATGTGCCGCACCCCGTGCCCGGGCTGGCCGCCCATGACGAGGCCCTCGACGTCGCCCAGGCGCTGTACCGCTCCCTCGACTGCCCGGTGCACATCGTTCCCGGCAACCACGACGTAGGCGACAAGCCCAAGCCCACCAGCCCCGTGCCCGCCGGCGACGCCGCGCTCCGCGCCCGCTTCGTCGAGCGCTGGGGGCCCCTGTGGCAGTCCTTCGACCACGGTGACTGGCGCTTCGTGCTCATCGACACCCCCATCCTGAACACCGGCACCGCCGACGAAGCGGCCCAGTGGGCCTGGCTCGAAGACCTGGCCGCCGATGGAGCGCCATGGCTGGCCTTCCTCCACTACCCGCCGTTCCTGCACCGCCCCGACGAGCCGGAGCACTACGACAACCTGGCCGAGCCCGCCCGCAGCCGGCTGCTGAGCCTGCTGCGCACCGCCCGCGCCACCTTCTGCGGCCATGTGCACCACCCCTTCTGGCACCCCCTCGGCCCCGACAGCGACCTGCACATCCTCCCGGCGACCTCCTTCGTCCGCCCCGGGTACAGCGAAGCCAGCGCCATCGGGCCCGGCGAGGCCTTCGGCCGTGACGACACCGGCAAGCTGGGCCTCCTCTTCGTGCACGTCGACGGTGCCGAGGTGCAGGTGGAGCACGTCGCCACCCACCCCTCCCCCCCGAGCACCCCGGGGCTCCGGGTCGGGCACGGCCCGGTGCCGCGACACCCCTTGGGGGCGACCCTGCGGCACCGATGGGACGCCACCATCGAGATCCCCGCCGACGGCCTGGACCCGTTCACGCGCAAGCAGGCCACCAACGACCTCACCCTGCGAGCCCTGGAGCGCGCCGGCTTCCACCGGATCCGCCTCCCGGTGGACGACCTCGACCGTCCGGCGACCCGCGACCGCCTCGCGGCGCTGACCCAGCGAGGCTGGCTGGCGTCGACCTTCGGAACCCGCGTGCCCTCGGTCGGCCGGGATCTCGTCCGCCATCACGAGCTCGTGGGGCCTGCCGACCAGCCCCCCACCACGCCCGACGTGCTCTGGGCCCCGGTGACTCGGGCGGCGATCCGAGACGACGAGTGCTTCAGCCACTTCCCGGCCCTGGGCGTGCTCCCCGAGCGCTCCGACCGCGACGACCTCGTCCTCCGCTGCCCCATGGGCCGACGCCCCTGGCACATGCCCGAGGGGCCCGTGGTCCTCGTCGAGCTCCCCCGCCAGGCGGAAGGTGAGCGCTTCACCGACGCCGCCCGGGTCGCGGCTCGGGGCTGCGAGGCCCTCGTCGCCGCCCTCGCCCACCCGGCCCAGCGCCTCTACCTCGACGGCTTCACCGACCACGACCGCGGCTACTTCCCCCGCGACGCCTTCGTCGACCGACGCGGGGACCCCCGCCCCGCCCATCGGGCCCTCGTCCACCTCAACCGCCTCCTGCCCCGACCGTGCCCGGCCCACCTCGACGAGAGCGACGCGGTCGACCGCTACCGTGTGGTGGGAGCGGGCACGCTGTGGATTCCCCACGAGGCCACCGCCCTGCCCGCGGGCATCGACCTGGCCACGGGGGAGGTGGCGCCGGCGGCGATCAGCGCCTGGCCCCGGTGGGTCCCCGCCGCATAGGATGCCGCGCACCACCCGCTGGAGGCACCCATGGCCACCCTGATCTGCACCCGCACTTGAAGCGCCTGTCGCAAGGCGGTCGCCTTGCTCAAGGAACGCGGCTTCGAACACACCTACCGTGAGTACACCAAGGAGCCGCTGACGCGGGCCGAGATCGAGGAGGTCCTCGCGACCCTCGGCGTCGAGCTCCGCGACGTGCTCCGGGCCCGCGATGCCAAGAAGGCCGGGGTCGACAAGAGCGACAGCGACGACGTCATCCTCGACGCGATGGCCGAGAACAATCGGCTCCTGCAGCGTCCCATCCTGGTCACCGACAAGGGTGCCCGCGTGGGCCGGCCGGTGGAGAACCTGCTCGAGGTGATGTAAGCGTCGGAGATGTCCGACCTGCTCAGGCTCCGTGGCGCCGCCGCCCACAACCTCGACCGCCTCGACCTCGACCTCCCCCACCACCGATGGACGTCGGTGGTCGGGGTGTCGGGCTCGGGCAAGACCTCCCTGGTCTTCGACACCCTCGTCCGCGAGGGCCAGCGCCGCTTCCTCTCGGCATGGGCCCCCCGGGCCCGCCTGCGCCTGGGCAAGCTCGGCGATCCCGCCCACGACAGCCTCACGGGGCTGCCGGTCCCCTTGGCCATCGGCGTCGACAAGCTGGGTCGGAACCCACGGAGCACGGTCGGCACCGCCACGGGCTTGCTCGACCTGCTCAGGCTCTGGTGGGCCCGCGACGGGCAGCCGGGGCCCCTCCCCCGTTCCGCCCTCTCCTTCAACCGCGACGGGGCTTGCCCACGCTGCAAGGGCCTGGGGGTGCAGGACGAGGTCGCCGAGGACCTCCTCGTCGCCGACCCGACCCGCTCCATCCGCGGTGGAGCCCTCCGGCCCACGCTGCCCAATGGCTACACCGTGTACAGCCAGGTCACGGTCGACGTGATGGACACCATCGCCCGGGCCCACGGCTTCACGGTCGACACCCCCTGGCAGGAGCTGAGCCGCGCCCAGCAGGACGTCGTGTTCTACGGCACGGACGCCCTGGTGGTCCCGTTCGGGAAGCACTCCATCGAGAGCCGCCTCAAGTGGCAGGGCATCACCGCCAAGCCCCGGGAAGAGGGTCACTACCGAGGACTGATCCCGGTGATCCGCGAGACCCTGAAGCGCTCCCGCAACGACAACATCCTCAAGTACACCCGCACGATGCCCTGCTCGGACTGCGGAGGCTCCCGGCTCGCCCCCCGCGCCCGCGCCCAGCGCGTCGACGGCGTCTCCCTCCCCGAGGTCGTGCAGACCCCACTCCGCGACCTCCGTCAGCGCCTCGAGGGCCTCGGCGGCGCCGTGGCCGAGGTCGTCCGTCCCCAACT
>ENA-OWNT01002217-OWNT01002217.1-seawater-metagenome-genome-assembly--contig:-NODE-2217-length-20914-cov-4.233047_pt1 | contig 20914 bp, 24 predicted proteins | sample MGYA00238136_ERZ651165 | MGnify/ENA primary metagenome ERZ651165 (study PRJEB26861, sample SAMN08777766) | seawater metagenome | isolation source: coastal seawater | place: USA: Florida | collected...
ATCGGAAGAGCGTCGTGTAGGGGAAGAGGGTAAATCTCGGTTGTCGCCGGCCGATTAAAAAAAAAAAGCAACGACAGAGCCGCTTATTTCTTCAACCAAGCGCAAGACTTACGCGTGAATTCCGGTTCAAGCGATGTTCGTAGCATTGCGAAAGGTTTGATCACCCATGGTACCAGTTTGTCAGGTTACCATCCCAAGACTGGCGTCGTGCGAGGGAAGTTGAAGTTGAGTGCCGCTGCTTCATCGCAGGGAAATTCCATCAAACATCTGCTGCGGAGAAGTGGTGCTGCTCGTGTGAACGGCCAGATTGTCAGTCACGATGCGGTGTCTAGCCATTCGTCAAAGCGCAACAAAATGGGGCGTTCTGCGAACCCGTTCGTGGCTGCAGGACACAGCGGCACCGAGCACGCGGCGCGCAACGCGCAGTCGAAAAATTCGTTCGTGACACGGACGCGCGCCGCGGCTGCCAACAGCCGCTCGAGTAGCGATGGACAGCAAGTACGCCCATCCACACAGGACACACGCCACGCGCATGGAAGTCGTGATGCAAGTAGACACGGTGATAGTGCAAACGGAGGATTTTCTTTGCCACCGTCGACGAACAAATCGCATTCGGATAGCGAGTACGAGTCACAAGAACCGAGCAGTACTCAGAACCGGCGCAGCATGGCTGATTTTGGGATTGCCAGTCGAAACCACGTTGCAGCCACAGGAGCACCAAAGCAAGGACGACAGTTGCTTCAGCGGCCGTCGTCTGCGTCCAATAAACGTGGTGTGACATTGCAGCATCGCAGACAACACAAAGATGGCAACTTTGCCCCAGGTATTCATGCACATTGTCAGGCGTGCAATAATCTCAGTATGCGTGTGCACTGCGAGAGTCTGACTTGACAAATGTGTCAATGTATTGTGCTAGAAACTATCCTGCGTCCTCGAACAAGTGGAGGTCTCCCACAACGCCACGGCAGCAAGGGGGCTTTGCCATTCAAGCATCGTCAAGGTACTTTGTGCTTTCACATGCGGCGATTCAAGACAATGTGTGTGTAATTTGCATGCGTCTGTGCAGGGCGGGGACGACCTGGCAATCGGAGCTCTAAATTTGGAGTCGGAAGTCAACACCATTATCATGTTCGTTGCAGTGCGAGCAAAACGGTTTTACTACCAGCGTATTGACTTCCGTTGTGTGTTTGGCAGCGTGAGGTCGACAAAGGTGTGCATCTAATAGAGGCGTTCAACGGCGAAGCACGCGTCTTTCGAGACCCAAATGTGTGTTGTGCTCTTCGTGCTGCTCGTTGCCCGATGATATTGTTGACACCATTCTGTTGATTTGGCAGGCCCGAATGCAAAGTTCGGAGCGACTCGTGCTCGAAAATGTTGATCTACAAGCGTGCCCCGTCGTCGAGGTGCGTGTTTCGCAACTTTGCATGATTACTTTGCAACTATTCTCTTCTTGGGACTGACAGGAGCACGACGCTCCACTCGTGTACCACGTTGACACCACGCACGTTGGCACCATGTGTTCTAGGGAGAAGATTCTGAGATTAGGCTGATCAACTACAAGTCGAACGTCATTTCAGAGATTTCGAATCTTGACACATTCACCAATTTGATCTTCTTGGATCTTTACAACAACCAGGTTGACACTCAAAACTGTTTGTGGAGCCACGATGGGTGTCCCGTCACAATATGTTGTTGTGGTCGTAGATATCAAGGATCTGCAACCTCGATCGCTTGCAAATGCTTCGCGTGTTGATGTTGGGTATGTTCGACAACTCACGATGACTCAGGGCATGGAGCGGGCGCTAATTATTTTGCTCTTGCAACGCTCAGGCAAGAACCGCATTCAGCGTATTGAAGGACTGGAGCATTTGAAAAGTTTGGACGTTCTAGACTTGCACTCCAATGACATCTCTAAAATTGAGCAACTCGGCCATATGCAGGTGCGTTCATGATGGCAACTTCGTTTGCAGTTCTTGATCATGATTTTGGACCTCAAATGAGTGGTCGTGTTTGCAGTTTCTTCGCATTCTCAACTTGTCAGGCAATCGGATTCGAACTTTGGAGAATGTGGAAGGTCTTACGTCCCTTATCGAATTGAATTTGTGCCGAAACAATGTGGAGCAAGTCAGTGGGCTTGAGAAGTTGCAGTCCATTCGAAGACTCTTTCTGTCAACTAACGAGATCAAGTCATTCGCCAGCATCAAGTGCATTCTCCAGGTAAACTGTGTCTGACTCCCGACGCGGACGAGCAGAATGTATGGTCAATGCTGCTTTATGTGGCGTGCAGATTCCTGTCCTGGAAGAACTTACGTTGTTCAAGAATTACATCGCAAAGCTCCCAGCGTATCGTTCCCGCATCGTTTTGAACTGTATTCGTCTCAAGGTTTGGATGGTGACGCGGAAACACATCTCAACACCCGCATCACATCACGTAATTTTTTACTTTGGTTTGCATTAGGTACTTGACGGCAGCGAAGTAAGGCCATCGGAGCGCAGTGCCGAGGCTTATCTCGCAAACTCAAAGTTAAGCTCACAAGACGGTTTCGAGGGCGGTGGACTCGATCTCGGTGGAATATCTGCACCGATTGTGGCAGCCAAGAGTCGACGTAGTAATGTACGTGTCGTATGGTCAAGAACTTGATCGTCACCGCAGGTACACCTTTGATTGTGTGCTAATGATGGGCAGACCGCAACTTCGCCAAGTGGAGACAGTTCTTCTGATTCCGATGAAAACGCAGACGCTCAAGAACCCGTACAGGAACCGTCTGTCCCGCACAGGAAACCGACTTTGCGCTCTTCAGAGCGCCGGCGAAAGCACGGATCGCGAAACCACGGACATCACAAGAACAGAGCTGACGGGCAAAATAAACGAACCATTGTGCTCGCTTCCATCAAAGAGGTTGACTGTTCGTGATGACTTGCTCGCTCATTGCGAGTTTTTGATTCTGTTGATCGTTTGTACTTGTTGACAGTCATGGGAACACCACGAACAGAAACTTCGCGCTGCTTCGAAAGCAGCCGCACGATATATGCACCACTTGTCGCGTAATCATAGAAGTACATAATTTCTGTGACAGTACGCTGTACACAAAACTTCGTTCTCCTTCACGTTTATGTATGTGTTCATGCCTTGTAGAGCAAGACAAGAACGAAAAGGAGTCGAAAATGAACTCCCATTCCTCGCGCGGACACTCCAAGTAAGTGGTCATCTGATTGTTTCGCCGATTGATGCGGTTGTGATAATATTTGCCGGCTGACCGCAGAGGATCATCGGTTGACACAAATTGTTTCGTGGAGCTGAAACAAAAGCGTCGGAACGGTGTGGAGACTTCCACGGAGGACCCGTGGCTGTTTATTTACGGCGAAGCATCAGCTAGCGACGTGTCGTCGAAAAAGTAAGCTGCCGTTCTGTGCATTTTTGCAGCGTTTCAGGTGAAATATCTCATCATGGCGACGTGGTTCCGATGGCCAGGTTTAACCATGTCGTTGGGATCCACTTGCAATACGCATCATTTGATTCGTTTGTCAAAACAACAATACCGCGGGTGGCTAACATGCCCAAGGTGCAGTACCTTTCGTTCGAGTGCACAGACCTGTCGTCGCTGCAGCAACTGGAGAATTTATTTTTGAAGTGCCGCAAGTCCACGGCGTAAGTGTGAGCTGTGAGCATGCGCGGTGAATGTTCTTTGAATGTGATGAATTCACTCGCGTAGGCAAACCAGTGCTGCTGACGGTGGCCGTGGCATATGTGACCGTCTCCGAGGATTCAATGCGAAGGGTGGCAACTCTGTGTCCCGGCTTGCGCTATTCCGCCCTTTTGTTTTGTACCTGTTTCCTGGATTAACAACTATCGATGGGATTTCTGTGACGCAAACAGAACGACAAGACTCGAAACGATTATTCGGGTCCGACATCTATTTGTCGGTGTGGTGTGATTGGGATGAAATCCTGACAATTTTGCATATTATGCTTGCAGTCCTATGACGCGTTCCATGATGCCAGCGTTCTTCCGAAACTCTAACGCGCTGCAGTTTTCAACTCGGTTTGTTGTGAACGTTTTTGTGTTTTCAATGATGCGCGAAAGCTAAAAGTACTAGTCTTTGGTCAACAGTGTACGTAGCGACATGGAAAGGAACCGCGTGGATCGTGACGATGCTATGTGAGTTGTTTGCAAGCATGCTGTGTGCTGGTGAGTATTAGACGCGGTGACCAGGTGTCGCATGCATCCAGGTGGAGTGCTGTGGTGCACGATGCTTTGCAATCAATGCCAAGTCTCGACTGGTGCGTATGCAAATGCGTTGATGTTGTTGCAACGTGTTGGTGGTTACAGTACGGTTCCGTTCTACCAGGTCATTTTTTAAACAGCATCGCAACGCAGCCAGTTCTTCGACTGAGCATGGCTTGGCGGGAGAGGCCGCGCGGCAGCGACAGGTGTGGCGCACTGCATTGTGATCTGTTTTCTTATGCGATCTCTTCACGTATGCGCTCTGAATTGACCTGAAAAACCAGCTGGAGACTACCGCAAGTGCGGATGCAGCTTGCATCATTGCAGCTGCATCAAATGCAGCGGATGCAATGCGCACGATTGACGCAGAATGGGACAGCTTCGTTTTGCAAAACGTCCAGGAGGAGGTGGCGGCGGTGCACCGCCAGCACCCCAAACCAGCTTGGTAACCAGCTAGCAACAGTAGAACCTCAGCTCCACAATTGCATAATTTATACTCTCACGTCCAACACCACACAGCATCACATACATCATCGATCACGTACATCGTCACGACAGAGTCAGTAAGAAAGATGGATCGGCAGTCGTCGTCGCATCACAACACACGGCGACCACTAAGTACATGTAATAGTAACGCATCAGTTCGGAACTGCATCCCAATAAATACGATATCATGGCATCACCGTGTGTCGCCTTCCGACGTATGGTTAGTTGTGGCGGTGGTGACTTTGTGACGTGGTTGGTGGCCACAACAGACAACAGCGCAGCAACAGCGCAACGACGAACGACGACGACGACGACGACGACGGCGACGACAGGTGATGACCAGAAGCGATTGATTTCTACGGCAACCTGACGACAGACAACGAGACAACGAGACGACGCATGGCATGGTGGCGACAACAACAACAACGCAATAACACAACAACGACTACGCCGAGACGATAGCGACGACGACAACAGACGATGACTAGGCGAGGTTTCTACGATAACCTGACGAGAGACAACGAGACGACGTTTCTACAATGAGGTGACGACAGACACGTTGCAACGACGACCCGAAGACATCCAACGACAGACAACGGCGACGACAACGAGAACACGACGACTTGACGACCACACACAACACTTGTTGGTGTACGTGCGATGTGACGGAGCTCTCACTTTCGTGGTGTTGTCGTTCGGTGTCTGGTGTGCACGATGCAAGGCAATGTCTTGTCAGAAAAGACGATGTGGGAGATGACAGTGTATTATTTCGGTTAACGTGCGTTTGGCATTTCTGGTGTTGAAATTATTGTTGTGCGAGGTTTTCGACAGAACACCGAGCGCAGCGGTGGCCTTTGCAGTCCGTCAATTTTTGGCTGTTGTTCGATACCATGGCTGACTCTACTGACGCGAACCCGGCATTGCCACAGCCAACAAGCACAGATTCTGTTAACGAAGCAGCCGAAAAGCCCAATGTAGAGCCGACGCCAAGTTCTAGCGAGGGCACTGAATTGCCCGAGGCTGAACAAAGCAGCTCCAAATCAAAGCCACCTGCATGCATTGTCCTCGGCATGGCTGGGAGTGGAAAGACTTCCTTGATGCAACGTATTGCTGCGTACCTGAGTGCGCACGAAAAGCCTGCGTACCATATCAACTTGGACCCTGCAGTGGCAAAGGTTCCTTTCGGTGCAAATATTGACATCTGTGACACCGTTAACTACCGCGAAGTCATGAAGCAATATGGACTTGGACCCAACGGAGCTATTATGACTTCATTAAATTTGTTTGCCACTCGTTTTGAAGAAGTGATGCAGTTGTTGGAAAAGCGCGCGGAAACAACTGATTACATTTTTGTTGATACTCCTGGCCAAATTGAAGTGTTTACGTGGTCGGCTTCTGGAGACATTATGACGAAAATGCTCGGGTCTACTTTCCCACCTGTGCTTATTTATGTCGTTGACACAAGCAGGTGTACAAATGCAACCACTTTCATGTAAGTCTTTGCAGTAGTCTCGTTGAGGGTGGACCATTCATCATCAGATCTTCACTCTTGAACTGATGTGATGAATTGTAGGTCGAATATGCTGTACGCCTGCAGTATTTTTTATCGGTCTCAACTTCCACTCATTGTTTGCTTCAACAAAACGGACGTGGTGTCGCATGAATTTGCTGTAGAGTGGATGAGGGACTACGACGCCTTCGTGGATGCCTTGAGAAGCGAGAGGGATGACTCGTACATGTCCACGCTAGTTAGAAGCATGGGGCTCTCTCTGCAAGATTTCTATGAAACTTTGGAGACGGTCGGCGTGTCAGCTTCGACCGGAATGGGCATGGACATGCTCTTCGAGGCAATTGATCGCGCCGCTCAGATATATGAAGATGAATATGCACCCGCACTCGAAGCAAAGAAGGCGGAATCCGAAGCCGCCCGCGCGGCCAATAACCCTGATCGTGGAGTTCAAACCGAACAGTTTTCTGCCGATGTAGCAGCTGATAAAGCGAAAGCGAAAGCGGCACCGGCCAGTCCAAGTGGTGGTGGTCGGAAGTAGCCGGAATAGTTTGTTATGCATTATAATGAAGCAAGGCGTAAACCAACATATCAGTTCGCCTCCTTAACTGCTTGCAGAATTTTATGCAGTGTGGTCAGTTCAATCAAGTAAAGGACTGTGTCTCCAATGGCTGTGGCGGAGTGATCTCGCAACACATGGACAGCGTCTGCCGAGACCAACTGCGTGGGTACAGACTGAGTCTTGTCAAAAAGTGAGTCCCCGCCAAAATGCGCTCCTGGCTTGATCTTATGGAATGGCTCTGTCGCTTTGTTTGGTTCTGTCGTGGGTGGGTTGCTGCAACGTACGACGCCAGCACCCACGAAAAACATGTTCCTCGCCTACACATGCTGATCGTGAGCAAACGTATTGCAACAAAATCTCGCTGCCGCAACATAAGGCACCAACCTGGCTGCCGGCTTCATATATGATAGTGCTTGCCTTGCATCTCATTGTATGCAGCTGCAAGGCAATCAAGCGTTGAGCTGTCATGTTGAGGCTGCTGAAAAATGGAATGCCCTCAAGAACACCTACGTTAACATTGTGGTTGTTAAAGTGGTTTGTGACGGACCAAATTGCGTTCAACACTGGTTTCACCTGAGCGGGCCTCAAAAGCAATGTCAGCTCGGAGCCCAATAGGAAGTTCTCGCAAAAAGTGTCTTTGATGTTGCTTGTTGACAAACGACAAGGTCGCTTGCGTGTCATTCGAGCCGGCGACACCTCTTTTGGTTTGCATCCACATACTATCGAAGTTGGTCTCAATCGTCTTCATGAGTCCACGCGGAATGTTTTGTGTTTGGAAATATTTCTGCAGCTGTGCTCGCTTTCGGCGGTACTGAAGATCACTTTTTCCATCTTCCGCATTTAACAGCACTCCGATGCAACCGATGATTGCTGCAAATAGACATGCACCTATACAGACAAACAATGAACATCAGGGGTTGGCGGCGGATTGCGGCCCACGTCATTGCACTGGACGCACCAACAATCACAACTAGCTGTTGAAATCCAGTTTCCAGGTTTGTGCGGGGCACCATATCGCCATAGCCAACACCGCTCATTGATGACAGGGTGAAGTACCATGCTCGAAGTAAGCAGTGCATTGGCCACACATCATTGTTCATAACGTTGTGAGTGTCACTAGAAAAGTTGAAACTAGATAAGCCATCAGCTATTGCCCAGGTGGATGGCTCATGGGCTTCCGCGAATGCGTGAAGCAGAAACCAAGAACAGGCCACCCATCTGGCACACGAAGACACACAGGCGAAAATTTATTTGCAATGACAAGATATTTGTCGCTGCAACCATCAACGCATTTATACATACGCATTCACGAGGCAGTACAAGACTACAATCTTGACTAATTTCCAGTATCTGCTGTCGAATCCGCACACCTGCGCAGACCATGAGCGCTCAATGAGAATAACGTCTCACGAGTGGCTGGAGAGAGAGCACGCACCTGTTTCGGATGCTGTAGGATCCAAGTGTCGGCATTCATCATGACGGGCTTGAACTTGACCAAGTGAAGCAATTTAATACTGCGGCAAGTTGAAACTATGTACCAGCAATCTGGCACATTCCACAACAGTGGGAGCAATACAATTTCCAGCGGGAAATTGACGACAAAATCAACAGAGGTTGACAAGTATGTTTGCCACTTTTGCGGCAGATTCTTCATTATCGGTTGTGCCACAGCGCCTGTGCTGGAAACTGTTCTTGCGAGATACCGCCGAATGCAGAAAAATAGCAGCAGCAAATCGACCGACCAGTCAACGACCAGCCAGGACATCATAAGTGGTGACACGTCGCAGTCACCATGGTCCGTGCTGCTGCAGTTCTGCGCATGAACGTAGAAGTGCCGCGGTTGCCAAAAGGTGGACCGAATCGGAATCACGGTCGCAATGTACATGTAGAGGGCTAAAGTTGTGAAGATGAGACCGGCATTTTTTGACTTGAATTTGGCAGCAAATGCCACGCAGCGCATTTTACACACTTGTCGTGGTGAAGTTGCGCGGAACCCGTTCCTGCGCGTTTGGCTCCGAAGCCACGAGCGCGTAATGACTTCGAGATTTTTGTGAGTCACCGTTTCCGTGTTGTCGACAGCCATCAATCGTGATGCAGAACTGACAGCAGAACTGACAGCAGAGCTGACAGAAGACGGAAGCGCTGTCTTGGAAGCTTGCTTGAGAATCATCTCGAATGTTCGGGCCGACCTGTTTCTTTTCTTACTGCCCATGGAGTACATCGACAAAATAGGAGTCACTTTTGATGTCTTGCCACCATTGGGCTTCTTCGTCTGCGTTCGTTTCATTTGTTGGTATTGAGCACTTTCCGCAACGTCCTTCACAATAAGGGCTTCTAGTTTGTACATGTCACGTGCCCGCTTTTCAAGAATGCTCAACATTCTATCAAGTGTTCTAAGCTCTGCTGAAAGTGGAACTCTGGAGGTGCGCCTTTCGTGAGCTTGGTGCTGAAACTGTTTTATTGGATTTGTTTTCGCGGCCTGCTCAATGTAGATCTTTTGCCATGACATTCTTCGGTCCACAACATCTTGCTGCTTGTCTAAACTGCGCTTTCGTCTAACAGCTTCTTGGCAGTGCTGAATACTGTACTCCAGGTCCTTGCGCGAGAGGCTCAGCACTTCGGAGAACATCACAGCTGCAACCGACGTTTGGGCAGGCATTCCAAGCATCATTGCAAATTCGCCAAATGAATCACCAGGGGCGTAAGTTTCGACTCGAGTGTTGCGCCTCTTCGAACTGTTTTTGCGAGCGTTTGCTACAGCTACTTGCACTGATCGCCATCTCCGCTTAGCAATAGCGCTACGCCTTGCTCGGTGTTCATTTTGGCCGTTGTCACGACCAAAGTTTCCATTGTCTTTCGAAGCTCGAACTACAATTATGGAAGATTCGACAAAACCGGAATGCACAAAGTACATTTGACATTTCGGCACTTCGCCTTGCCGAAAGAACATATCGCCAGGGGAGAAGTGATGCGAGACCATGGCTTGTGACAATGCAGCCACAACTTTGTCCGATAATTTTGCTGTGTAGAAAAGCTTTGCTTTTGCGACGTAATGACGTCGAATTTGATTCCAGAAAGTTGCTTGCAAGCCGGCGGGAAGCAGTTGTAGAAATGATTTCGGGGTAACGCCTCGATCGAGCATCCAAGACTTTTGCAGGTAATCCATGGTCTTTTTCGTCAATCGCGCCGAAATGGAGTTTGCTTGCAGATATTGCGCAATGGATTCAGACTTTTCTTGCAACACTGCACGTGGCCCATCAAGATTCGCCACTGCCTGTCATCAGACAAATCAAGTTGCAGCACTGAGAGACTATTACCAACAAAGTGTTGACATCGATGACATTTTACGTACTGATGCTATGTTGCCAATGATGGCAGCATTCACTGTTATTCCGACCAGAAGAGAAATGACGCAATATGCCGTCTCAACATTGTTAGTCGGAATAACGTCACCAACAACGATCGTCAACAGCGTGGGCAGCGCCCAGTTCAGAGATCGAATGTATACCGAACTTTCGGTAAAATTGTTTTGTGTCGCCTACTCAACAACAAGTCGGTCAGCTTCAAATTAGCTCGCGGAACATGCATCTGAGTGTACAAACCTCGCTGAAGTGCTCACCACCTAACAAGTCGCGGTGCATTTGATATCCAATCCATGAATGCGACCAATTCCTTTCCGCTCGGAACAAGCATGGAACATTCGAGAAATTTCCGAAACTGGCCTCATCAATTGCTTGAGAGTCGCATTGGGCAGCATGCAATCTCGCGACGAGGTAGAACCTACAACACCCAACAATGAGGGTGCTACCGTGCGAGGATACTCGAGATGTTACAAGATGTTGGTCAAGATTCGTACCCGCACGCAAACCAGTGAGACACCAAAATAACTGCACAAATGAGGGTAATCACTTTCAAAACGGAGTCTCCAATTTTCTTGCAGCAGAAGTTTTGCAAAAAGTACTCGCAATCTTGCCAGTAGGTCTTCAGCAATGAAAAAATGGTTCGATAACACTGAGATACAATGTGATTGTACGCCCAACCATTTTTGTGTACTTACCAGACAATACACCCGCGCCAGCTTCAAAACACGGCTCACTGCGACAGCCATGACGACAACGCTTCCATGTTCCATTGACCTTCATGTCAAACATGCAGTTAACAACAATGTTGCAGGACAGTCAAGCAAGCATCAACTTACCTGTCGTCGTCAACTGTGGTCATCGCAACGAGAGCTACGCACAAATCGATTGGCGCACAAGCTAGAGCGTCAAGCCAGAACGTTCGTGACTTTCTGTAGTGTGATTGAATCTAAGTTGCAAAAAGATATTGGGCAGTGTAACGCAAGTAAACTTGTCTGTCCATGGTCGCGAACTAAGCAACCAACACTTCCTCACTGACCTCGCGAAGAGAGCTGTGGATTTGGCCTCGATCCAAGTAAACGACAATACGATCCTTGACAATCATATCAGACACTGAAATAATGTCGAACATTGCGTCTACAGCAAAGAATTGCACAGGAACCAATGCTTGGAATGCTATTCTCGCAGGAATGATCAAGATGTTGTATAAGGTCCCAACGAATTGTACAGTCCGCCATAATCGCTGTAAATTGGAGTCGTAGTGGCTGAAGCTGTTGATCAACACTTTGGGCATTCCGGCGGTGTTGTTAAAGTTTTGGTCAAGTGAAGCAAGACTGTGCAGCTTCCGATAACGCACAAAGTTGTCCATGACCAATCTATTCTGAAATCTCTTTGAGGAAAATTGCGAACCAATGTTTTTCATTATGATATCCTTGTCTGTCGTCCAGTCCATCAAAACTCGCTTGAAATCTGAATTCGATAGTGTGATGCAGTTGCAATACGTGCATGCTCGGACGTTGGCTGTTCGTCTCGACTGGCCCGACGATCCTTGCGCAACGGAGACGGGTAAGTCCTGGAGTAGCGCAGTTTCACCGAAACAGTCGCCGGACCTCAAAATTGCCAGTGTCAACGACTGGTCTCTATTTGAAACTTTGACGATTCCCTGAGCAAGAAAGTACATGTGCTCTGCTATTTCATCGATCTGAATCACCAAGTCGCCGGGGAGATACACCACGGACTTCATGTTGGACATGATGTCATCACAGAAGCCATTGGAGCACCCGGCAAAAATTGCCATAGATTTCACCGCAGGTTTAAAGATATTGCATGCAATTTGCTTTCGAAGTGAGGGCGGAAGGTCATACAACATGGAATCTTCTTCGACACCCAATTGAGTGCACCACAAGTAGTCAAAATATGAGGTAATTTGAGCGCGTAGCCGGGAGGGGAATTGACGCCGAATCATGTACTTCCTGATGACATCAAGCTTCGCACGAAACTCAGCCGAATGGGCATTTAGAGAAGTCAACAACACAGCCACCGCACCAACAATGGCAGGGTAAATAAGACCTCCAAAGAGAAGAGCGAAGGTGGCATAAATTGTCTCATAAATATTGTGCGGCCGAATGTCACCGTATCCAACTGTTGTCATCGCGACTAAAGCCCAATAAAATGCACGAAGGTACACAAAGGCGTGCGTTTGATCAAAGATGAAATATTGTTGCTGCATTTCAGCCTCAATCCATGTCGTAATTTCCGCTGACTCATTGGTGAGGCTGGAGCATCCAGAAAAATATCCCACGAATACCCACCCACAACCAATGATGTGAGAAGAAAACAAAACCAAGACGACGAGAGACGCAAAGCGACGACTGGTCGACGTTACAATCACGTTCAACTTGAGGCTGAATGCAGAAAGAAGACTCTCACAATAGCCGGCGATGTTGGACGACCACAGAAGCTTTGGAATTCGCAAGGGAAAGTACCAATGAGCTCCCACAAAGATCGCCAACAGTTGCCAAGGAATGATTCTGAAGATGTCAATCACAACGCGAAACTTTGATGCACAGTATCGCTCGGAAATGAGTCGCGCCGAACTTACGTTCACGCCATTGCGAAGAAAGTGATAGAATCTCCAACAAAGAACAACTTCAAGCAAGTAGACAACATCCCACAAGTTGTCCACGCACAAGAGAACGATGTAAGCACCAGACATGGCGGTACCATTCTGTTCCATTGATGTTGTCGAGTTGACAAAGTTTCCACCACAATCACTGAATGCAAATGCGGCTAGTAATGGAACAACAATAGCGTACCAGGTGCCACCCAACACCAACAACACGTGCATAATGTGACGGAATCTTGACCCACTCTCCCCCCACTTTTCGACGGTTGCGAGGCAAGCGCCACAAATCGAGTTCATTTTTCGGTGCCGACCATTGTCGGTCAAGCCAAAGAGTTTGTCCATTTTCTTTGCTCGCATCCCCGACTTAGTTGCCGACTCCTTCATAGACTGAAGTTCGCCATCATTGAGGAACTCAATTTGCAAGGCACGGAATTTGGATCCTGGAAGGCTGATGAACTCACAGAAAGTTTTCGCTTTGAGCACTCCGTCAAACTTCTCGGGCACAAGCAGCGATGTCGCTCCAAACACAGGGGTATCTTTGCCATCGAACGATTGCACCACTCGGCGCATGGCTCGCTCATATTTGACACACTCTCCTTGACAGAGACACAATGCGCCACTGAGTTTGTGACCAAACTTGACCACGACATCATTTGGAAGGACGGTTTCGAGACGAAGACTCTCAATGACGGCCGAAATGAATGCACGGTTTTTGCATTGCCGAAGGAAGTCCACCTTTTGAAGGAGTCGCCGACTTCGTTCGCCCATCACTTGAGCTCTAATGGGATAGGGGAAATTCTGGAACTCTTGTTCGGGCTCAAATCCATGAAGCGCATCCCATTTGTACTTGTAGTAATGGCGAACGCTCTGCTGAAGGTCGTTGCCGACATTGCGCGCGGCAATATAGGAGCTGATGGCATCAAGCTTTTTGTCGTGTTCGCTACGGCTTTCCTCTCGATCGGTGATGAAGCTTGTAATGTTTGCGATCATTGCAAGTGTTAACAGGAGGCCAATGTATATGACGATTGTAGTAAAGAAGGTCTCCCACATGTTTGTCGGGATGATGTCGCCAAAGCCAGTGGTAATCATCGTATTGATCACCCAATACAGGGACCGAAAGTACTGCACGAACTGTGCCTCCATATTTTCAACAACTACGGCTGTAACGTTGCTTGTCTCGTTGTATTCACATGTGACATTGATGAGCATATCTTGAATTGCCCAAGATGCACTATCACCTGCCCACGACCCCAGCCTGTCGGTCAAGTTCAGATCAGCCGCAGTCGCGGCACAACTCGCATCTGTAAAGTGTAACGATGACATTGCGAAGAAAGCACAAGCGAGGATGTGTGCGACAACAAGCACCGCAATGAACAACAAAAGAGAACGGCGGATGTTGGTCCAGTTGATTTCCTTCAGATCAAATCGGCCTAGAATCTGACGGACAATGTTCGGGAGATACCTACATCGTTCAAATTGCACAACTTCATCACGAATACGGACCAACGCACAAAAGCATCATGCCAATTGGCGAGCGACGTACGATTGAAACAACGGCACAAAGAGCAAAATTCTGGGGAGCCGCATAATCCATGTTGGATATAGCGATTCAGCGAAATCGAGCCCTTTCACGGCGATAACGAGTATCTCAAACGGAAACATCGCCATGGCCTCAGCTGCAGTTACAAAAGAAGCCGCATTTGGCTGCCATTTAGAGTTTTGTGAGTTCATCGAAGAGGAGCTGTGGAGTCCCATCATTTTCTTTTTCGAAAAACCAGTTGGGATGACACCAGAAGGCGCGACTTTGGACGAAAGGTTGAGTCTTGAGCTGAGATGGCGTTCCAGTAGCGGGTGCGCGGTTTTGCGGCGCTTCAAAACTGTGAAGGGAATCCACACGCAAATATAGATCCAATCAGAGCAAAAATTGATGGCGTACTGTGCCAAAGTAATTGTTTGTGTTGGCGCAAATGCCACGTGTAATGGAACTGCGAAAACATTGAACAGCGCCACAATAGTGCTGACACATGACCACAGGACTTCGATTGGAACCTTTGACTGCCGATAGTCACTACAGTCGCACCAAAGTCGACCGCTGGATGTCCTCATGCTTCACAACGAGATCGACATCTATCGCAACGGAAGTTCGCGAGAGAGAGAACTTCAAATGTGCTCTAACTTATTTTCTGTTTTCGTTGGCGTGCCACATTGGGTGACTTTCGTTTGCAGCATGAGTCGTGGACCGGCTGATGTGCATCTCTCTTGCCACAATTGGTGTCTTCGACGTCGCACCGTCGTTGGGACTTGTTTTGCTGCGCTCTTTGATAGAGGCACACTCCCACTTTGTGGCGTAACTATCGATGGTTCGACCTTTCAAACTTGGTAAGACGACTCGCTCAGCATCTCCGCGTACCATCAGTCTACGTGAGTGCAGCGAATGGTATCAGCACAAACCACCACTTCCGCACACAGACGGCGACGCTCCATCTCTCTGTGTCTGCGCGCAAATAATAGTGCAGTTGTGGTTGTAGTTGCTGTGTTTGTTGGTCGAGTTGGTGTCGCTCCCGAGGTCTTCGTCCGTGCATTCCCCGTCAAGTTTCCGTCCTTCGACCACCAATGTTGTCTCCTTTCCTCCGGCCTGCCATCCCGTCTTCCGTCTTCGACGTTCTCCGGTCGTCTCCGCCGACTACCCTCACCACTGCCCATGTTTTGTGAGGTGTGTGCACTGCTGTTGGCCTTCGACAGTCGTAAGTCGTGACTCCGTAACTCCCTGTCAGTATCGCGGCAGGGTCCTGCGTGCCTGCGTGCGTGCGTGTCCTCGTACATCGTTTCGAACCTCCAACCCCTTTACCATTCCATCTCCCGCCGAAAGCGCATCGCCGTCCAGGTTTGCTTGTTGCGCCACGCAAACCAACACAGCAAGCAACACCACGACCACCTACCTCCCGTTGACTGCGATGCATGCGCGCGAGTGTGCGACGGAGTGAGCGTGCGCGTAGGATAGACGACGCCCCCAAGCAAGCCCGACACGACCAATCAGATCACTCCATTCTTCGGTCCAAATGGACAGTGGCGTAATTGTGGTGAAACATGTACACGTGTACACTTGTTGGTACCCGTGTACACATTTCTTCGGTGTTGTTGTTGGGTGAGTCAGTTAGTTGGTTGGTTCGTTCCCGCGCGAAAAGTGGTTGCGTCGTCGTCGTCGTCGTCGTCGTCGTCGTCGTCGTCGTCGTCGTCGTCGTCGTCGTCGTTGTGTTGCGTTGCGTGTGTCGTGTGTCGTGTGTTGCGTGTCGTGTGTCCGTGTTGTGTTTGGTGGGAAGAAGGAGCAGTCGGAATCGTAGAGTAAGTGAGTTGGTGTTGGTGAGGTGGCGAGTCGGCGTTGACAAGCTGCCGCATTTGCGTGCTTTTCCTTGTGCAGGTCAGCGAAGCTTTAATCACTTACTTGAGTCTTTTGTTTGAGGTGCGGCTCGTGCGATGTGGAGCTCGAAGGACGCAAGAACACACCAAGAATTCGAGCGAGACCAGCGGGACGAGGCGTGGCGATTTGAAAAATTTCACTGCAAGACAAATATCGGCTATCAACCGCGGAGAATAAAATGTTTTGCCCAAATTTGCGCAACCGTGGCGTATAGGTGGTGACTGGCAAGGGAATTGTCGAGAGCAACACTATCCATGGCATTGTAGCGCAGCACTTCCTGTGCCGAATTGAGAGGCCGTGGACTTTTCCGCGTGGAGACAATGTCCAACGAGGCCTCGACGAACACGTCGCTGCCGACGACACAGCCAGAAGACCACAACGCGCAGACAAGTGAACGCCGCAAACAGTCCAGTTCTCAACGAAGAAAAAGTAATGAGAAAATCGCGAAGAATGTGAAACTGTACTACGCGAAAAAACGAGCACGTTTGTCGTCGAAAACAAGTGGGCAAAGCAGCCAATCAACTGCACAACATGAAGGTTCGAAGGCTGCTTCCATGACAGGTATTCGTCACCATATCCTGAAAAGTTTACAAGATAGAGGTGCTCCGGGTACAGCCGTAGAGCCTACTGCTGCCGTCTTCATGTCAGCAATGGTTAACACGGTGGTCAAGTCGCTACTAAACTCGACTGTGGCTCAGGCAAAAATCGGTCGCCGGCCGAATTCGAGCAAGTCCGCACGCGAGAAGCTAGTCCTGAACCCAAGTCACATACAGGATGCTGTGCAGTATTGCAGTGATATGCGCATGCTTGCGCTCGGGACGCCACAGGGAGCGGCAACAGACCAGACACGGCCGAAGCACGGCGGTGGAAGGGCTGCTTCGACTACAACGAATAACCGCGCAATTGCATCCGCCAGAAATTCATCGTCGACGTCACCGATGTCACCTCGACCGACAACAGCATCTCCTACTGAATCACAGTCTCCACGAACGCAGCGTGCAGTTGAGCCGCAGCGTGCATCAGCACCGGCCCAGACTAAGCAGCAATCAAGCAGCACACTGCACGGTCAGGTGGTGATATTAGAAGGCATGGAGTCCACAGCGCATTTCGTTCACGATGTGTGGCAGCGAGCTGCCAAGAGTGTACCGCCGTCTGTATCGTGGCATACGTTCAAAGGCAGCACCGATTCCGGGCTTGCGTCTGTGAATGGCACCAGTGGCAATAGGCTGGCGTGTCATCTCGAGGCTATATCTCGAACTTTCGCGATGATTGGTGCGTTTTGGAACACACCACGGTCCAGCGACATGGCCGCAACACCGAACAACAACTTCACCGACTCGTCAGTGTGGCTGATAAAACATGACCCACTCCATGTTCTGCTGGGGGGTCCCTTCGGACATCTTGCTGCTGCTTTGTCCGACCTGAGGATGGGATTAATTTCAACTGCTGACTATGATATGTTGAAGTCCTATTTTCAGCGCCAGTGGGAGTCAATCGCCAAGGCAACTGAAAAACATCAAACTTCGAAAATCGAGAGTACCGCGGATTCTGGACGTCTGTTTCCGTTCCTACAATCACTTCCAAAGTATTTCAACGAGCAACATTCCACGACAGGCACGGAGCATGCATCTAAACCGGCCGAGGCTACAGTCGCAACCCCAGCTTCGGTGGGTAGCGCCGCTGCGGTGCTCTCCAAAAGCGTTAGCGTTGCGCCGGTGCGGGCCGTCGCTGTGCAAAGCAATGGCGTCAAGCCAGTTAAAGCCGTCCCTGTCCAGACTCAGAACAGTGACAGCCGCACACCAGCACCGTCTCTGTCGCCGCAGGCACAAGTTCGTCGTTCACAGTGTGTCTACAACTCTGCATGGACAAAATGATTGATGTGCCAATTGTTCTTCCAGGTACGTTTGCTCGGATTTCACGCTCCGGTTCTTGGAGGCACGCCCACTGCGCCGAAGCGCAAGCGTGGCCGACCCAGCAAGAAAGAGCTTGCTCAACGAGCGCAGGTCGGTTTCGATTTGCTGTTGCGTTTGTGATACCATCGAGGCACCATGTCGGGTAATGTTCCAATCAAACGTTCACGCAGGCCGCTAGGGAAGCGGAGTTGCAACGCCGCAGACAACTCATCAACATTGCGCAACAACAGCGGCAATTTGCGCTGCAGAGGGATTTTCATTCCAAGATTCTCAATTTTCTCCAAAAGCAACACAACGACGTACGCAATGTGCCCGGGCCTCTTACCATGTGTTGTGTTTCATCGCCGACGCGTGATGTGTGTTGCAGTACAAAAAACAGCGTGACAGACGCCGATATCGTACCGTCCAAGCGTTTGTTTGGTCCAGCGATGACAACGGTCGGGTTCCCGACACAACTTTGTCTCCTCAGACTGTCCATGCTTCGAAAGCTGATGTGCAGTTTGAGTTATTGGTGTTGCACATATCACAAAACCGACCTTTCAAAGACAACAAGGTCACGGATGTTGGAGTGAACTCAGTCGTTTTTTGTGGCGAAGCGGGCCAAATTGGGGCTGCACTGAATCAGGTCTCGTTGTGCCTTCTGAACGATTCGTTGGTCAGGAACTGTGTTTTCATTACGCTGTACCGTGTGGTGTGGTGATAGACTATCGACAGCTATAACAAGGGCGAGTATCAATTGCCAACCTGCTGCTTCCACAGCGTCGTGCTACCTCAAACTCTCGAAACGTTTTGGACTGCTCTACAAGCACCGGAATCGGACGATAGCGTTGTGCAGCAGGAGCACAAGATGGCGCATCCAGTGGGACCAACATCACCAGCACCAATGAACCGGCACACAATTATTTACCGCACACTCGATGACATGATGATGGTTCGTTGCTGCGGTGTCACATCAGGTGTGGCTAATACCGTTGACCGCAGTAATGCGTTTGAGCGCTCAATGCAGGCCCACACATTATTGCTGGCGGCACGACATCAGTGGGTACGCATGCCAGGCCCCACTGCGAAAGCTGTGGCAGACGTTCTTACTAACAAGACATCAGGTGCAACCGGGGCGGTTGAAAACCAGACCGAATCATTGCCAGATCGTTCTGCGACGTCTACGGTAGTCTTTGTCGCTGCCGAATTGTGGGACGGGGCGGCAGATACGATGAGCACACCAACAATGTTGGAACGGCAACGAGTTGTCATGCGTCGTTTGTTGCTTCATCACTTTTCATATGGTCACCGCGTGGTGTTTGTGGGAAACAATGATAGCAGTTTGAGGCAGTGGTTCCTGCCGTGGCAAAGACGGCAATCCAGCTCTTTCCCCCGCCCCGCCACAATGAGTCATCGCACTTCAGCGGAATCAAAATAAATTACGTTTCAAATCCCGGAACAGCAACAAACAAAGCAAAAGAAAAATGTTATTTGTGTAGCTCTGGAGGACTGCTGTCTGACTGCGCTTGTTGCAATGCGATCAGTTGCTGCATTAAGGATTGCACAGTCGCCAATTTCGATTGTTGATCCTTGACTGTTGTCGTCGCGTTTCTAAACAAAAACAAACGAGTTTCACACAAAAGTGAGAAATGAAGCTGGTTCGCAACATGATAATAGTACTGGTGCATCATACCTCGTGACGTAGACACCAGTGGACGTGCAGACGACCAGCTCTTCCAAGCTGCCACCGCCAGCAAAGTCAACACTGTGTAGACCCATGACAGGTTCCGAGAATTTGTGAACGTGAACACAACGGTGCTCGCGGGAGACGTCAGACCCGTTTCGGACCACACAATTCAATTTGATGACGTAGAGTCGGCCGTCCAAGGTACCCACGAAAAGCAAGTGCTGCACGGTGCCATCCGTCAACACCAAAGGATGGTTGAGGACACATGACACAATCTCGCCGCGTTGAACGAACGAATGCGCAGCTAGAGAAAAGTCTGGCTTGTCTGCTGGAACTGCATTAGCGTTGACAGCATGCGCGGCTTTCGTGGTGCTGTGAACCAACACTTGCCCAATTGCGCTGCCCACCACGATGTCTTGTTGAGTGGAGGGGAAACCAAATTGCGTGGCTGGTCGTGCAACCACACTCGCACTGACCGCAGGGCCATCGACAAAGCAAGGGAACGAGGAAATTTCATGTTCCACCCCCTCGCAGAACTTCCAATGTCCTTGCCCGACTCGACTCCGGGTGATGGAGGCGAATTTCGCGACACCGCGACAACGGAGACGATGACAAGCTACCCTGCCACTCCGAAAGCCTAACACTGTCGTGGTCTCGATAACGCTGTCACCTGCCGCAGATTGTTGAGGTGGCTTTGGCGAACAACGGCACGCTGCCATGGACAAAGAAATGGGAGCGTCGTTTTCAACAGGAGAAAACGGACAGAGAACGTTCGTGACTTCTTTGCACCCCGGGGCTACCTTTTTATCAAAATTCAAAGTTGCACCGTCGAACGCACTCTGGTCACCAGTTGCGACGCCGGAAAGTCGCGGAGGCTCAGTTTGACCGTGTTTGAATCCGAAGAAATGAACTTGGCCATCACTTCCACAAACGCAAAACGATCCGCGATCTGCAATGCTCTCCGTGCTAGGTGTCACAGTTCGTCGAACGTAACTTTGCAGTGAAGCGGTGGAATCGCCACCAAAAGGAACCACAGCGTTGCTACTCGGTACAGAGTTGGCATGCTCCACTCCAACGTGCGCAACGAAAGCAGGGCATGGTTTGCATTGGTACGGGGCAAAAGATAATTCGACTCGGTGGTGCAGTCGACAA
>ENA-OWNT01002218-OWNT01002218.1-seawater-metagenome-genome-assembly--contig:-NODE-2218-length-20910-cov-4.004512_pt1 | contig 20910 bp, 25 predicted proteins | sample MGYA00238136_ERZ651165 | MGnify/ENA primary metagenome ERZ651165 (study PRJEB26861, sample SAMN08777766) | seawater metagenome | isolation source: coastal seawater | place: USA: Florida | collected...
AGCATGTCGATATTTAGCGGACGACAACAGCATCCATCACTGCCCACGGCAGCCGGTCACTCACCTTGTTTGCCGTCACGTTGTACATGTCGACCATTGACGTGTTAGTTGCGATAGCTGCCTTCAGCGCCGCGTTGTTGGCCATTAAGCAGTGTGTGTTGTTCTGTGTTTTGTGGAATATCTTCGGCACGCGAGCCATGTTGCGCTTGTGCATGCCCATGTAAATATGCCGAATGCCCTTCAACATGTCCACATCGTGTCAGTGAATCACGAGTGTCAACAACATCTGTCCAATGACAACAATTGCACGACAAAATGAACCTCGCCCTTGGCAGCGCTGAAAAGAGATTTGAACCACACAATCAATCCTTTATACTGTTGACATAAACAAATCACAGATGGAAGGGTTGGTGTGGTAGGCAACCAATGCGGGCCATCCGTTTGCACAAGCACTCAAACCTTGTGATAGCGGGTGACGTAGCGAACAGATCGGAAGATGGAGCTCACAATCAAGTCCGGCCGACTAGAAACAGCGATTCGGCAGGTCACGGCATGGGAGCGTCGTGCACACAGTTCCTGCGCAGCAGACTTACCCCGTCGACTCATTGAAGGAAATCAGTGATTCGCCCCGAATGAATGGAATCAGCCTTTCTTTGATGTGAGAGTATCTACGGATGGACATGGAGTGATTTTCAGGTAAGCCACGGACGTGTTGCTTGCATTCGATTCGGGCGTTATTTCGTTGGCAACACGTACTCCCAGATCTCGATGGTCGTGACGCGCACCCGTCCATCGCACACCCGCGTATCGAGAGGGGAGTTCACCTCTGGATTCAGGCCATCCGAAAAAGCTTCAAACCCGGACGGGCAAGTTTCTCTTCGATACTCTTTGTATTTTTTGTCGTTCAGGTACTTTTTGGTCCCAAGAATCTAACATGAACGGATACCAATGGTGGCAATGGTGAGCTGACGGAGCCACTCTCACAGCAAGCGGCAACGACATCGGACAACACAACACGCAACATAACAACTGCACCTCTTTAGGGGCGTCGACTGGATCGCAAAAGTGAGTGTCATCACCGGCCAAATGCTCCATCATTGCAACGCCCGTCGCGCGGGCGACAGAATCGCCGAGGAATACGATCCATTTGATATCTGACGCGACCAGGAATTCGCAGTGGTGCTGCGAAACGTTCCTAGCAAGGCTCGCGTATGGGTGGTCCGTCTTGGGTTCGGAGAAGTATTTTGGAAGAGGTTGTCCAGCCTGCGGCGGCCAGGGGGCGGGATCCTTGTAAAGTGGCCAGGACGCGGCGGCTTTTGACGGAATATATTTCGCAGTGCATACACTGCACAGCAAAACGGCGAGTCGGAGGATGTACATCCGCTCCAAGGGCTTCGTAGCCCGTGTCACGGACAGTCCAAGGGGCAGTTCCAACCACCTAAATAGTGTTTGTGAAGGCGCTCCGCATTTATTCAAATCAAATAAATTTGTGGTAACGAATGGCGAAAGGGATCATCAAACGAAACTGGAATGCAATTGCTAGCTGTGGCATTTGTGTGCCGTGGAGCAGGTGAAGGTCTACATGCAATGAGCACTGATTTCACTTTCTTCGACAAAAGTTCGCTGCAGCTCAGTTGGCGCTTTGTAACATGCATGCGCTCTAATACACGCAGGACGCGCTCGAGTAGACAAACCGAAGTGCGCTGCTCGCAAATGGTTCGTCTTGACCGCCGGTCGGGATCTCGCCTTCTCGCATCTCGAAGCATGCATCTCTCGTCAACCCGCCATCACCTCCGGTACCCTCGTCATCACCTCGCCCTCGCGCCGCATCACCACCACGGATGGGCAAACACAAAAAGCACTCACACGCACGCGCACGCGCACACATACCAACCGTGATGGTATGTGTCTCACGCGACTTTCTGCGTTGCGTTGCGTTACGCTGAGCGAGCGAGCTGCGTCGCTGCGTCCGCTGAGCAACGGCGAAGTGTTCAAAGTGTTCAAAGTGTTCAAAGTGTTCGTTGTGTGTTGTGTGGCCACTCAAAGCCAACTGCCAACACACAACCTACCTGTCGTCACCATCACCGACCTCATCACTCCGCTCGACTCGACTCCACTCCACTCGACTCCACTTGCTGTCTACAGCACTGTGTTACATCACCACACCCTGAACGACGGCCATGCACAGCCATGACCGTGCTTCGGGGGACGCAGTCCATTGTGGTGTCGCACTGCTCGAATGCCAATGCAATGCGAATGCGAACGTGAATGTAAAAGCGATAACGAATGCGATTGCGATTGCGAACGCGAAGGTGTGAAGTGTCATGAAAATATGGATCAGTGTTGTGTTGCGCGGCCAACGATTGTGTGGCACCACACGGTGGCACTTGTACGGCGTGTTTTTCCTTCTTTTTCGGAACGGACGTAGAATGCGATTGTGAAGTGGAACAAAAGTAAACAACAGTAAACACGATTCCAAGGGAATCCAAGGTGACATTGTTTCGCGCTGCCGCTCTCTGGAAAAGCATCGCATTTTCGGCGCTGGAGTTTCAGGCAGAAACCGTTCGTGGCTCTCCCTGAGCCATGTTGGTCCAGCGACTTGCACGCCACTCAAGAGTTCTGAGTCGGAGGGGTCTGTGGCTTGAAGCTTGGAGTGGGGACAAGGCCAAGTTCAACGAGCAGTTTGTGAATGCTGCCCCAGAAGAGCGACGCAATCTGATAACTGAAATTGATCCCAACAGCGGCTGGACGGCACTGCACTTCGCAACGGTTTACGGACAAGAAGGAATGGTGAAAGATATGCTTCTGGAATGTCCGGACCTCATTGACTTGCCAAACCGCCAGGGCTGGAAGCCGCTGCATTTTGCGGCGGGTTTCGGCCAGATCCCCATCATTGATCTTCTTATATCCCTTGGTGCCGATCTAGCATGTCGGAACGAAACCTCACCTGAATGCAAAGGATGGACTCCGTTGCATCGAGCTATTCGGTGGTGGCTTGATCCGGGGAAACCAAATGCAGTGTCGCACTTGCTCAGCATTGGTGCCGACGCCACATTGGTTGATGATGTTGGTCGAACACCGGTCGATCTAGCCGCGGACTCTTGCTGCTTCACGTTGGCTGAATACCTGCACACAGCGGCAGTTTCAGGAAACGAAACTGCAGAGTTTAGACATCAGAGTGAGGCAACACGGTCACGGCTCCGGCATGCCGTGACTGAAAAGTTGGGGGATAACATTGCGAACGACTGGGGTATTTGACAAGACGGCATGATGCAGGGGATGAAGATAGCCCCTGAGGGGTGGCCTCTGGGTCGCCTTGGTTGCGTCCCTCGACAAGACGCATTACACCTCCACACAATAGTTTTAGTTTAGATCTAATTATCAACAATGTCTGCGTCACCGACGTTCCGCGATGGTAATCTTTTTGCCTTGGGATAGCCCGAACTGAGCCTTCAGAGCGGCCATTTTGGCGTCTTCATCTGCCTTCAGATTGGACAACCGCATACTTTTCGCGGTGCTCCCAACGGGGCGGCTGACTGTATTACCGCGTTGTGGCTCCTCCGTTCGACTTCTCTTCCTTGTCTCTGCATCCTGCTCTTTTGCACGAGCTCGCTCCTTTTGGGCGCGTGTTTGACTCCATGGGTTGTGCCCGATCGATTGCGTGATTTTGTCGGTCAAAGTGAACGTCTCCACCGTGTCCCTGGCCTTGATCAAGGCCGCCTTGTCCTGCTTCGAGAGGTTCTTTTTAAATCCCCATGCACGTGTCATAGTCTATAGGTCAAAGTCATCAGTTGGTGTGAACATCATTATCGATACCGATTTTGTTCTTGCGCTTGTTGCCTGTGTTCGGCGAACAGGTCGAGCAGAGACGGCATGCACATGAGCAGCTATGACGTACCCTTGGAACTTGGTCGATGACTGCCTGCGGGATGCCTTTGTAGAACAACTCCGGGAGGTCTCCAGCATTCCATTTCTTGACAAATTTGGTGAAATACTCTTTCACAAGCTTCTTTTCGACGTCACTAACGCACTTGTTCTTGGTGTTGTACAACCACACTCGGAACTCCGGCTGCCTGGCGTTGAACTCCTCTTCTGTTATTTCAGGAGCTCCACGCCTCCGCTTTTCGGCCTCGACTATACGCTTGGCCTTCTCTAATGCACTTTCACTCTTAGAGTGCTTCTTGTGCTTCTTGTCATGTTTCTTGTCATGTTTCTTGCTGTGTTTCTTGTCATGCTTCTTGCTGTGTTTCTTATCGTGCTTCTTGTCATTGTGGCGGTGGTGCGAGTGATGGTCGCGATGAGGCATTTTGGCGGAACTTGCAACCCGACGACTGGTTCCTCTGCAGAATAGGATGCACGACACAAAACGGCAGCACTATTGCGGTCTTCAATAGTAGGGCGTCAGGATTCGAAAATGCAAGAATTATTCCTCGCAAAACTCTGGAACGGTGTGCGGATTCGCTCGCTGCTGCTGCTGCTGCGGCACGCAAGATCAGTGACGTGCCATCGAGCGCACACCCCATTTTCCTCACGCCCACCTTTGCCATGCGCCACAGCCATCGCAACGGTTCACACGGCGCAGTGCAGCTAAGTCGACGGCGACGCCACTGCACTGCAAGGCAGCTACGGTCCTTTCGTGTCGCGCGTGCCGTCAACCGCTGTCCGTCCTGTGGATGCGCTTCGTGCTGCACGCTGAAAGTCAACAATCATACACCGCACCACCACCACCACCACCACCACCCAACACCAACACCAACAGCAGCCACCCAGTATACACCACGCAAGCAACTCCCGCTATTATACGAAAACGTGAGCTGTGTCCACGACATTGTTGTCCAAACCAACAACAAAGGGGAAGCCAGCGGAGCGTAGCGAAACTGGCAAGATGCAATCGCGCGTCGTCGTCGTCGTCGCCGTCGTCGCCGTCATCGCCGTCATCGTCGTCGCCATCATTGTCATTGTCATCGTCGTCATCGCCACCGCCGTCGTCATTGTCGTCGCCGCCGTCGTTGCCGTCGTTGTCGCCGCCGCCGCCGTCGTTGTCGTCGTCGTCGACGTCGACGTCATCCTTCGTTGTTCGTTGTTGATGACATTGGCATTGGCGATGAGTTGGGAACAACAACGAACGACAACGACGAACGACGACGACAACGACGAACCACGAACGACGACGACGAATGAATGAACGGGCCTGTACAATATGGAATTGGGCGCAAAATGTCGGCGTCGTCTCGTCGTCGTCGTCGTCGTCGTTGAATCAACAACAATCATTGAAAACTATTGAACCATCGAATGGAACCGGGAATCAGAGTCGGGAGTTGGAGTTGGGAGTTAGAGTCGGGAGTTGGAGTCGGGAGTTGGAGTTGGAGTCGGGAGTTGGAGTCGGAAGTTGGAGTCGGGAGTTGTAATCAGAGGTTCTAATCGGGAGTTGGTATCGGGAGTTGGTATCGGGAGTGGGTATCGGGGGTTGGATCTCGCAGGACAAACGACGATGTGACCGCGAGAGCGTATTGTGCTTGCATAGAGAAGCAAAACACAAATTCCTGTACATACACAACGAGTGCCGCAAACTCGTGGGTGGTCATTGCGATGGCGTTTGATGAGAATGCCAATGAAGTCTTGAAGCGACATTTTCGGCGGTTTATATAAACTTGTCGATTGTAACTTGTCGATTGTAACTTGTCGATTGTAGGAATGCAAACCAACACCTGCCATTTGCGGCGATGCACCGCCAACCTCGGGGTTCCCTCATCACGTCCGCGATGGTGTGCGCAACAGCGCTGCTTCATCCGTGAGGAATTTATCACTGAGGCACATGTCGCACTTCGCGTCGGCCAGATTGTTCGCATGTGAACACAGCGGACAGGTCCATGTCGTGACAGCAGGCGGGGTGTCAATGGGGTCTGCTGCTGCGTCGTCTTTGCTGCCCCCACCGCCACTTTCAGAGTCCTTCTCGCCGCTTGCCTTCTTATCCGCCTCACTCATCTGAGCAGCAGTCTCGGCCTGAAAGAATAATTACTCAGAACGTGATGCGATCGGTCGGTATCTTGCGGCACAGGAACGGTCTAGCACAGCCATACCTCGCTTGCAGCAGCCTTGTCCTCCTTTTCCTTCTCCTCCATCTTTTTCTTGTACGCTTGCGAAAGCAGTTCATCATAACAAGGGACGCACAGCACGTTGCGGCTGTCATGGACGAGCCTTGTCGTTCCCGGTCGGCAGTAAATTGGTTGGCCAGGACTCAAACGCAGCCGGCACAGTCCTGCCCAGTGGAACAACCACAGTGTCAGCGCAACCAATTTCCAGGTACCTCCACTTGTCTTATCAGTCGACAGTGGCCACACGGACAAAAGACAGCTCCCGTACCTGTGCATCTAGCAAACCCGTCGCTGTTGGGTGTCGAAATGTAATCCTTACCACCCAAACCCAAATCTAAGCCGACGACAGCTTCTTTCGTCTTCCTTTCACTGTTGATCTTCTCAAGCTACAGTTGTGAACAAGACGCCAATATTTCACAAATGTTTGATCAGAAGCTATTGTGCACGTCATACAGGGTTCGCTCCACCATGTACCTGTTTCTGGTAGGTCTCTGCTTGCGTTTTGATTAGGTCGAGGAGTGTGTTGCCCTCTTCTGCAGGTTCTGCCTTCGTGTGGCACGCCGGGCATATGTACAGAGTCTCCACGAGGTCTGGACGATGTCTGATCAATAGATTGAACGGCAAGCTCGGGTCCACCTACGCGTGCACAAGGCGCCCGTTGTGTTAGAATCGTTCGCTTCCGTCAACAGGACAGGCAACTCAGTTCTTACTTCATTCTCCAGCGTGCACGACGCACACGTCCACCCGGAAGCCGGCATGCGGTAGAGCTCGTCTCGCGTCTGGGCTGGGGTTTCATTCCGTTTTGTGCCGCACATCTTTGGACGAGAGCACAGTGACGTTGCGAGGTCAGAGACACTGTTGCAGCGCATAAAAGAACCGCAACCACCATCCACAATTGTGGTGACAGCACGAACCTCGCAATTCCCCCGTCGTGATGGATTCAGGAATGTGCACAAATGGCAATTCCAGCCCATTCCTCCTGAAATTTCAAGGCATCATCGATACAGTCATGGACACATCATGGCATGAAGGAAGGCGGGCAATAGAGAGCAGACGCACTTTTGGTGGCCGAAAGACGTGGAATCACAGTTCGAAAAAGGTCGCGAGCCTGTTACGCAAGAGCCAGCCCATACACCATACAAAGTGAGGCGCCTGTGTGATGTTTGCTAATCTAAGCGCTCCGGTAAAACGCACCCACTCAATGATGGCGACATCGTCGGGATCTAGTCCCGTGAAATCTTCATTGTTACGGCTCCTGTTTACCCTGCAAAGATATGGATTTTGGTTCAAACGCACGGGCTGTTCACTTGAAATGCACGTTATGCAGATGGGGCGCACCATCGGTCCCACGACGGTTGCAATGGTGGGAAGTCGTCAGTGTCTGATGAAGTTGCCGCGACGCTGAACAACCAATTCACAACTGGCGCGTGACGAGAAACTATCAGCGAAACAGTGCAGTGAAGCGAGTCGGGAACATGCCTTGACATCATTGCGCGCAAGGTCTCCACCCGCCGTTTGAGCAACAGCCGCTGCCCATCCTTGCGCTGTTGTGCTCGCATCTGCGACAGCGTGATACTCGCAAATGACAAACAACGACATTTCTCCTGCAGCACAAATCGCCACATACTTGTACGTTTCGAACCCGTTGTGAGGACGATGCTGTCAGGCCTGCCGCGCGGCCACCTTCAATTTGGTCCTGCATGTGCACACGAATCGTATGAGCATCCGATTAGAATAAATCACTCACCACCCGACAGTGGTCAAAGAATGCTGCTCAACGAACCGATGGAATGCCACTCGGCACCGTCCAGAAACTTTGCTTTTGTACAGTGTCGTGGTAGTAGTAGCGTCCTGCACATGGCATCAGCAACGAGGTTGGCCCAGGAGCATGAACCACCACGAGATCTCTTCGAGAACAAGCTAACCTGATTGCTCGTCGAAGTACCTTCGCACGCGGAATCTGAACACAAAGGAAGGAGGAGGATGCGGCGCCTCAGCGTGAGTTGCATGGCTCTTGTTGCCAATTGTGGTGGCCAGCGATGGTTCATGTGATGCAGAGCGTGTGGGGAACACAACTTACTTGCTGGGGGACTCAGAGTCGGAGCTCGGGGTCTGTGTGTGGAACAGGTTAGCCTGGTGCGCAAACAAAGTGTAAGGTCGCGTAACACCAGGTTGAGCACGCAAACACCCTGCAATGATTTGCCCAATACCTCGGTAAGTTTGCGACTAAGGTCACGAAACTTGCGCAGAATGACTTGCACTGTTCGCGTGCAGTCGCGCAGTATGTCTTCCTGCGACTTCAATACTTGCGACATTAACACCAGCAATTCATCGGCTGACGATCTGTCCACCACGTAAGTACAAATTATGTAAGCTTCGAGCGAGCCAGAACGAGCATGAATCGCCAACAACGAACCCTCCAGCTGTTGCCGCAATCGCTCTCTCTACCTCCTGCGTCGCGTTCACCGCGGACGGGGACAGGTCATTGTTTGTTTTTGCTTCTTCCGGTTCTGGGCTGTTGGTGCCGGCCTCTGTGCTGTCAACACTTTGCGCAGCTTCTGAAGCGTCGACTGATTGAACATCAGTTGCTGCCAGCTGCGCTTTGATTGTGGTGCCTGCGAAATGTTTTACCTGCGCAGGAGGCAATTCCGGGCCATCTGGCTGGTCACTCTGAGCTTGCGCGGCGGGCTGCAGCTCCGGCATGTCGTTGTCGCTCCTCTGTTCCCCTGTTTTCGATGCTGGTGCCGTCGCATCAGAGTCTGCAGCGCTCGGAGACGGATCTGAATCTTGGTGGGTGGGCGCTTGCTTGCTTGACGAAGCCGTTTCGGAGCCAGGCTTGGCGTCAGTGTTTGGGGAACTGTCAGGCGCCTTTGAGGCGTTAGCTCGGTTCTGCAGCAGCTTCTTGAATTGGAAAGGCTTTCTCAAAACCATGTTGAGAATTTCTTTTGGTGATTCAATGCACTGATGCAACTTTTCTGTCGCTTCTTCGAGAAGAATTCGGACAGTGTGAAACAAGTCCGAAGACGTGCAATTGTCTTCGATCAAGTAATACGCGAGCGCGTAAGCATTCCCCAAGAATGCGTGTGCACGAAGGACCACCTGTGCGGCGCTGCGCAGGGCTCCAAGTGACGCCTGCAATGGCTGCTGTTCCGAGTGATCCCATCCCGAATTTTCGATTTTGGCTGCCAGATCTTCCAGTTGGGATATCGTTTTACCAGCAAACTTGCCAGAAAAATTGTGGTTTGCGAAACGGCCGTGGTACGCCTCGAATCGCTTGGTCAGCTTTGTGTGGCCACGCTTCTCAATTTGATCACCAAGTATCTGCTTGATGCGAGCATTTCCGCGACTGACTGAACAGGTCGAGGTGTTATGGCCAGCGTAAGTCCCCAAACACACCCAGCAAAACTCAAACCCGCATCCTCCTGCCACAACTTTGCATGTCATGTGGTCACAGCCTTGGTTCTTTTGGATCGGGTTTTTGCATCGCGGGCATGGCTTGGTGAATGACAGAAGCCACGCGGCGTCGTCTTCGTAGAGTTCTGATTTACCCGAACTCATGGCAACGTCGGTAAGCTTTTTCCATTCCTTGGCTTGAGAACAAAGTAAGGGAGCGTGCGGGCTTTCGTTGCAGGCAAAACAGTAGGCTGCTCCGCATGGGCAGTACACATCTGTGGCCAGACCTCTTGCATATCTCACTGCGCGTCCACAGCCACTTGGGCACCATTTCACCTTTGGATTCTGGTCAACATATCGCAGCGTCCGAAAGTGCTTCCACTTAACCAGCAAGTCTGCGGGAATGCGATCCTGTACGACAGCGTCCGGCACGGGCACTTGGCATGCCGGACAACCAATAATGCTTGCGTTCCGGCCCTGCTCATCGATGAAATTGACGCAGTGACCTGTCAAGCAAGTCGAGCAGACTTTACAGCCACACCCTAGCTGGCCAAATTCTGCGGCTCCAAACTCTTCCTCGCAAATCAGGCATTCTTCCTCATCGACTTCTGGGGGCACCGCTTCGACCTCGACACTGCCTTCCGGGGCACTGGGCGTCGAGGAAGCATCTGAAGGTGTTTCGGAGTCGGAAGGAGTTTCAGCTTTAGAAGGGGTTGATGCTTCTGCGGCAGCCGCTGCTGGCACATTCGACGCTGTAGCAGTGGAACTGGTGCTTGATTCATTAGTTTGGGCACTGGTGCCTTCCTTGGACGGATCGAGGATGTCGTTGATGAGGTTCTCCAAGTCCCATTTCTTTTGAGAAAGCAGAACACGAGCTTGTACCTGGGAAACAGACATCGCCGACGCAGCATTCTCGACGGTCACATCCATCTCGTGGGCCACCTCATCCTCTGTTTGAATGTCGTAACTCACTTGTCTGACAAACAGTGGGGGTTCAATGTCTTCGTCGAGTGCCGCCTCGGAATGCTCGTCATTGGACTGCCCGGTCGAACCACCGTCGCCTTCCCGCTCGTCTGAGTGGGCATTGCCAACACGTGCAAGCAGCTCTCCACTGATTTTGGTGAATTTCGGGTCGGCTGCAACACGCAAAGCTCGCATCCACACTTGTTTAAGCCCTTCACTATCTGCGATGAGATGCAGCCACATGACTTTGTTTGACACAAGTCCAAATCGCAGGCGGGATTTTTTGCTGTCACCGGCGCTCTCAACAGAGCTCCCCGTAATGTTAAACGTGCACAACAATCGCGACGAAGCCTGGTTTCCAGCGTAACACTCGAGACGGCTTTGGTGGAGCACGAAATAGCGTCGACGCCACCTTTTGGGGAAAATAGGAAGCTTTGCGTTCGGGATACCGAGATGCAGGTACCCACACAAGCGTGGCATGTCGATGCCAGACAGTGTTTGCTTCGACACATGGTCCAGAATAACCTTGTCTGCGAACGTCGGTTTCTTCGACGTAGATGCACCCATTGTGCCAGACCGCCTCGCGTGTGCACGCTCAGTCTAGCGCTGTGGCGAGCGAAGCGTAATAAATGCGTCACAAGATTAGGGGAAAAATCCACGACGTTGTTGACTGCCGTAGGGTAAATTGCACTCCCATGACCGCAACACCGCCACAACTCTCTGTTATCATCCTTGAAGCAACTCCTATTGCAAGCACATGCACGATACTTGAATCAAGGCAGGTATACCGTAGGATAGGATACTCGAGCACCACTAACCAACTCATCACATCACATCCGAACACACACGCATCGCGTGTGGAGCAATGTGTTACAGAGCAAGCAGCCCATCCGTCCGTCCGCAGCGACTCTATCGCATCCCTTCCCATCGCATCCTTACACCCGACCGAGACATCATCCGACCGCCAGCCACCAGACTTCACACGCACCCACCACCACCACCACACACAGTTCGCCAACCTCACGGTCAGAGCCGTCGAAACCCAAAGGCAGCCCACAGCTAACCAACCAACAAATCGAATGAACGAACGAATGAATGAATGAACGAACGAATGAATGAACGAACGAATGAATGAAAACTTTTCATCGTCGTCGTCGTCGTCGTTGTCGTCGTCGTCGTTGTCGTCGTCGTTGTCGTCATCGAACTTCGCTGGCTGCGCACGAACACGCCGCCGTCCACTCGCCCCCTCCCAGCCCCCACAAATCACTCACTTAGGAGGTGATATCTTCCACCGACGTTTTCCGAATTTCACCTCGGATGCAATCACACTTCAAACTATACTACTACCGTACTCACAGTACGAACCGTACATTCCCACTGTCACTCCCATGCAACAGTACCGTAAACTACAGTACCGATGACAGTACCGCATTTAAATCCACCATTTTACAACACTATATACACTGTACAGTACGGATTATGAACTATTCGAACGAGTGATGGTACTTTGCAGTGAATGGGAGGGAAGCAGTCTGACTGAAGAAGCGGCGGGGGCGCAGGCAACCGCCTCCCTGGCGCTGCAGCAGTTGAAGCGAGGGACCTGAGCGCCGACGACCGCAGTCAAAGATCCAAAGAACCTTCGACGAAAGTTGTCGTCGTCGTCGTTGTCGTCGTGGTCATCAAAGTCGTCGTCACGGTCGTTGCTTTCATCATCGTTGTTGTCGTCGTTGTTCGTTGTGTAGTCTAGTCGTTGTCTTCGTTAGTTGCGTTTTGGAGTTTTCCCTGTCTGCGTGTAACTGTTGTGTGTAAGCATTCTGCTGTGGCGGAAGGAGGGAACGACGGATGGCCGGTCATGCGTCGTTGGCCGCCCGGTTGGATGGTCAGTTGATTGGCGTCACTGTGGCGCTTTTGAAATGTGTAGCTGCTGGTGCATCGGTGCTGGGAGGGTGGGCGAATGGACGTTCGGTGGGTCGGTGTGCTTGTGGATGTGTCTTTGTGTAGCTCTCTCCCTCTCTATCTTTCTATCTCTCCCTCTGTGTGTCTGAAAGCAATTGTGCTTGGCTAGCTTGCCCTGTCGAATAGATGGGGGTCAGGACTGCGAGTCGCAGCAAAGCCAGGATGACGAAAGGGGCGAAGAAGGCGAGGGTGGCGGACTTTTGCTGGGTATGCCGGCGACTGGCCAGCGGCGTCTCTTGGCGCATTGCGGCAGTGCGAGTTTGGATGGCTTCGGCCTGATCGGCGAGATGAGCGCAACTTGATTCCCCTGTCATTTGCCAAGCAGACATACGTTTGCCTCCGATTTGCTGTAGCAGTCGAGTAACCAAACGGGAGGCATCGTGCCGGCAAAATCTTTGCTGCACTTTTCACTCTGTCTTCCAAGTGCAAGTTTTCTTCGGCTGTGTGTGACTGAACCGGACTTTTCTGTCGGCACTTCTCTCTTGCTTGCTTCTAATATGAAAAACAAAGCGCGGCGCACGTCCGTTGTTTTCGCCGCTGCCACTTGTGTGCTGTGGTCACATTTGGCTCGCCATGCCAGCCAACGACGCCTGTTGTGACCCATTTTTCCACTAGCTGTCGTGTCGAACCTGATGCCCGTGGGAAGGCCAACGTGCACCAACTGCGTGCAGCTCCCTTACATTGACCTTCATCATATCGCCACAACTTCAACGATGTCACTCTGTTGCCACTGTTGCCACAACAACGGCCACCTACACAATTTTTTCTTTGTTGCCGCTTTTTCCACCGCCACATGGATACCACTGTCTGTTTCAAGTCCACATCAACAGCGACTGCACAAGCTTGCCACTGGTGTGGAATCCAAATGTTTTGTTACAACCACAACATTCTCTGCTGCAATGTCATGACCTGGGTACCACGTTGCCAGTTCCCACAATAACAACGACGGCGGGGCTGTCAACAACTCTACAAGGTTCCGTTGTTATGATATCCACGACCAAAGTGTTCGCTGCAGCACGATTACGATGCTCAGAGATACGCCGTGGACACTATCTGTCAGTTGCCACCCACAACAACGACTCCGCGCAAGCATGTGTGCCGCCACGTTTGCCACAACCGCATCATCCGTTCTCCGCAGCGCTTCTATAAGGAGGCGGAAACTCCAGTTCCAGCAACAGCAACGACTCTGTCCCATTTCGTTGTCACGTTTGCTTGCCGGCAACGGAAACGGCAACGGCAACGACGACGATGACAACGCTTTCTGCACCACTTTTGTTGCCACAACGTTGTCGTTGCGTTGCGTTGTTGCCACAAACACGAACGACGAACGACTCTGCAGCGACATCACACACAGCCTGTATACACTCAAACCACAAACGCCGTCATCAATGTTAGCCTGTACATCGAGTATGTCCATTGTCCATTCGTTCGTCAGCGAAGTGTACGGAAGAAGTACCCACTGTACAGTAGCGGAAAGATGGAAAGTAAAATAGTGAATTTTTCACGAAAAGTGTAGACGATAAAATGCAATGAGCGCATTACAGTGTATACTAACTTTGAAAAGTGCCGTTTCAGCTCTCCAAATATTTATCAAAACATTGCAATGTAGTACAGTATAGTACATTTGCATCTCACTGCATCTCCGCGTTTTGCCACCACCACCACCAACGCACCACTCACTCCACACTCACTCCCACCCACCCACTCCACATAAATCTCAATACAGGATAACATCCACTACCTTCATACTCATTACGCTATATCCACATATGACACTTCCATTAAAACTCCGAGTGATGTCAGCCAGCCAGCCAGCGGCTGGCTCCGGCACAGCCACGGCACAGCTCGGTTCGACTCACTCACTCACTCACAGTCTCACAGTCGCACAGTGGCTGGCTGTGAATGAAGTCCAGCCAAAATCGTCGCTGACTCCTTCACTCACTCAGTCACAGTCACAGTCACAGTCACAGTCACTATGATCGAACGAACGAACGAACGAACGAACAACGAATGACGAACAACGAATGTCGAATGTCGAATGGGAGAGTGAAGTGTGCGATTTGAGTCATGCAACTTGCATTTGCAAGCGGTGCAGGAATGCATTGTTGAATGTCCGGATTTGTACTGTACACCCTTTTATGATTCGATTTGTGGGTTGTGGGTTATAATCTGATAATCTGCAATCTGTTGCTGTTTTGCAGATTTCTGTGATTTGCGTTCGTGCTGCGGTTGTTGACAACGACAACGACAACGGAACGCAACGCAACGCAACGCAACGACCGAACGACCCAACGAACGTCCATTCAACATTTATTTCCCAACTTCTCCCCCGCACTCACGCCCAGTCCCAGTCACGCAAAACCGCAACCACCACCCAAAGTATAAAGTCAACAACAACCAACAACCAACAACCAACAACCAACAACAGAAACTCCTCACCCACCCACCCAACCACTCACCCACTGTCATGTCACTTGTACATATCTCGCTTTGAGACTTCCACGTATTCCCCATATACCCACCACTGATATACAACACATTCCCATATACGGATATATACACCGCCCCGCCGTCCGCCGTCCGTCACCACTCACCACACAACAGCACAACAGCACGCGAAAACAGCAACTGACCCTTGGAAACGACTGATTAGTGGGGCGGTGTGGGGACGAGTGGCGGCTGCGTCATGCGGAACTCGTCAACGGCGGTGGCAGATTGCGGTGCTTTCTCTCTCTCTCTCTCTCTGCCGTTGTTCGTTCGTTCGTTCATTCGTTCGTTCGTTCGTTCGTTCGTTCGTTCGTCGGTACGAAGATCCGTACTCAGTACCACAGCGTTCACGCACTACGCTTCTGTACGCCGTACTGAAAGTACGGGTGTCGTCACGAGGCGTTGCTCGCCTGGAATCGAATGATTAGTATGGCGTGTGAGGGGACGAGTGAGCGAGCGAGCGACAGTGAGTGAGTGAACGACAGTGAGTGAGTGAGCCGTTGCGTGCGGTCTCCCCGGCACAGTGCAGTTGTTGGCGCGGAGGAGCGTGTCGAGCGTGTGAGCGAGCGAGCGCCCACTGACTGACTGACTGTGAGTGACTGACTGTGAGTGACTGAGTGGCTGTGGGAAAAAGGAAAAAGTTGAAACCGCTTCGGTGAGAGTGGTGAGCGGAGTATGTTTCCTCATTCGAGACTTCCACGATTTACCACCACACTCACCGCCGTGGTAGCGTATAATCCTAGTTGTGGATACATCCCATGGTGGCAGACTGACTGACTGACTGACCGGGTGGCTGTCTGCCACCCACCCACCCACAGTCCATAGTGAGTGTGCTGGCGGTCGAGGCCGTGGGTGAGTGAGTGAGTGGAGTGACAGTCAGTGGGTGACAGCGTCCCTCAGGCAGGCAGTCGGTTGGCGTTCGTTCGTTGGCGTTCGTTCGTTCGTTCGTTCGTTCGTTGGTTCGTTCGTTGGTGCGTTGTTTCGTTCGTTCGGCTGTTCGTTGGTTCGTTGGTTCGTTCGGCTGTTCGTCAGTTGTTGACGGATAGACGGACGGACGGATGGTCACGTCACGCGGTGGTCGCGGTGGTCATGGTGTGTGTGTGTGTGTGTGTGTGTGATTGCTTTGGTGGTCGGTCGGTTGGTTGTAGACTAGCAGTGTGTGTGTGTGTGCATGTGGGTGGGTGGGTGGATTGGTGCGCCATGAATTCCCGTCACAGCGCTGCGTGCTGACTACTTACAGTACTTCACTTACAGTGTACTTGTGACTGACTGGCTGTTCACAGTCGATGACGTGGTCGCCTGCTGTGACGTACATGCATGCACCCACAACTGCCAGACCGCCAGCCTGCCTGCCTGCCTGCCTGCCTGCAAGAAACCGTTGCTGGTTGTGGGTGGCGCAAGATAGCAGTTGTACGGCTGGACCGCCTCCTGCCAGAAGCAGGGCGCCAAATGGAGTGGTGGTGTGGTGTGGCGTAGCAAGTCACTGCTGCAACCAATAATAAAGCGACGCAAGCATGGCTCGGCCCGACGCAATACGACACGGCGGGGGCAAAAAAAAAAGTGCGGGCCACAACGAACACTATTCTTCTCTAGTTTTACCCCGCGCCTTTCATTGCACTGTGCGTTGCTGGTTGCCGCGGTTGGCCACCTGCTCCGCAGTGACATCGACGGCTGCGCCGCATTGTGCTGCCCCCGTGCCGATCAGGCATTCGAAACTTTCAGTGTGCGAAAACAAACACAGCACAAAAATGCACCCGGTCGCAGTGGGGTACCGCTCCCACTCGCGCTCGCCCACGTTCGGGCGGGGACGGCTGTCGACTTTGTCGCCGTGCAGTCGCGAACGCAAACGCGCCTTCCCACAAGGAGGATGCCGCTTCGAGTACCGCACGGACTGCCCAGAGACTGCCGTGCGATGCGGCAGTCGCCCAGCTCCCGCTGCTGGCTGCACTTCTGACTCGGCATCCGTGCGCAGGTCGTGCTTGCCGTCGCCGGTCAGTTGCGCCCCCAGCGGGCTGGACCACGACGCCAGCACCCACACTCCCAGAAAGATCCGCCGCGCTAGTAGCGACAGCCTGTCATCGACGGCGGATGTCTCGCAGCAGTTGCCGCCCCTGGACGACACAGACGACGCAGACGATAGATTGATGAACACCATCCTCCCCGCAGTGTCATCGTTGCTAACAACGTGTGAAAAAACGGAGCCCTCCACTCCCGTTCAACAAGGCCCGGCCGCTCCAGCACGCCCCACGAAGTTCGATAGTCCTTGTTCAGTGACGCAACCTCTGGTCCCACTCGACGACAATGTCGCAAGCGACAGTGGCGCGTCAGCGACGGAGACGCCCCGCAAGTCTATCAGCGGGATGACGCCTGTGGCATTGTCCCTGCAAGCTCGTGCGCTCATGACGACGCTGCCGTCTCACGACCTCGTTAGAATGCGGCAGCATGTGCAGATGCCCGCCACCCTGCTGCCTCCGAAAACCTCAAACAAGAAAATCACTTTAGTTTTAGATTTGGACGAGACGCTCGTCCACTGCGGGTTCAAGGCACTCCCCGCTGCGGACATTGAACTCCACATTGACTACCTCGGCACGCCGTACACGGTCTTCGGGCGTCGCCGCCCCCACCTGGAAGCGTTTCTGAAGGAGGCCAGCCAACACTTCGAGCTGGTGTGCTTCACCGCCTCGCAGAAACTGTACGCAGAGCGCATTGTGAAGATCATCGACCCGAACGGATACATTTCACACTGCCTTTTCAGGGAATCGTGTGTGAAGGTGCGTGGCAACTTTCTCAAGGACCTCAGCATTCTCGGCCGCGACCTGCGCCACACACTGCTGCTTGACAACAGTCCCTACGCGTTTGGCTTCCAAGTAGACAACGGGGTGCCAATTGTTTCTTGGTTCGACGACGAATCCGACCTCGAGCTGCCCGCTACCCTGGATTGGCTCAAGTCCGTGGCTTCCGCGGACGACGTCCGGCCGTTGGTCGCGGAGAAATTTCGCTTGCGCCAGCGCCTGGCTCCGCGGTTCATCCCGCACAACAGCTTTCATTGAAGTGGAAAAAGCCAACGCAGCACAAGAAGCTGATCGCTCTAACGTCGGCCGACACAATGAACTCACAAGCGAGTCGTTGCAGTTGCACCCGCCTTGGCTTGGAGCCAGGCGGGTTGCCCTGTTGCCACTGCGCCACGAAGTAAACAGAGTGTGTTTGTGTAAAAATACTTACTCGCATTCGTCCACCCGCCATTACATTATTTACACACATCATATTTGAACATTCCACTCAACAACTGCAGCTCGTATCATCGCCCCATGTGGAGAAGATCGTTGTTGAGGGCCTGCAAAAATCGGTCGATGTCGCTGTCCTCCCCACGACTCCGGATCTGGACAGCAGTACAACACGCACCCAATGTCAGCACGGTTGAATACAAGCCACAGCAACACTGCCGCAGGAGCCGTACCTCGCGGTTTCGCTGCCTTGGTGCTAACTTCAGCAACGGGGTTACGTGTCCGACCAGATCAGTGTAGAAGCGCAACACTTGCTTTTCAGATCTGATCACGATGGCGGCATGCCGCCGATCACTGAACGGTGGTTCGCTGGCTATTATTTCGTCGTCTTCCTCCTGTGTGCTCGGATACCTGGTCATCCCAATCGCACGCAAAATTCAACGTGGTTTCAGCGTGGACACTGAGACAACTTGCGTGGACAGGCGACCGCACCTTCGGAGTTTAGCCTCCGCAGCTGCTGCAATGAACTTGATAGCTTTCAACTCGTTTTCCAGCTAGAAAATACATTGGGTCAGTGGGAAAGAATGAGCGTTGCATGCTGCGGCGGCCAACGGCGATGGCAGTGGAGCATGCGGCACATACACTGATGGGGAGTTCTGGACTTGCTCGGTTGTCTGATTTTGCGTCCCAGAACCTATATGAGCGCAATTCGTGCACACATTGATAAAAAATGACACATCCAACACGACAACAGCGACCTTCGGGGCCCACTTACTCAAGTTCTGACAGCGTGGCGACGGCGACACGGGCGAACAAGAAGGCGTCCACAGTACCTGCAACCAGCGCATCCTCACGTGACCGAAACAGAAGTGTGCCATTTCGAGGAGTGCGACGCAAACGTACCGTCATCTTCAGCGTTCATGGACAGCCGAGTTAGAAAAGTGTCGTGCACGAACTGGCGCCGGAGTGATCGGTGTGGATCCGGAAAATCCGGCAGCTTGAATGAAAGCTGGACCTCATTTTGACAGCGGCCATCCGCTTCCCGGTTGTCCTCGATGGTAAACCCGTAGTGCAACAGGAACTTGCTGTTGCACTTCTTGCCATAGCTATCCATCACTTGATGTCCACCGGCAAGCGGACAGAGAGACGTCATTGTGAAGGCTCCTTGGGAATTGTCAAACCGCCAGCAGGTTTCTCGCGGGCGAAAGTGGTTCAACATGTCAGCGAACGGCACCATCGCGGTCACCTTGTCATTGCCGACAGTGATGCTGAAGTTCCGAGAGCCGACAGCAGTGCGGCACCACAGAAACTGCTTGAACGTGAATCGGCGGAACTCTGGCAGGGCTTTGCATATCGTGTTGTAGTCGTTCCGCATGTTGAGCTTGCGCTCCTCAATTTCGTCCACGAGCGACGAACCCCGCAGCCAGCCCAGTTTCTTTGAGTCCCAAAAGATGGGAAAGCTGTTGAAGTTCTCGGGCAGCACGTCGTAGTAAGGTTGGAAAAAGGTGTTCCCTTTCTCAATACCATTCATCATGTAAACTATCACCTGACAGTGGTTTGGGACGCTGAGTTCGCCCTCGACTGCCATCAATCTCTGTCCCTGCTCCGTCCCCCGTCCCATGGCGTCGGTGATGAGGCAGCGTTCGGGGATGGCCATCAACTGGACCATCGCGGGGATCGGCCGTGTGGTGTGGACGCCTCGTATCCCGTCAGCGTATTGCTTGTACTCAAGGTTTGGGAACACGGATCCGTTCTCTTCGAGCCACTGGTTGAATCGTTCAAATTTGCGAACGTCTTCCTCGTCTATGTTCTCCATGGTCTCCAGCACTGTCGGGTCAAGGAATTTCTTTTTGTCTCCTGTGACGGAGTTGTTCTTGGATCGCCGGTGCGCAAGAGTTTGCGGCCCCGTCGTAGCTCCTGAAAACGCAGCGTTGAGCACCTGCTTGCCGGCGACGCCAGCGTGGGCACCGTCTGGCTGGTGGTGTTTTGAGGTTCGAACGCCCATATTAGACAAGAGCTTCGAGACTATTATAAACAGGGTGGCCAAAGTGACGGCGGCGGTTGCAAAAACTAGAGCGAGGTTGTTGTTGATCCAGTCCGGTGATGAAATGGAGTGTTCATTGTTCATGATCGCCACCGCAGCAACACATCTTGCAAAACGGTCAGCACGTCGTCAACTCCAAAACACGTCGCCCCCAGAAATTACGCTCAGACCGTCCAATAGTTGATGGTGCGTCGTTAAAATTTTGTCTTGGCACCCAGTCAAAGCAAAGAAACAACAACTACTACTGCCTACTACCACTACTTCATGCACCACAACGACGGCGACAATGACAATGCCAACAACCTTCAGCTTCCGCAGGCGTCGTCGTCGTCGTCGTCGTTGTTTTCATCGTTCATCGTCGTTGTCGCCTTCATCGTCCGTCGCCGCCGTCTTCGTCATTGCTCGCCGTCGTTCGCTGCCACCGCCGTCGTTGTCATTGTTCGTCACCATTTCGCTGCCGCCGTCGGTCGCCGTCATCGTTCGCCGTCATCGTTCGCCGTCATCGTTCGCCGTCATCGTTCGCCGTCATCGTTCGCCGTCATCGTTCGCCGTCACCGTTCATTATCGTCGCCGCTGACCTTTCCTCCGAATTCGTCGTCGTTCGTCGTTCGCCGTCCGTCGTTCGTCGTTCGTCGTTCGTCGTTCGTTCGTCGTTCGTCGTTCGTCGTTCGTCGTTCGCCGTTCGCCGTTCGTCGTTCGTCGTTCGTCGTTCGTCGTTCGTCGTTCGTCGTTCGCCGTTCGCCGTTCG
>ENA-OWNT01002219-OWNT01002219.1-seawater-metagenome-genome-assembly--contig:-NODE-2219-length-20909-cov-10.076277_pt1 | contig 20909 bp, 14 predicted proteins | sample MGYA00238136_ERZ651165 | MGnify/ENA primary metagenome ERZ651165 (study PRJEB26861, sample SAMN08777766) | seawater metagenome | isolation source: coastal seawater | place: USA: Florida | collected...
ACTCTGCCTCCGCTCACAAGCCGCCAGCCGCCAGCTCTGTAGTGCCCCTCGTTGACGTGGTGGCACATCCCGGGAGTCGGGACGCTCGTGTGGAAGTGACCACGCTGGCCGCTGGCCGCTGGTCGCTGGAAGCCCGCGTTGGCACGCCCCTTCGAGCACTCTGCCTCCGCTCACAAGCCGCCAGCCGCCAGCTCTGTAGTGCCCCTCGTTGACGTGGTGGCACATCCCGGGAGTTGGCACGCTCGTGTGGAAGTGACCACGCTGGCCGCTGGCCGCTGGCCGCTGGAAGCCCACGCAGGCACGCCCCCTTCGAGCTTCCTACCAGCCGCCGGCCCACGTCTGAACCCCCGATGGGGAAGCCCGCCGATTTCGCTTAGGAAGCGCTCCACTCCGGAGGTCCCATGACCCGCGCCCTCTTCCCCCGCCTGGTCGCCGCCAGCGTCGGTCTCGCCCTCGTGCTCGCCTGTGGTGGCGTCGCCCCCGACCTCGACCAGAAGAAAAAGGTCCGCACCGACCGCGTCACCTTCGAGCACCCCGGCAACTGGACCGCCGGCTTCGAGCCCGACCGCATCGAAGGCCTGTTCATGGGCATCCACGAGATCGAAGGCGGCGAGTCGGCGATGGTCTTCCTCACCATCTACGACGCCACCGCGCCCTTCGATGCGGGCGACATCGCCGACATGTACATGGACGCCCTGCCCGGCGAGCTCGGGGGCATCGGCCTGAAGCAGACCGGCCGGCGTGCTGTGAAGCGGCAGCTCAACGGCGTGGAGGCCGACGGCGTGGAGGTGCACTTCTCCGCCGACCTCCTCGGCATCGAGGTGCCCCACACCCTGCAGGTCTTCACGATGCTCTCGGAGTCCCACTCGGCCACCGTCATCACCCAGATCGCCGACGAGGACATCGGCACTGAACAGCCGGGCATCGACCTCGTGCTCGACACGGTGAAGCTCCAGTAGAGCGACGTGCTGGACGGTGCTTTCAGGGGGGGGAGGATGTCATCTCGGCGAAACCGCTCCGGGGTGCACCTGCAGTAGGCTGGGGTCGAGTAGAGGGCACCGCCGCCTGGGTCACGCCCGAACCGAGCCGCAACGAGGGGAGTCCCGTGCCGCTCAGCAAGCACCTCATCGCCCGTCCCATCGTCGATGCCTTGATGCGCGTGCCCAGCACGCTCGTCGTCGACTCCAACGCCCACGCCATCCACAGCGTGCGCTGGGAGGTCGAAGGCGACCTCGGGGACTGGGAGCGCATCCAGGCCAATGCGCTGTTCGGCGTCACGCCCGATGTGGTGGGGCCGGTCTTCGGCGGGGACTTCGATCCCGACAAGCCCGTGCGCTTCACCCTGCAGCTCGACCGCGCCGTGTTCGACCCCATCGCCCTTCTCGCGGAAGGCGTCGAAGACTTCGTCGACTCCATGCGCGCCCTCGACGATGATGCGCCCGCCCGCCAACACACGCGCTGGAAGTTGCTGTCCGTGATGCAAGCCGTGTCACCGCGCCGCGAGATTGGTCTCACCACCACCCACTGGTCGAACCAGGCGCACTGATTCCCCGTACAGAGTCCGAGCCGCCCCACGCCGCCCACCCGGAGCCCCGCGATGTCCAAGAAGCAGACGACGCAACAGACGACCACCAACCAGTCCAACCAGGGGTCGTCCACCTCCACCACCACAGGCTCCAACGGACCGGGCAACCAGGCCATCAACCAGATGACCCCTGGCGCGCAGGGTCAGGCGCCGGCTGTCAACCTCTCGGGTGCACAAGACGCCAACGGCTTCATGTCGGCGGCCAGCGCAGCCCTCGATGCGGCTGTGCCCACCAACGGGTCGTTCACCAGCCTCACGGTCACCGGCAACATCCCGCTGTGGAAAGACCCCACCGGAACGGCCGGCATCACGCTGTCTCCGTCGATCAACCTGCAGGCGGCGCGGGCCGAGACGGGCGAGTTCGAGGTCACCATCGGGTCGTCGCTGGCGCTCACGGCCAAGGCGGAGAAGGACTGGGGCTGGTTCGGTTCGTTCGAAGCCTTCATCACGGCCAAGGCCAGCGGCTCGTTGAAGATCAAAGGCGACTCCGCCACCGAGATCTTCCGTGAGTTCATGCTCACCCTCCGCGAGATCATCGACGGTGCCTGCGATGCGGCCAGCGTGCCCAACGACATCGCCGACATGCTCCGCCAAGGCATCATGTCCGACGCCACCCGGGCGTCCACCATCAAGAACATGGACGAAAACGACGGCGTCACGGCCACCTTCGGCGTGGGTGGCGAAGTGGGTGGCAAGTGGGGCGACAACTCGGCGTCTGTGGGCGTCGACTACACGCACACCACCGAGCTCAAGAACACCAACGGCGACGACCAGCTCGAGACCACCTCCAACGGCCAGACCTCCGTGACCGTGAAGGGCTCGTTCAAGCCCAAGAAGCTGCCCGTGAAGTCCATCACGCCGTCGGTCACCTTCGTGTTTGCGGGCGGGGGCGTGTCCGAAGTGTTCGTGGGCCTCGCGTCCACCGGCGAGATGACGTCCGACAAATTCTCCGAGCTGGCGCTCATGAGCACCGAGTGGGCCGTCGACATGGGCATGGGCCTCAAGTCGCTCATCCAGGACGCCCTCGGCAAGACCGACCGCTCCAAGACCGCCCAGCTGTCCACCGGCATCGACGCCCTGTCGTTCGGCTCCGAAGCCGTCACCTACACGGCCTTCGGCGAGCAGCTCAAGTCCTGGGCCGCCAACAACACCGACTTCCAGGACAGCCAGGGCGTGGGTCAGTCCGGGCAGAAGATCGAATTTGGCATGAGCGCGCAGGCCGGCTGGAGCAAGAAGAAGTCCTGGAATGCCAAGGGCGGCCTCACCACCGCCAAGAGCTGGAGCCTGGGCTCGTCGAACACCCCCATCCAGATCGAGGCCAAGTCCGGTCAGACCATCGCATCGGCGAAGACAGCGTAGTCAAGGCCGTCTTTGGCTACTCAATCCCGCGCTGGAACACGCCTTCGGACCGAAACGCGAAGTAGAGGAAGCTGGCGTCGGGCGCGAACTGGATGTCGTAGAGCCGTGAGAAGCCCGGGTTGGGCACCACCGGAAGCCCGCCCGACCAGTCCTCCCAGGTGGCGCCACGGTCTGCGGAGTACCCGAACGAGCCGTCGCCCGACCAGGCGGCCACGTGGTCGTCTTGGCAGTCCACCGCGAGCGTTTCGTCGGGACCCGACCACAGGTTGGTCCAGGTGAGGCCTTCGTCGTCCGACGCCAGCACGCCCTCGGATGTGGCCGCGTACACCCGGCCATCGCACCACTCGAGCTGGCTCACGTTGTCGGGAGGGCCGTCGATGTGCGCCCACGACAGGCCGTGGTCGGTGGAGCGGTACAGGCCGGTTCCGGTGCCCGGGCCGATGTGAGCGATGTCGCCGCCGGCGTAGGTGCCCAGGAGCACCACCCCCGGGGTGTCGGGGGAGAAGACGAAGGCGTGGGCCGAGCCGTCGGTGTCGGGGAGGCCGTCCGATGAATTCACCCAGGTCTGGCCGCTGTCGTCGGTGCGGTACACGTGCATGGACGTGTCGGCGTAGGTGCCCGAGCCCACCGAGCCGATGAGCACGGTGTCGGGGGCGAAGGGGTCGATGCCGAGGCCGTGGTAGTGAAAGCGGAGGTCGTCGGGCACGCCGTCGATCCACACCTCGCCCAGGTCGCGGGTGAACAGCACCTGGTCGTCGGTGGTCACCCACACTTCGTCGGGGCGAGAGGGGTTGCCCGCCACCACCATCGTGTAGTGCATATAGGTGGGCTCGTGGAGCCAAGACGTGCCGTAGTCGGTGCTCTTGAACAAGCCGCGCTCGCACTGGGTGCCGGTCCACACCACGCCCGCGCAGTCGGGGTGCACCCACAGGGTGGCCAGGTCGGCGTCGCGGAGGCCCTCGTCGACCTCGGTCCAGGTGGCGCCGTCGTCGGTGCTGCGCACGATGCCCTCGGGATGGCCCACCAGCAGGGTACCATCGGCCATTGCCAGAGCGGAGCCTGCGTCGAGGGTGTCGTCGTAGAGCTGGGAGACGGTGTCGTCGGGGTCGATGCGGAAGACGCCGCCGTGGCCCGAGACGAGCAGCCAGCCGTCAGGGTGCGGGGAGACGTGCGTAAGCTGGGCGTGCTCGGCGATGTAGACACTCGTGAAGGTGTTGCCGCCGTCGGTGGAGGTGTAGACCGAGTCGCGGGTGGCCACATGCAGAGTGTCGCCGTCGACCCGCAGCGAGCGGTAGTCGAGGGTGGTGCCGCCGGTGTCGAGGATGGGGGTCCACTCGATGCCGCCGTCGGTGGACCGCCACACCTGGCCTTCGTGCTGGGCGGCGAACAGCGCTGTGCTGTTGCCCTCGATGCCCCACCAGCGGTCGCTCTCGCGGGACAGGTGGGGCGGTGCGTCGGGCACGATGGGCGTGATGTCGCCGAGGTTGGACCAGCTGGTGCCGAAGGCGTCGCCCCGGTAGATGACCGAGTTTCCGGCGATGGCCCACAGAGTGTCGCCCACCCACGAGATGCCGTGGACTTCCAGCTCGGGGGCGTGCCCGCCGATGGTCTCGTGCATGGTCCAGTTCTGGCCGGCGTCGGTGGACACCCACACAAACCCCGTCGACACGGCGATGAGGTCGGGGTCGTCGGGGTGGACGGCGATGGGGCCGCGCGTGTGCGTGATGGGGATGGGGAGGTCGAGCCAGAGGTCGCCGCGGTCGGTGGAGCGGTACAGGCCGTTGTCGGGAGAGCCTGCGTAGACGGTGCCCGGCGCGGTGGGCGCTTCGGTGAGGAACACGATGTCGCCGCCGGGGGCGATGCCGGCCGGTGTCCAGACGCCGGTGGGCGGTGCGGGGTGGGCGCCGGCTGCGGGACACTCGAAGGTGTCGGTGGTGCCGCTGTCGGGCGTGACCCCGGAGTCGATGGGGACCGATGCGCGCTTGTCGGGGGTGGTGCTGCAGGCGGTGAGGCCGCCGAGAAAGAGCAGTGTGGCGCGCATGTGGGGCTCAGGGAAGCGGGAGGGACGGACGCGAGGCGATGGCTCGGACGACGGCTGCACGCTGGGCACGCAAGGCGCGCTCGGACTCGGGAACCTGTTGGTACTCGGCCTTCACATGCCGCTCGAGGGGGGTGAGGCGGTCGAGGAGGGCCTGGCCTTCGGTGGGGCTCGCGAAGGGGTGGTCGGGGGCGTAGCCGAAGGATGCCATGGGCTCGCGGCACTGCCACTCGATGAGGCGCACCTCGTCGTCCGAGAGCGCCTGGCGGTACTTGCCGTGGTTGCCCTTCATGAGCGGCCTGCCCACGTTCTTCCAGGTGGAGCTGGCTGCGGCATGGGCCTGCACGCTGGCGTCTTGGTGGAAGCCCAGCATGGCGGGGGTGTAGGTGCGGCCGATGTGGGCGCAGATGTGGGGCAGGACGCGCTCGGGGTGGTCGATGAGGTCTTCGTAGCGCAGCCACGTGATGCGGCCCGTGCCGGCGAGCTGGTGGTGGATGTGCAGGGCGCGGGTCTGGTCTTCGGTCCACACGCGGCCGGCGCGAACGGTGTCGCCGCGGTGTTGGGGGGACCGCTTCCACGACAGCGCCTGGTCGCGGGGGTCGCGGACCAGGTGGACGATGCGGGCCTTGGGGAAGGCGGTGAGCACCAGCGGCAGGTAGCGGTGCAGGTGGTTGGTCTTCACCCAGAGGTGTGGCTTGTCGTGGGCCCGGGCCTCGGCTTCGTAGACCGTGCGTACCAGGCTCGGGAGCGACCGCTCGGGGCAGGCCGCGTGCAGCTCGGCGGCCGTCCAGCCGGTGCGCCAGGGGGACAGGCGGGTGTCGAGCAGGGCCACGGCGGCGTCGAGAAAGGCCTGCCAGTGGTGGTCGTGGGACAGGTCGCCGAAGCGGTGCCGGTGGTCGGCGAGGTGCCGCAGCAGGTGGATGGGGGCGGGCCCGCAGACCTGCGGATGGGCGTTCATGAGCCGGGTGAGCAGGTTGCTGCCCGAGCGCTCGGAACACATCATGAACGTGAAGGTGTGCATGGGACGCCTCTCGTGGGGGTCGCGTTATCGCCCGGGCGAGTGGTGAGCCATTTCTTGGATTCTTGAAGAATTGTGTTGCGTGTGGAGAGTGGGGGCAGTACAACGTTGGCATCATGAAGACTCGTCCTGCCATCGCTGCCGACTCGATGCACGCCGCTGCTGCGGCCTCGGTGCGCTTGCTATCCCCTCTGGATGGGGCCCTGTTGCTGGGCCTGATCCGGGGAGGGCTGCTCGTGTAGAGGTTGCGCAGATGCCGTAAGCATCAGTGTCTTCAGCGAGCCCCCTCCCGGTCTTTCCGCGAGGGGGTTCCGCTGTCTTGGGGTGGTGGGCCGCATCGCGAAGGCCTCGGAGTCGGTGCGCGAGGGATGAGCTTGAGTTGGAGTTGTGTGCTCCAGCCGTACGCCCGTTGGGTTGTGCGTTGTGTTGCTATGCCTGGATGATGGAATTGGTAGACAGACCGGCTTGAGAGGCCGGGGGCCCGGACGGGCCGTGAGGGTTCGACTCCCTCTCCAGGCACTTCGCCCAAGTGATGGAATTGGTAGACAGACTGGCCTCAGAAGCCAGGGGCCCGGACGGGCCGTGAGGGTTCGAGTCCCTCCTTGGGCACTTCTTTTCTTCTTCGCCCGTGTGCTGGAATGGTAGACAACGCCCCCTCAAAAGGGGTGGTCCATAAAGGGCGTGGGGGTTCGAGTCCCCCCACGGGCACTGTTGTGATGTGGTGGCTATTCTGGCCACATGAAGCGCAGGTCGTCGAACGTCTCTGCGGTCACCAACACCGGGTCGTCGGCCATGGGAAAGCGCTCATAGAACTGTTCGAGGGCTCGTGCGTGGCGTGGCTACTCCACAAGTCCGTCGACTGGACTCGACGGGGCCGGAGTGTCGAGTCTACTCGACGAAACCAGAAGTGTCGATCAAACTCGACACCCCCGAACTGTCGACCCAACTCGACACGCCCGCCCGCTCGCGCCCCTCCTCCCATGCGGTACAACGCCCCGTGCACCCACCCGGAGCGTGTCATGCCGTCTCGTCCCCTCGGCTCGTTGGGCCTCGACCTCCCCCCCGTCACCTTCGGGGCGTGGGCCATCGGCGGCTGGTGGTGGGGCGGCTCCGACGATGATGCCGCAGTAGAGGCCATCCTCGCGGGCATCGAGGCCGGCATCACGGCCATCGACACCGCCCCCATGTACGGCTGCGGCCACAGCGAGCGGGTGGTGGGCCGGGCCGTCGCCCAGCGCCCCGACGCCAAGGTGCTCACCAAGGTGGGCCTCCGCTGGGACGCCGACGACGGCGCTTTCTTCTTCAACACGAAGCACCCCGACACCGGCGCGCCCATGAAGGTGATGCGCAACCTGCGGCCCGAGTCCGTGGTGCTCGAGGTGGCACGGTCCTGCGAACGCCTCGGCCGCGACACCCTCGACCTCGTGCAGTGCCACTGGCCCGACCCCTCCACCCCCGTCGAAGAGACCATGTCCGCGCTCGCCGACCTGGTCGACCAAGGCACCGTGAAGGCCGTGGGTGTGTCCAACTTCGACGTCCCGCTGCTGGAGCGCGCCCACGCTGCCCTCTCCAAGCGCGGCATCCCCCTGGCCACCAACCAGCCCCGCTACTCCCTGCTCGACCGCCACATCGAGGCCGCCATCCTGCCCTGGTGCCGCTCCCATGGCGTCGGTACACTGCCCTACTCGCCCCTCGGCCAGGGCCTGCTCACCGGCAAGGTCACCCCCGACCGCATCTTCCCCGAAGGCGACGGCCGCCGCGACCTGCCCCTCTTCTCGGTCGCCTCCCGACAGGCCATCGCCGAGGCCAACGCCAAGGCCGCCCGCATCGCCGACGAACACGACTGCTCCCTCGCCCAGCTCGCCCTCGCCTGGTGCCTCCACCAGCCCGGCGTCACATCCGTGCTCGCCGGGGCCCGCTCCGCCGCACAGATCCGCGACAACGCCGGCGCCGCCCGGGTACAGCTCACCCACGCCGAAGTCGCCCAGCTCGCCGACTGGTTCGACGGCCTCGGGTCGTCCGAATGACCGCGCGTGTGGCAGTCCTCGTCCTGGCCGGCTGCGCCTCCGACCCCAAGGGCGGCGACACATCCACCGCCGACGACCCCCTCGCATTCGGCACCTACGACCAACGCACCGGCGACCCCGACGCCGGCCTCCACACCCTCCTCTACGGCGACTACGTGGGCTCGGGCATCCCCGCCGCGGTGTGGTTCGACATCGTGGGCGAGGTGGACGACGGCATCGGCCGCACCGGCGACAACGGCAAAGTGCCCATCGCCTTCAACGTGTTCGACACCCCCAACGGCGTGGAGGTGGTGGGCGGGGTCACGTGTTTTGGCTGCCACTCCGGCGAGCTCGAAGGCGAGCGGGTGCTGGGCCTCGGCAACTGGCAGACCGACCAGACCCACGACGAAAGCGGCCGCTACGCCCTGCTCGCCGACATGGTGGCCGACCGCTACGGCGCCGACTCCCCCGAGGTGGAGGCCTCCTGGCGCGTCACCACCGGCTCCAGCGTGGCCGGGCCCCACCAGGTGATGCCATTTGCCGGCCCCAACCCCGCCTTCGCCCTCGAGCAGGCCGTGGCTTCCGTCCGCGACCCCGTCACCCTCGACTACCTCGACACCCCCACCTTCGAGCCACCCCCGCTGCCCGGCGCCGACGTGCCCGCCCTGTGGCTGCTCAAGCGCAAGCGCGCGCTCTACTGGACCGGCCTGGGGGAAGGCGACCACGCCCGGCTGCTCTCCCAGACCGCCATTGTGGGCATCTTCGACGTCGACGCCCTCGATGCCGTCGACGCGGGCTTTCCCGATGTCCTGGCCTGGATCTACAGCCTCGAAGCCCCCGCCTGGCCCGGCGACGTCGACACCGCCCTCGCCGCCGACGGAGAAGCCCTCTTCGCCCACCACTGCGCCGACTGCCACGGCACCTACGGACCCGACGGCGCCTGGACCAACCGCGTGGTGCCCCTCGACACCGTGGGCACGGACCCTATCTACGCCGAAGCCCTCCAAGCAGACAGCCCGCTCGTCCAGTGGCTGTCGGCCAGCTGGTGGGCGTCAGGCGACACACCAGGCGTGTTCGCGCCCAAGCCCGGGTACATCGCGCCCCCCTTGGACGGCGTGTGGGCCACCGCGCCCTACTTCCACAACGGCTCGGTGCCCGACCTGGTGGGCGTTCTCGACTCTTCCGAGCGGCCCGCAGCCTGGAAGGCCGAAGACGACTCGATGGTGGACCGCGACCGCGTGGGCCGCCGCTGGACCACCGCAGAACCCGGCGGCATCGACGTCTTCGACACCTCGGTCTCGGGCTACGGCAATGGCGGCCACACCTTTGGCGATGGGCTCGCCGCCTCCGAGCGCGAGGCTCTACTCGAGTACCTCAAGACCTTGTAGGCCCGGCATGGTTGGCAGGCATTCCCCCCTGGTCTCGTTCGGGTAGATGACCCCGCCGTGCTGCACTCCCCCGCCATCCTTCGCCTGGCCTTCCTGCTCCTCGTAGGCGTGGGCTGCCGGTCATCCGCGCGCGACGCCCCCCGCGTGCACAACGGCGTGCTCGACCTCCGCAGCGAACAGTGGCTCGACGGCCCCATCTCCCTCGATGGCGAGTGGCGGCATGTCCGCGGCGAGCTGGTTCCCGTCGACGTCTCGATGGACACCGCCGACCTCACCCCCGTCCCCGGCGCCTGGGCGGACGACCCCACTTGGGACGTCCCGGCCTTCGGCGTGGGCACCTACAGCCTCGTCGTCCGCCTGCCCGAAGCGGGCGGCCCCTTCACCATCCGCACCGGCCGCACCTACACCGCCTCCACGGTCTTCGTCGACGGCATCCGCGTGGCCGGCTCCGGCCTCGTCCGCGACCAACCCCACGGCGCCATCCCCTCCCTCGAGCCCCGCATCGTCGAGCTCCCCCTCGACCGCAGCGAGATCGAGCTGCGGGTGTGGGTGAGCAACTTCCACGGCCACCAAGGCGGCCTGCGCCGCAGCTGGATTGTGGGCCCTTCCGGCGAGATTGTCCGCGTCACCGCCCGAGCCGCGCTCCTGGCCACCCTGCTGTCGTCGTTCCTGGGTGTGGTGGCCGTGCTCACCTTCCTCATGTGGCTCGCCGAGCGCCGTGGCACCGACAAGCTGTGGTTTGCGGCGGTCACCCTCGTCACGTCCATCCGAAGCGCTGTGGGCGGCGATGCCCACCTCGTCTACCTCTTGCTGCCCCGCGCCTCGTGGGCCGACCTCATGCGCGTGGAGTTCTCCACCGACTTCCTCGCACCCGCCCTGGCCCTGGCCCTGCTCGCCCAGCTCTTCCCCACCTACACCCCCCGCCGCCTCGCGAACGCCCTCATGGTGGCCTTTTCGGCGATGGCCGTCGTGTGTGTGCTCCTGCCGCCCTACATCCTCGGCCAGCTGGTGCCGCTCGTGCTCCTGGCCGTCTCGCTCGCGGCCGGCGTGGCGGTCTTCCTGCTCGTGCGAGCCGCCATCGCCGACGCCCCCCAGGCCCGCCTGCTCATCGTCGCCGTGGGCATCGTCTCCATCACCGCCTTCCACGACGTCCTGACCGCCCTCCGCGTCATTCCCGGCGACGTCGAGATTGTGGGCTGGGGCTTCGTGGCCATGGTGTCCGCCCAGGCCTACGCCATCGCCCGCCTCGTCGCCGACGCCAACCGCCGCATCGAGCGCCTCTCCGCCGACATCACCGCCGCCCACAACGACCTCATGCGCACCCACGAAGCCGTCATCCGCTTCGTGCCCTTCGCCTTCCTCGACCTCCTCGGGCGGTCCTCCATCCTCGACGTCAAGCGCGGCGACCACGTGGCCATGGACGTCGAGGTCCTGTTCTGCGACATCCGCGGCTACACCACCCTCGTCGAGGGCCTCACCCCCTCCGATGCCTTCGGCCTGATCAACGAGTGGCTGGGCACTCTCGAGCCCCACGTCCATCGCGCCGGGGGCTTCGTGAAGGAATACCTGGGCGACTGCATCGTGGCCCTGTTCCCCTCCGGCCCCGACGACGCCCTCCAGGCCTGCATCGCCATGCACAGCGCCCTGCGGCGCTTCTCAGCCACCCAGACCTTCGCCCCCGGCCGCCCCATCACCGCCGGCATGGGCCTGCACGCCGGCCCCCTCGTGATGGGCACCATCGGCGGCGACACCCGCCTCGACACCGGCGCAGTGGGCGATGTGGTCAACACCACCTCCCGCGTCGAGGGCCTCACCCGCACCTACGGCACCGACCTCCTCATCACCGAAGTCGTCGTGCGCCGCCTGCGCCGCCCCGAAGCCGTAGAGCTGCGCGAGCTCGACGAAGTCGTCGTCCGCGGCCGCCGCCAGCCCCTGCGCATCTTCGAAGTCCTCGACGCCCTGGCCCCCGAAGTCCGCGCGCTCCGCCTCCGCACCCGCCCCCACTACGCCGCCGGCCGCGAGGCCCTCCAGTGCGGCAATCCCGACGAAGCGCGCACCCACTTCGACCGCTGCCTGGCCATCGGCGCGGAGGCCGAGGACGTCCAGCTGCGTCGGGTGGGGCGGACGGAGCAGCTCCAGCTGCTCATCGCGCGCGGGCACTTCGAGAAGGGGCGGAGGCTGGCGGACGCCCTGATCCGTGACTTCCGCTTCCTCGGGGCAGGCTCGCGGCTGGCTGGTGTGCTCATGCTGGCGGGCGAGCTGCACCGCTTCGTGGGGGAGCTGGACCGCGCCGAGGACCTCTACCGCCAGACGCAGGCGATCTACGAGGAGCTGGGCTCCCCGATGGCGCTGCTCGCCCGGGTGAACCTGGCGATCGTCGAGTTCCTGCGGGGCCGCATCGACGACTCGTTCGACGATCTGGATGCCCTGCACGACGAGGCGCTCGCCGGGCAGATCCGATGGCTCGCCGACCCCATCCGGCTGGTGCGCGCGCCGGCGGCGGCGGCCCTCGGTCGCTGGGATCTCGTGGACGAGGTGCTGGACACCCTGGAAGTCCAGGCGGAGCAGGGCGATCGCTTGGATCTGGACGCCGTCTGGGTCGCCCGGGAGCTGTCCCGGATGGCCCCGGGCGGCGGCGACCCGGCGCGACACCGGCGGCTCGAGCGGCTGATCACCGTCGTGGAGGAGCGCTTCGCCGGCAGCCGGTCAGAGCCCGGGCGGGCCTGAGGGCTCCGGCCAGCTGAGGGTGAGCCCGAGCTCCCGCGCCGGGCCGGCGCAGTCGTTCGTCACCAGCTGCTCGGCCGCCTGGGGTGGTGCCACCGACTCGCAGTTCTGGGTGTAGAGCTGCAGCTGCCCGATCTGCTCGAAGCTGTTCCCCGACAGCGTGCCCGTGGCCGCGTCGAACAGCAGCGCGTCGTTGGGGAGCTGGCGGAAGGTGTTGCCGAACACGAACAGCCCCGGCCCCGCGGACTCCTGCCAGTAGCCCGTGCCGTCGGCGGCCAGCAGCCCGGGAGCCATGCCGCCGCCGCCGCTCGCCTCGACGATCGCGCCCGCGAGACGCCAGGTGCCGCCTCCCCGGAAGGCGACGCCGGCGTGCGGATGCCCGGTGATCGTGGTGTCGTCGGCCTGCAGGGTCGTGTCCGCGCTGGTGTCGCCGATCCCCAGGATCCCGACGCCCCCGCCGCGCTCCGGGTGTGGGACGGAGGCCCGCAGGCTCCCGCCGTCCAGCCGCACCACCCCCGCAGACATGGCCAGCACGCTCGCGAACACGGCGCCGTCCACCTGGCAGGCGGTGCACTCGAGCTCGCCGTCGCGGGCGGCGAGCAGCCCGGGGCCGCCGCCTTCGGTCACCGAGACGTCGTCGGCGTCCACCTCCGCGCCGTCGGTCACGAGGAGCCCGCCCAGCCCGGGGCGGCCGATGTCGATGTCCGTCAGATCCGCCAGGGTGCCGAAGCCGGCGACGTGCACGGCCTGGCCGGCGGCGCCGTCGAGCGAGAGCCCCTCCGCCAGCAGCGCCGCTCCCTCTTCCACTGTGAGGATCCCCGCGCTCGGCCCGATCAGCGTGCTGTCACCGAGGTCCGCGAAGGAGAACGCGCCGTGCACCTGGATCCCCGGTCCCGGGGTCAGCGTCCACGCGACGCGCTTCGCCGTGAGGCTGCCTCCGCCGATCGCGCGGCCGCACCACGACGCTCCGCAGGCCACGGTCGCGTCGCTCAGATCCAGGCTGCTGCTGCCCCCTTCGACCACCACGGCGTGCTCCTCCGGCGCGCCGAGCGCCGCGTTCCGCACCACGAGCGTGCCGCCCTCCTCCACGTGCAGGTCCCGCCCGAGCGAGCCGTCGTCCTGGGCGATGATCGCGTCGACCGTCAGCCCGTCGATCTCGGCGTCGCTGTCCACCTGGGCCACCTGCACGCCCACGCCCGCCACGTCGCGCACGGTGAGGCCGACCCCGATCAGCCGCGCGCCCTGCTCCACCCCGAGGCCCCGGCCCGGGCTCAGCTCGTTGGTCGGTCGGACGTCCTCGATCACGGACTCCGCGAGGTCCAGCAGCACGCCGGAGCCCGTGGCCAGCACCCCGTACCCGCCGTTCGTGGCGATGACGAGGTCGTTGCCGCGCAGGACGAGGCCCGGCGCGCCCGGAACCTGGCCCGCGATGACGCCCGGGCGGCCCCCGGTGATGGTGATCGAGCGCACCACGACCTGGCTCGCGAACACCGAGAGCGTCGCGGCCGCGAGGCCCTCCCCGTCGAGCGTGACGAGCTCGGTGCAGCGGCCGTGCAGCTCCAGCCCGTCGTGTGCGCGCGAGAAGCTGAGGCGCTCCGGGTAGCGGCCGGCTCCGATGACGATCCGCCCGCCGGGCACCTCTGCGGCCGCTTCCATGGCCGAGCTGATGGCGCCGAACGGCGCGTCCGCGGTTCCGTCCCCGCTCGAGCCGGCGAGCACGTACCAGGTGGTGCCCTCCGGATCCGGCGCCACGTCCCCCCAGGGGCCGAGCCCGCAGTCGGCGGGCACGCAGGCGTCCCCGTCGAGGAGCTCTCCGTCCGCGCACGCCGAGACCGGGTCCGGAAGCCCCTCGGGACAACCGAGGAGCACCACGAGGAGCAACAACAGGGAGCGGGCGCCCATCCCCCGCAGTCTATGGGAGGAGGGGGTCCCCAGGACCCGGCTTGACCCGTCGCCGCCGCCCTGGGAGGTTGCGTCCGTGTCCATTGCTGCATTCCTCGCGACCGTGCCCGGCTTCGACACTGTGGAGGCCGACGACCTGAAGGCCCTCGCCCGCAAGGTGACGAAGGCCAGATGGCGTGCTGGTCAGTTCCTGATGCGGCGGGGCGAGCGTGGCGACGCCATGCACATCATCCGGTCCGGCGAGATCAAGGTGCCGATCTTCGACGACCGGGAGCGGCTGCGCCTCGTCGCGCGGCTCGGGCCCGGAGACGTCGTCGGCGAGATGGCGCTGATGACGGGGGATCCCCGGGTGGCGGACGTCCTGTGCGAGGAGGACGCGGAGACGCTCGTCCTCTCGCGTGACCTCATGCAGCCCTTCCTCGAGGAGCACCCCGGCGTCGCGCGGTTCCTGACCGAGATCCTCGGCCAGCGGCTCGAGGAGTCCGGCGGCGTCGACCGCGTCGGCAAGTACCGGGTGCTCGACAAGATCGGCGAGGGCGCCACCAGCAAGGTCTACGGCGCCGTGCATCCCGGCCTCAACCGGACCGTCGCGCTCAAGATGCTCGGGCACCACATGGTCTACGACCGTCGGTTCCGGGACCGCTTCATCGAGGAGGCCCGCACCATCGCGGGCCTGTCGCACCCCAACATCGTCCAGATCTACGACACGGAGCAGGCCTACGCGACGTGGTTCATCGTCATGGAGCGGGTCGGGGGGACGGACCTGGAGCAGCTCCTCAAGGAGACCGGCCCGATGGATCCGGTGTCGGCGTCCGACATCCTGCTCCAGCTCGCCCGGGGCCTTCGCTTCGCCCACAGCCGCGGGATCGTGCACCGGGACGTGAAGCCCGCCAACACCGCCGTGGAGGACGACGGGGGCGTCAAGCTCATGGACTTCGGCATCGCCCGGCGCGTCCAGCCCGGCGCGAAGCGGTCCACCATCGTCGAGGGGACTCCGCGCTACCTCGCGCCCGAAGCCATCACCGGCAAGCCTGTGGACGGCCGCGTGGACATCTACGCGCTCGGCGTCATGGCCTTCGAGATGGTGACGGGGCGCCCGCCGTACAACGCCGCCACGATGGACGCCCTGCTGCGGCTCCACGTCAGCGCGCCGGTGCCGGACCTCGCTCGCATCAAGCCCGGCCTGCCCGAGGGGCTGCTCGCCTTCATCCGCGGCGCGATGATCAAGGACGCGGACAAGCGCCTGTCCGACTGGGGCCAGATCATGTCGCTCCTGGAGGGCGGCCGCGCGGCGGACACCGTGCTCGACCGGTTCGAGGAGAAGATCCTGCGCGTGCGGTTTCGCCCGCGCGATGGGGCCCGGGTGGACCGCGCGATCAGCCGGCTCCGAACCCAGCTCAAGGACGTGCGGGAGCTCGACGTCGCGGTGGCGCGGCTCACGTCCTCGGCGCCGGTCGTGCCCGAGCCGGAGCCCCCGCCGCCGCCGGCGAAGAAGTCCTGGCTGTCCCGCATCACCGGCAAGCAGAACGAGAACGCGCTGGCCACCCGCGCCGTGCCGACCGTCAGCCCCGTCGACGCTGAGTAGCGGCATGAGCCGTCCCCAGGACCCGCTGCCGCTCTTCGACGCGTGGATGACCGCCGCGGCGGACGCCGAGGGCGACGCGGACGCCATGGCGCTCGCCACCGCCGACGCCCGGGGGCGACCCTCGGTCCGGCTCGTCCTGCTGAAGTCCTGGGGGGAGGACGGCTTCGTCTTCTATACGAACAAGGCGAGCCGCAAGGCCGTCGAGCTCGCCGAGAACCCCTGGGCCTCCGGGGTCCTGCACTGGAAGTCGCTGCGCCGGCAGATCCGGATCGAGGGCCCGGTCGAGGAGCTCACGGACGCCGAGTCAGACGCCTACTTCGCGACGCGCCCCCGCAAGAGCCGGATCGGCGCCTGGGCGTCGAAGCAGTCCGCGCCCATGACGACCCGGCTCGAGTTCGAGCGGAGGGTCGCCGAGTACGGCGCGAAGTACGCCGTGGGGCCGGTGCCGCGGCCGCCGTTCTGGGGGGGCTACCGGATCCGCGCGACCGGCATCGAGTTCTGGGAGGACCGGGCGTTCCGCCTCCACATGCGGTTCCACTACGAGAAGAGCCCCACCGGGTGGTCCTCGGTGGAGCTCTATCCCTGAGTCGAGCCCGCGGCTAGCGCACGCAGTCGAGCCAGTCGTCGTCGAGCTCGCAGTTCTCTTCGGGCCAGGTCGTCGCGTCGTCCACGGATCCGGTCAGGAACGCGTAGCCGAACTCCATCCCCGTCAGGTTCGCGCCCTCCCACTGGGCGTCGAGGATGTTGGCGAAGAACAGCTGCGATCCCTGCATCTGGGCGCCGCGCAGGTCCATCCCGAGCCACGTCGGGTAGCCCAGGAAGTCCTCGTTGAGCATCACCCCCTCGAACAGCCCGCAGTGGCCGTCGAGCGTGTCGCGGGTGTAGGGCAGCGGGTAGGGGTTCCAGCCCCAGGTGGAGTCCGCGTCCACGCAGATCTGCGACTCCGGGTCGTAGCGGAAGTCCGCCTCGAAGTCGTCGAACCAGCAGGCGACGGCGTGCTCGCCGTATTCGGCGTGCTCGAGGGTGCCGACGTACATGGGCGCGCTGAACCGGACGTCCCGCTGCGTGCGCACGGTCAGGTCCGGGCCATCGAAGACCAGGTCGTCGTCCATGATGCTGAGGTACGCCTGCTCCTCCCACGAAGCGAAGGGGGCGGCCACGACGCCTTCCTGATCCGGCTGGGCCGCGCCCAGGGTCATCGGCGCCATGTACGGGTTGTCCTCCTCCATGTCGAAGGCGATGCGCAAGGCGACGGGCCAGACCTCGTCGCCGGCGAACGCGGCCGTGGAGCAGCGCAGGAGATCGGAGTTGGTGCCGGCGTTCGGTCGCTCCGGGCTCGTGGGTGTCTCGGGCGGGGGACTGGCCGCCGGGTCGTCCGGCGTGGTGCAGCCGCTGGCGAGCAGGGCGAGGGCAAGGAACAAGGTGTGTCGGGTCATCGTGGCCTCCATGCACCTACGATGGCCCCGCTCCGTTGATTCGTGAATCGATATTGTCTTGATTCGATTGTATTCGTAATCGCTCTAGTCCTGCGTGATCTCCAGGACAAGCGGAGGCTGCGTGCACGGCTCCCCCACGGCGGTCACCCGCAGGTGCGCACCCTCCTGCCGCGCGAAGATCTGGCCCGGCGTCTTCGCCTCGACGCGGGGCGGTGGCCGATCCGGCGTGAGAGGGAGGCGCAGATCCAGGAACCAGTGGTTGGGCGCCGTCGGATCGAGCTCCTCGGCGAGCTTCACGTACTCGTAGTCGACACACGCCGGGGACATGGGGGCGTGGTACGCCATCGCGACCCCGAGGCCGCCGCCGTTGGCGCTGGTGCCGGGCGCGTTCGCCCGCGGTGTGATCGCGTCCGGCGTCCGCATGTCCAGCGCCCCGGGCAGGCGTGGGTAGGTCCGCGCCATCATCACCACGTCGCCCGCCCCGATGCGGACGGTCTCGCCGGGACTCAGTTCCAGCACACCCTCGGGGCGCCGGTAGCGCTTGACGTGCATGCGATCGAAGCGCCACTCACCGTCGGGGACGAGGTTGGCGTCGGCCCAGGCGAGCGCCTGCGCCGCGACCTCCGCGCTGAACTTGTCGCGCCCGAACATCTCCTCGTCGACGTTGGCGACCCAGAGCCGCTCGTAGTGCCCCGAGCGGGCCGTGGTCTCGAACGGCAGCGCGGCGTGCACCGCCTCCAGGGTGAGGCGCTTGTCGCCGACGATCCAGGCGCCCTCGCCGTCGTCGGGGCGCCGGCGGATCTGGCCGGACTCGAACAGGTAGTAGGCGAGGTTCCCGCGCTCGAACCACGCCGGCAGCGTCGCCACCGCGTCGCCGTCTTCGAGCTCGTCGAGGATCAGCGCGCTCACCGAGCGATAGTCGGGGCGCACAGGCTCCGCGAGGTGCTCGTACGTCGCCGGGGCCGCCCCTCCCCACCAGACGAGCAGCAGGCCGATGCGCGCGGCGCGGGGGATCAGCGGGCTGGTCAGGCCGATCGCGGCGGTGGCGAGGAGCACGGGGTGGTACCAGCCCACCCAGCGGAAGCCGTAGAAGATCTTGCCGCCGAGGTGCGTGCGGGCGTTGTCGTAGAAGAACATCGTGCTCGCCAGGAAGACGAGGCCGAGCACCGCCGCCATCTCGCCGGCGAGCTTGCGGTCGAGTCGCTCGTCGCGGACCGCCGTCCACAGGCCGAGCCCGACCAGCGGCAGCACCCCCGCCAGCGCCCACAGCGGCCCGTCCGCGCGGATCCCGCTGGTCACCTTCACGAAGTCGACGAGGAAGGAGAGCGGCCCGGGATCGGGCATGTAGGTGTCGGCCACGAGGCGGGTGTCCTGGGCGACGGTGGGGAAGGTGCTGAAGTGCAGCCAGGCCCAGCTCAGCGGCAGGATCGCCTGCTTCAGCCCCTCTCCCATGGCCTGGTGCAGGCTCGCGGCCCAGCGGGGATCGCTGCGGCCGCGCCATCCCCAGAAGGCGATCAGCCCGATCGCTCCGATCCCGAACGGCGCGACGTTGTAGTGGGAGAGGAACCCGGTCACCAGCAGGCCGAAGAAGGCCGCCCACCAGCGGCGCAGGCCGGTCTCGAGCGCGCGTAGGGCGGCGATGACGATCCCCATCGCGACCAACCCCACGAACGCATAGGGGGTCGCGTCCTGGCCGAAGTAGATCGACGGCGCCGCGGCCGCCACCAGGCCGAAGCCCACCAGGCCCGCGGTGACCGACCAGCGGCGCAGCAGCCACCACACCATCCAGGCGCTGCCCGCCGACGCCAGGAGTCCGGGGAAGCGGAGGAGGCCGTCGGCGTTTCCGAGCAGCCCCATCGTCCCCATGACGGCGTGGTAGAGCGGTGGGTGGGTGAGATCCAGGCAGTACAGCGCGGCCAGCTCGCGGAGCATCCCCTGCACGAGGTAGATGCCGGTGGCGCCCTCTCCGAACGGTGCGGGGCGGCCGATGCCGGGCAGGTAGCTCACCTCCAGCAGGTCCAGCGGGTCCCCGAAGAAGCCCGGGATCCGCAGGGCGAGCAGCGCCGCGGCGAGGGCCAGCAGGATCCGCGTCTCGGTCCGTGTGCGCGGGGGCTGCTGCACCACCCCTTCGAGCGGAGCGCAGCGATGCCCCGGGCGGGCCGCCTGGTGCCGCAGGAGGAAGCGGATGCCGAACCCGCCGCCGAACACCGCGAGCAGCGCCAGCAGCATCTTCAGCAAGACCCGCGGGTGCGTGGACAGGCGCTCCCGCGTCATCAGGACCCGCGGCTCGACGGAGCGCAGGACGATGGGCTCGGCGGGGACGGCGCCGGCCTCGAAGGGCAGGAGGCTCGCGGGGAGCATCAGATCGACGGGCGGCCCCCCGACGGGTTGGAAGCGCTCGTGGAGGAACACCCAGTAGTCGCGCCCTGCAGGGTCCCACTCCAGCAGGAAGTCCTGTCCCGTGGCGGGCACGTCCATGCGGGCCGCGGGCTGGTGCGGGTCCGTCAGGTCGAGCGACGTCGTGACCCAAACCGAGTAGGCGGCGTCCGGTGACCGGTCGAGGAGCTGGATGGGGAGGCTGGCTGCCGACGCCGGCGCCAGCGTGATCAGGGTGAGCACAAGCGCTGTGACACACCCTGCGAACTGGGACCGACGGACCACCGACCTGATTGTGCTATCCACCCCCCGTGTGCTGCCAGCGACCTCTGCTGCTTGTCGCGTTCTTGGGGTTCGCGCTCAGCGGGTTCAGCGGCTGCGGCAGTCCCGGCACGACGCCGCCCCCGCGCGATGAGCGTGAGAAGCGGGTCCTCGGCGGCGGCCCCCTGGACGACCACGGTCCCCGCGACCCGGGCCCCGGCGTGTCGCCCGGCGAGGGCGACCCCGGTCCCGGTCAACCACCGTCCGACACTCCGCCCGCGATCCCCTACATCCCCGACCCGGTGTCGCCGCGCGTCGACGAGCCCGAGGGCATGCCGCCGCTTCGGAACGAGGGGGGACTCCCGCTCGACATGCCGGCCACGGAGGGGGAGCTCCGCACGGTGCAGCTGGCGGTGCAGGTGGCGGATCCCCCGGCACGCGCCGCGGTGGTGCTGCTCGGCTTTCGGGCCGTCGACATCACGTCGACCGGGGCGCTCAAGCCCGGCCGCCGCCCGGCCTGGTTCTGGAGCTCGGACCCGATGCAGATCAGCGCCGCACTGTCGGTGGAGGCGCGCCTGCCCGAGGAGCTGGCGCTGTTCGCGCTGCTCGACGAAGACGCGGACCTGACCCCCGATCGGGGGGAGTGCATGTCCATCATCGATCGCGACTTCGCGCTCCCGGCCGAGGGCGCCACCGCAACGTTCACCATCGACCGACGGTTCTCCGCACCATGACCGACTCCCTCCGCCGCGGCATCGCTGGCGACTACCGGGTCGCCATCGCGACCACCACCGACCTCGTCCGCGAGGCGGCGATCCGTCACCTGCTCCCCGGGACGGCCGCGATCGCCATGGCCCGGGCGCTGACCGGGCTGGCGGCGGACGATCCCGTTACCCGCTCCAATGACGGCCGAGCCGACCCCTGGGGCGGATTTTGGATCGGCACGATGGGGATCAATGCCGAGGAAGGCGCCGGCGCCATCTACCGCTACTACCGGGGCGAACTGCGCAAGCTCTATGGCAGCATCACCATTTCCAACGCGATCTGCTTTGCGCCGGACGGGTCCTGCGCCTATTGGACCGACACCAGGCGCGGCGTGATCCAGCGCCAATGGTTGGCGCCGGAGCACGGCTGGCCGCAGGGCGCGCCGGAAGCCTTCCTGGACCTCAGCGGCGAGGAGTTCGGCCCAGATGGTGCCGTCGTGGATGCCGAAGGCAACCTGTGGAATGCG
>ENA-OWNT01002221-OWNT01002221.1-seawater-metagenome-genome-assembly--contig:-NODE-2221-length-20897-cov-3.436263_pt1 | contig 20897 bp, 27 predicted proteins | sample MGYA00238136_ERZ651165 | MGnify/ENA primary metagenome ERZ651165 (study PRJEB26861, sample SAMN08777766) | seawater metagenome | isolation source: coastal seawater | place: USA: Florida | collected...
AGGGACGAGTTTGTTGGTGGTCTGTCCACGCAAGAGATTCCTGGTTACCGTCTGCCCTATGACGCTGTGCACTGGGAAGTTGAGTTGATGAAGGATTTGGGTGTTAAAGTCGAAACTGGCAAGGCCCTTGGCCGTGATTTCACGGTGGACAGCCTCAAAGCTGACGGCTACAGTGCTGTTCTCTTGGGCTTCGGATTGCCCGATCCAATGCGTGACTCTTGCTTTGAAGATTTGAGCCCCAAGAACGGCTTCTGGACCTCGAAAGAGTTTTTGCCACAAGTCTCTGCCGCTTCTAAGGCAGCAGTGTCGGTGGCCTCTTGTTCTGATTGTGGCAGCACACCTAAATTGCCCAAACTGTCCGGAAACGTAATTGTCCTGGGCGCTGGTGATACTGCGTTTGACTGTGCCACCTCTGCCCTCCGTTGTGGTGCGAACAAAGTGTATGTTGCCTTCCGTAAGGGTATTCAAGGCATGCGTGCGGTGCCAGAAGAAGTTGAACTTGCTGTGGACGAGAAGTGCGAATTCTTGCCATTCATGCAAGTTACTGGTGCCTCGACTGATCCAGCGACCGGCAAAATCCGAATGGTGACGTTCAGCCGCACGGAGCAACAAGAAGACGGCACGTGGATTGTGAAAGATGACGAATCCTCCGCTATTCGAGCAGATCACGTGATTTCTGCGTTTGGGTCGACACTGACTGACGCCGAAATTTTGGGCCCAGTCGAGTTGGACCGATGGGGTCTCCCCAAAACTGACCCGACCACACAGGCCACAAGTGTCGAAGGTGTGTTCTGCGCAGGTGATTTGGCAGGGGTTGCCCACACTACTGTGGAAGCCGCCAACGACGGAAAAGTTGCCGCTGCCAATATTCACAAGTACTTGGCCGGTAACAACGAGGAAGCTTTGAACCAGCCCATTCCTCCCTTCGCCACAGCAATTGATGCAATTGACCTCAGCATTGACATTTGCGGATTGACGTTCCCGAACCCGCTTGGTCTTGCTTCGGCCCCACCAACTGGCACGTCTGCACTAATCCGACGTGCCTACGAAAACGGTTGGGGATTCAATGTCACGAAAACTTACGGAGTTGATAAGGACATTGTCACCAATGTTTCTCCGCGAATTGTCAGAGGCTCCACCGGCGGCGACTGGAACTTTGGTCCCAACCAACAGAGTTTCCTCAACATTGAGCTAATTTCGGAAAAAACGCAGGCGTATTGGCTGCAGTCCATCAAGGAGTTGAAGCGTGATTTCCCTGACCAGGTGCTGATTGCGTCTGTCATGGCTTCATTCAACGAAGACGACTGGAAAGAATTAGCGAGGAACGCGACGGCCGCCGGTGCCGATGCACTTGAACTCAATCTGTCATGCCCCCACGGCATGGGAGAGAAGGGCATGGGTATGGCATGCGGACAAGATCCCAGCATGGTGCGCACAATCTGCGGCTGGGTGAAGGAGGCCAGCCCCAACACGCCGGTGTTTGCGAAGTTGACCCCGAATGTTACCGAAATAGTTCACATTGCGACTGCTGCAAAAGAAGGTGGTGCTGATGGAGTTACTGCAACTAACACGGTGTCTGGACTCATGCACTTGACGCCAGACGGAGCCGCATGGCCCAAGGTGGGTAAAGAAGAACGTACCACGTACGGTGGTGTCAGTGGTAACGCTATTAGGCCCATTGCCCTGCGTGACGTTTCTGCTATCGCCCGAGCACTCCCGGGATTTCCAATTCTTGCGACTGGTGGATGCGACAGCGCTCACACTGCTTTCCAATTCTTAGCTGCTGGTGCCCATGCCGTACAAGTCTGCTCGGCAGTCCAGAACCAGGATTCTACCGTCATTCATGATTACGTTTCTGGCTTGCAAACGCTTCTTTACCTAAAGAGCCGCAGTGATTTGGACCACTTTAATGGTCAATACTACCGACAGACGCCACCCCACCAAAGTGGTAAAGGAGCTCTTGCGCAATCCGTTGCTGGAGAGGCCATTCACCATTTTGGAGATCGGCAAAAAGAGTACCAGAAGAAGGTATCAGAAATTCGTTCAGCTGAAAACTTCAACATGTTGTCGCAGGCGGCTCTCGATGAAATTACATCGATGCGCCCAGCTCCTCAGGCTGATCGCACAACGCCTCAAGTGTCAGACATTGTAGCTAGCGCTGTTTCCCGCATTGGTGAATGGTATGCCTTGAGTCAAGAAGAACAAGTTATCGCAAAGATTGATCCATCCATGTGTGTCAACTGTGGTAGCTGCTACTCGTCTTGCAATGACAGTGGTTACCAATCCATTACATTTGATCCGGAGACACACATCCCACAAGTCGTCGACGAAGACTGCACCGGATGCACACTGTGCCTCAGCGTGTGCCCAATCAACGACTGTATCACCATGGTTCCTCGCGATGGACCGTACCTTCCCGACCGCGGTGTGCCTCTGGGTGAGGAGTTCGACATCAAGAGATGGATTGACTACGAACCTTGAACGGCGTAACGCTTCGTCGATGCGTATTGTGTGCCAACAAAGAAAGAATTTATCGAAATCATGATGATTTGAAAAAAACAAAACAAAACAGAACTGTTGCTTTGGTTGTGGTTTGTGGCTGTGGTGGCGCTGCGGCACTGTTGTGACTGTTTGCACTGTTTGCACTTTGCACTGGCAATTTCACTGTGCAGTACTCATTCACTATTCTTTCTCCACTTTCCTGCCTTCTCTAAAAGCCTCAATTAATTTAGTAAACACCACGGTGGATGGATTCCACAGAACACCGACTCTCCTTCCTTCCTTCCTTCCTTCCTTCCCTCCCTCACTCCAACTATCTAAGCTCACTCACTCACTCAAAAGATGAAAAGATGTCATACCTTTCCGTTTATGGCATTATGCATATTCCACGCCTATCACTCACTGTTAAAACGTGGTGTTCCTTGGTATGGATACATTGATCGATGACCTCCATCCAGCCCACCCTAGCCCAGTTCGCACAAACAAATGACGACGAATATATTTCCTTTTCTGACAATATCATAATTCTTCACTGTTGGTCCTCATTGCTTCAGTGCAAACTTAAATGTGGATACATAGTAAACGCGCGACCAGGTACAGAACAGTAAGTGAGTGAGTGAGTGGCCGTGGGTGAGTGGGTGAGTGGGTGAGTGGGTGAGTGGGTGAGTGGGTGGGAAAGCCGAACAGCACTACTTTAGTCTAAACGTGCGTTGAACATCTCTTGTGAATAGACTATATGGGCATGTGGCGCTCTTCCGGCGACGACGACGGCGGCGGCGGCGACGACGGATCGACGATCGATGGCGTCGACGACGTCGACGACGGATGACGGCGACGGCCAACGCAGCAGCAATGCGGCGGCGACGCAGGGACACGTTTCGTTGTCGATCGGCGTTGCTTCACGATGTCTGATGTCCGCTCTGCCGTCCCAACCCTTGATCGAGCAAAGTGTACCACTTACCCCTTGTGGTGTGTGTGTGTATGTGTCTGTGTCTGTGTGTGTGGTGATGTTGACACAAAAGGCCGCCGAGCATTGAGTAATTGATGGAGCTGGCAGTTGGCTGAATACTGCGGAGGCAGATGAAATGCGCCTGGAGTTCTGCGAGTCTCCCAATTCGTATGTAGGTCGCATAACAGAAGGATCGAGTTGGGGTGTTGGGGATTGGGGGCGCTTGGGGGCCCTGGTGTGCGGCGAACCACAGACTTGTTTTTGCGTTTCGATCTTGAATGAATGAAGCGACTTGCAAACAGTGGCAAATAGAATTGTTGCGAGTGTTATTTCTTTGTGCTTGAATAGTTTGTTGCTAGTGGTGCCACAATCATCACGGGTCCGTCGCATCTGCAGTTAATCTCGTGAGCATAATGGGGAAGAACAATCGCGACCGTAAGGCAAAGACCGGCGAACTCGGTGCTCTCAGCAAATGGACCAAGGCAAAGATGTTCGGTGTGGAGTTCAATCGCCAAACGTTTGATGACGCACTTGAGGTTGTATATTGGATCCGCCAAGTACGTTGAACTCTTGATGTTGTGATGAACCATGGGTGTGTCGCATCGCACCCGTGTTTAAATGCATTGCCTCATGTATCCATTCGTACTAAGGTGATTGCCGTGGTCGTTGGACTGGCGTGGGGATTGGTTCCGGTCACGGGTGCATTTGGTCTGATCATTTACGCTGGTGCGCTCGTGATGAATTGCCAATGCGATATGTTGCCCGTTTTACAGCACTCACTCTGATTTCAATCTTTGGTCCAGCAATCACTACCCTCTCGATGTACATATACACTCACAAGCTCGTCATCCTCGATGAAGACGATTTCGCACCCCTCGACGTGATGAAAGAGGGCTTTATGCCCGCACTCGGCATGTTCCTTGCCACCTGGATCCTGGTGTACACTCAACTTCATGGCATTGGTGCTGCTGAATGAGCAACCCCTTCGACGCAACTCGCGTTCGCAGTACAAACAGTACTCAGTACTCGAGTACGGAGGGGCGAAAATCATTTCACTTCCATCCACTTTCTTTTATAACAATGAACAAAAATAATAGCAGGCTTCCGTGGCACGATCTTTGTCGCGTGTATAGCAGCGTGCAATCGTCTTCTTGCCTGCCCATTTCCGCACTGCATCGTGAATATGCACGCACGATATGCCTCAGAATGCGAGGTTGCCAGGTGGGTCACTTAGCAAGCCATCGTCAAATGCGGAAACGGGCGCTGGGTCTTCGTCGTCCCCGAGGCTACGCCGACACATCGAACTTTGAATAATTACAACGTTTCCGTGTGGTCGCTGCCACTGAACATGCTCAGAGGACACCTGCGTTGCATGCACCATACAACTGGGAATGAAACCGGCACCCACACAGCCAGCCAGGGAATTGTCGCGTGAGTGACGCACCTTGCTAAAGTACCGCGGGCCGGACTTTCCGTCTCGTCCGTCAACTTGCACCCACAATTCAGTATCCTACGAAAGGCAACGATGACACATCGCAAAGACGTGGTGACCACACCGATTCGATGCAATGTCCGTGGCAGGCATGCCCTCCCGGGACCGGGACCGAACCTTGTCGACCGGCGGGCGCTGCTTGCGCGGTACTGGAATGCGAACCGACGGGATGTAGCGACGCGCTTTCTTTTGCACATCTCCACCTACACATGAAGCATCCAGCACATTCAGTTACTCGCTCGTTGGACGTCAATTCTGGAAAGAACTGTCAAAGGCGCACCTGATTCGCTCTCTGGCTCGTTGCTATCGAGTTGCCCTTTGCCGGATTGCCCACCCGTCCCAGGTGGTGGTGTACTGAAGGACAACGGAGTTTCCTTTTTCGGCCGGACACGAGTCTTTCTCCTGCGCCGTGCTCGCTTTCGAATGTCGTCTGCCCCCTCATTGTCCTGTTCTGCCTGTGCTGCGACGGTTGCTCTCCGCCTTTGGCGCCTTTGGTCCAGCGTCAGCTCACTCTCGTCAACTTCCTCCTCGACGGCCGGCACAGCTGCTTCCTCGGCCTTCGTGCTGCTTGGGGATTGGGCCTCGTCCACGCTTGAGACAGGCGAGGGTGGGCCAGACATGGCTTCATCTGACAAAGTTTCGACAGCCGCAGCCAGATTGGTCGAGACATCAGTGGAGTGTTGCGTAGCAAACGGGCTGGATAGGTGAGTGGTGGCTGGCTGTTGTGGCTTCAAGGACGGGGCGAGCTCGTCGGCCCAGAAATCGATCGTTTGTTGCTCGTGCCCGGGCCAATTCGGATCGGCGTTTTTGCTGTTCGATAACCGCACACAAAAACAGGACTGCGAGCGTGAGCGACGAGACGTTGACACTCAAAGACCAAGCGAGCGAACGAAATGACCATTGGCGACAAACAACACGAAACACACGTACCGGTAATCGTAAAGTGCCTGCAGAGTCCATCCCGCGCCCTGGTATTGTTTGAGTCCAGCTGCGTGCCAGTCTGGAAACACGCGTTGGCCGAGATCGAGCCATTCGCCTTCTGCAGCTGGTTCCGGTATCGACACCGACATCCTTCGTCTCACAATACGCGTTTGCACACTCTCAGCCTACTGTACCTGCATCGCCATAAAATTGGTGTAGAAGCAAACGGGGTGGAGATTTTTTTATCAAAATTTGCATCATAGCTGGTTCGTGTGTCGCTTGGGAGAGGACCATTCGCCGAGCCCTCACCGCTCGTCAACCGTGTGTCGTGCTCGAGTACGATACCCCACGAAGTATCGCCTCTGAGCTTCGAAACCCAATACAGTATTGCAAACGGTGTGACGGTGGCTAGCAACATATTAGCAAAGTGACACCGCAACACAACAAGACCGCGACACAACGGCTCCACAACTGCACACCACCACCACCACCACCAAGACCACAGCGCAGCAATGCAATCTCCCACAACACGACACGACACGACACGACTCCAACGCAATCAATTCAATGCAATGACTCCGCCCGCTCGAAAGCAAGAGTTTGCTTTGCATCCTCTCCGACGAACGATGAATGGATGAATGAACGAACAGCGAAGAAGTTGCGCCGCCGAACCGCCTCCGAACGAACCGCCGACAAAACGCGAACGGAACTGCAGAAGCAGAAGAACGAACGAACGAAGGCACGAACAGCAAAAATGCAAAAATGCAAATTGCAAATTCTATTGAACAAAAATACAAAAATATCTTTTTTGGCTGACCCGATAATTTGTGATCCAAAACCTACTTTAGTACTGTATAGTATTTTCTGTGGAAAACTTGAAAACTTGACTGTGGCGATTGGGCTTTTGGGCTTTGCGTGAGGCAACGTGAAAGATGAAAATGGAAATTGAAATTTTCCATACATACAGTACACACATTGTGTAAACAACTCATCGCGTAATTCACCGCATTTAAGTGACTCCTTCCGATCCATGAAATATGAAAATTCCAGACACCAAATACATAATAAACAAGCAGTGAGTGAGTGAGTGAGTGAGTGAGTGAGTGAGTGAGTGAGTGCTGACACGCTCGTTGCCGTGTTGTTGATGGCGCGGCGAGCGTGTCAGTGTCAGTCGCATGCATCATCGCTCTTTCTCTCTGTTGGCTGTTGGTTGTTGGTGGCCTTCCGTCCGTCGCCTTCGTGCCTTCGTGCCGTCGTGTTGTGTCGACGTCGCCGCCGTTTGTCGTTCCTCGTCGACGTCGTAATGGCATTGGAGTTGACGTTGACGTTGTCGTTGACGTTGCCGTTCGTCGTTGTCGGTACTGGGAAGTTGCAGTTGCAGTTGCAGTTGTAGTTGCAGTTGCAGTTGGTCGTGGATTTGGAGGTGGGTGGAGGTTCAATTGGATTCGGAAAATACCATTGGCGTTCGTTGCAGTTGGTTGCAGTTGGACGTTGCGTTGGCTTTTGGCGGTGGCGGTGGAGTTGGTGGTGGAGTCGGTGGAAGTAGCGATACGGCAGGGGCTGGAGGACCGTGGCTGTGGTCGTGTCGCATGGGCATTGGCGCTCGCAATTTTGTTTCACCAGACCTGTGTTTGCTGGTTCCTTTTCACTTATTGGTTGCACTTGGCACGCCCGATTGCTGCGTTGCCACGGAGCCGCAGAAGATCGTGACGAAATCTGTGGCAGATTCGTAAGTGTCGGAGATTTTTATGCTGTGAAATTTAGTTGACGTTCCTGTGAATGGCAGTGACTGTCTGGCTGCAGTGACTGTGACAGTGACGTGTCAGATGTCCAGCCGTCAGCGACACACTACTCAAAGCGGTGGATTGCGCGGGGTCTTGCATTTGAAAAGCGAGGGCGCTTCAGCCTCTCGAGAACCCGCATCTCAGAGCTCGCGACCACAAAGCCCCGACGCGAAGACTGGCGCTGCCAAAGCTCCCAGTGGGCGGAAACTGTTCGAGTTGTACAAAAAGCAGCAAGAGGCGGATAAAAAGGCCAAGCAGGCTCGGCGACGGCCAACACGGAAGCAGAAGCAGCTCGGGCACCAGAAGCATACAAGGCGACTGGGCACACGCAATGGTCCGAACGGAGATTCTGGAGCCCGAACTATCTCTGCTAGCTCAGAATCAGCGCATTATCCACCACTTGATACTCCAACGTTCCAACATCCTGGCCCCCATGGCCTGCGTGATGCGTTTGCAGTTGCGCAAGACTGGAACAGTGCCCTTCAGAAGCGCGTTGAATCGATATGGAGCCATGACATGCAAAGTGCCAAGGTGGCAGACGTGCTGCGGGCCGTTGCCAAGCATTTGACAGGTGGCACCGTGGCGAAACTGCGGCAACATGCGGCCTCCGTCTACGTTGAACTACTGAAGCGAGACATTGTTTATGCTCATAAAGTCGCACGGGTCCGATCAATTGATCATGCATCAAACGACTCTTAGCTGGCTGACATTCTGTTTCAATTTGTGTTTGCAGGCTGAGCACCGACTTTGGAGCTTGTATTACTGTGAAATAGAACCATTTCAAGCACTGTTTCATGCCGGATCGAAAGGGCCACTTCAGGCGAACCGCAACATGCGCGCGTTTGCGAGGAAAACGCTGTTTGAGTTGCTCAAGGCCACTTCCATTGCGTTACAGCAAGCGGTAGCCGCTGTGCGCGGAGCTGAGACCGCGTCGAGCAGTGACAGTGTGCAAGACGGGATGCGTACCGACAAGCACCGCGAAATCAGCAACCTGTGCCGACTCAGTCGGAGCCGGCTGTTTACCAGCATGGGTGATATTGAGAGATACAAGCAGCTGTATTGTAGCCCCAATGCGACAGATTGGCGTGACGCGAAGAAGTGGTATGAGAGGGCACTGCAGCTCAACCCCAGCATTGGGAAGGTCCGTGTGCAGAGCCCAATCCAACTTTGTCACTTTTGCAGTTGGCTGAATCTTTTCACGTGAGCCACTCCTTTGTGGCAATTGGTGCTCATTCCCGGCTGGTGCATTGCTTTGACCAGGCGCACAACCAGCTCGCTCTTATCGCGAGCAAAGGTGACGACGCGCGAAAGCCAAAGCTTTTATCGGCCATAGTGCATTACTTTTTCAGCCTCACTGTTGCTAGGTGCGACACTCGTAATTCGATGTATGATGTTGATCGTGCTTTTATCATTGTTGTGCGCCTCTAGTCCATTCCCGGCACGTCAAAACCTCATCGAGTTGTTTGCCAAGTCACGGCCAGTTGCAGAATCGTTGTTGAAAACCGACGTGGTGAGTGCTTGGCAGTTTTTGGTGGAAACGTCGCTGCTAGGATTGACATGTGCTTGTGCACCTCGATTTTAATAGACGGCTAACTTCGAAACGAGCCCCAAGAAGCACTTTTTCCTTGTCTTCATTCGTGCTCTGGGCATCATTGTCACTGGCATAGAGGCGGAAGTCCTGGATGATTTGACTCCTGTTGTAAGTCGATTTCGTTTCGTTGATGGTGAACCTGCCCCTGCTTCATTGCGATACGTGTCTCAAATCGCGCAGGTCTCCCGCTACTTTATGGCAGCAGTACGCTGCGAGGTGAGTATCGAGTGCTCCCATCGTCGTCTCTCGGTTTTCGTTCCAGTCACTCTTCACCCCGAAAATGTTGTAGTCATCTCCTCTGGAGCCGCTGGACGTTGTGCGAGTTTTCATGCTCTGCATATGCGCCGTCGTGAACAGTTTACAAGCCCTTGGATCAAAACCTGCGATGAAACCGGCCAGAAATTCCTGCGAAGTGCCGCTACCTCCCATTCCTGCAGTGCTCCCAGCGCTTACCAGGGCTGCACTGCGCTTGTTTCTGACACTGTTGGCAGATATTGCCAACCATTCCGTGACACAGTGGGTACGTTGCCCGCCAGCGTGATCGAAATGCTCCTGGTGCGATTGTTCACTGTGTATTGCTGGCCGCATATCAACAATTCAGTCTCGGGTATCAGAATCGCTCTTCAGGAAAAAACGTTCGTTGAGCCTCACGTGGCGAAAAGCCAATGTATACTGTTTCGCACAATACTGATCCCGCTTTTTCGCTGACAGACCAATCTCGGAAGATGAACGACAAACACGTTGGGTGGCCAGCGATTCAAATTGGCGTGGCGTGGCTCCGTACGTGCTCAATCAGCCAGCTGTGTCAAAATGGCGTCTCGTTAAGCTGTGTGCAATGTGTGCGATTGTTGCAGGGGGCGTCAAGGACCAGCTTCTCAAGCACATCGACGATGTCATCAGAGAAACGCGGCTACCAACGGCCCTTGTTAGATGTTGCAACATTGCTCTGCAGGAACTGAAGGAGACCTGCCAAAAATCCCCCCTCGATGCGGCATCTGCAACTACAAACGCCGTCCAAGCAAAGGAATGGTCGGCGTTGCCTGAAAATGTCGCCCTTCGAGGCTGGATTTTACTCGAATGCTCCACAGTGCCAGCCTTGAGCCTTGACTTGCTGAATACAACGAATCTGCGGACACTGGCATCAAGCAGCAGGAAACGGCTGCTACTGCGACTTTCTGCCGTTGTTGATGCCGCTTGTGGCTTGGCAACTGCTGAAAGTTCATTGTCGCTAAAGCCAGGCGAAATTGACGGACAGTTCATTTACTTCTCTGTTCCGGGTGCAAATAAGAGCTCCGTGACATTAGCGATAACAGATCAGGGTGATATGCCACAACTGTCACATCTCAAGTTTAGCGCAATACCTTCTGTTGCCTCGGACGACCAACAACGACCGAATGTGCCTGATCATTTTGCAGAAGGATCTTCTCCTGCAAACGAGAACTTGTCTGACCACGGCACGGAAACTAAGAACGATAGCATTCCCACGGATTTTGAATCATCTTCTGCTGGTGGCGCACAATCGGATGCGTCAACTGTCGACAGTGTTCTTGCTGAAGTTCTCGGAGAAGGAAGTTGGGCCGATGGTACGGAGATGTACGGTGGTAAGAAGGACGATTCGCAGGAGGCGGTAGGTAGTAGCTCCGGAGATGCTCTTGCGCCCCAAGTCGTGGGTGACATGGTGTTTCGAAGAGTGTCCGCACTTTTGAAGCAAGATGGGCATGACGTAGACCTTGCGGGCAAGATTACGGGCATGCTGTTAGAAGGCGTTCCTTTAGAAACTTTGGCACAATTTTCTGCGGATGATTCAAATCAGGATTTTACCGCTGTGTATCGGCAAGCAACATCCTCGTTGGGGCTTGCTGCCTCCGGTTCAACTTCTAAATCGACGGATGGCACAGGGAATGGGATGATAGTGCTTCCCAAAAGTGCACTACTACAAGCGACTGCTGACGCCAAGAAATCGGAGCAGACACTAGCGCATTCCTCGGCTCCTGCGCAGGCAAGCCGTGAACATTTGAAGCCGACCAATGTTAGTGAATTCATCAACGAGACTGCCGTTTCCAAACGCAACGGCCAAACGCGAAGTACAAAGTTGCAAAAGCTAGTTGTACTGGACGCCCCGAATATATGCATGTACGGTGCCGCCAGCCTGCGAACAACGATTGCCGCGTTTCTTCGTTGACACTTGCTGTGTGCGTTGGTCAGGAATCATGGCTCCAATACTTTCTTCAGTTGTCGGGGTATTGAGCTTGTCCTACATTATTGGGAGGAGCGTGGCTTTCGTGCCGTTGGATTTTTGTACGGGTTGTGTGCTTGATCGGCGCCAGTGTTGCATCGCCGAATTGATTGCCGTGCGCTTTTCTATTGTTTGCTCGTTCAGACCAGGTTTCTACTTGGACATGGATTATATCGGGGGCAAGCGACGCATGAAGAAAGTGGGAATGGAAGTTCGAAAAGCTGTCATCCCCGACGACATACGGGTTTGTGCCGCAGTGCCATGTCATGACGTAGTGGAAGTTGGCTTGATTTGATTGTTGTATCTTCGTTAGCTCTTGCAACGCCTTGTCCAAGAGAAACGACTTGTCACGACACCTCCGCAGGACTACGACGATTCGTACACCATCGAGTACGCAAAACGATACCCTGGGGCAGTCATCGTCACGAATGACCGTTTCAGGGACCATGTCGACAAACACAAGGGGAGCAAGCGCGACCTTAGAAATTGGCTTCGAGATCATTGCATGACGTTCACTTTCGTTGGTGACGAGTTTATTCCAAATCCAGATTTCGTATTTCCGACATACTGATTTTGAAGGCGCGCGAAGTTCGAAAGTAATAACCTCGAAACATTCATTTATTGCATGGCGCATTACATTTAGAGTTACGCCACCCTTTCGCGAAGAGAACCTGCCAGAGTCCGAGGTCCGCCAGTGAGACATTCACGACAATTCACGACAGCCTCGCTTGGCGCTCTTAGCTACAAATAGGTGGACTTCATTACATCTAACTAAGCAACTTGCTCGTAAATGTACAAATATCCGATCCCCAAAGGAAGAGACGGTACCTACGCAAGCCGCACAGCCATAGTTATGACACAGGCTCCAAACAAAACACATTGTCCCTAGTCTTTGCGGGGGCTGCACAACTTACTTCAGAAACCTTCGCATCGTTGAAATGCAACCACTTTCCTCCGGTTGCCTATCAGTGTAGTGAGGTTAGACACCTGAGTCAGTGGATCACGCTGAAACATGAGACCACGAACCTCGCTGCGCAAGTGGCAAACGTAGTGGCCACTATTGGAATTGCGGCCCAGATGAGTCACGATTGCAACTAGCTTGTACTTGGTGGAGACAGGACCAGAGAGACTCGAGTCTACAACATCATAGACACAACAATTTACATCGAAACCGCTGTCAACGTTGTGGTCTGGCTTCAAAAAAGCCGCCAACAAACCTGCTTCGCTTGCTTGCGGAACACTAGGCTCTGACCTTTCATCCGCAGTTTTCGCCCCATCGCTGGATTCTGTGGGCTCTGATTCAACAGGGTGTGAAAACGCCTACAACGAAATGAACGTGAGTGGGTGAGAATGTTAATCACTGCAGACAACAACACATAACAGCAGCACATACCCATTCCGCTGCACGCTCGACATCGTTGCTGCATGACTGAAGTGCGCGGACGCAGTGGTGACGCGGCAGTCCCATGCTCACAAGAAGCTGGACGGACTGCAAGAGTTCGTATGGCAACAAAGTCAAAATATAGCTGAGATCTATTGCAGCGCCACGCGAAATCCCTTACTTGTTCCGGAGGCTCCGCTGCACCTTTACTTGCACCGGAAGACGCGACCGTCACGGGATCATTTAAATCGGCATCTTCCATGTGCATCATCACCCAATTGACGCAGGCGTCGGTGCCACCGTTGCTGGTTGCTTTGCATGCTCGGATTCCTGTCGTAGTGCAACGACGACAGCCCTCAAGAAGATGCGGCGTTAAAACATCAACGCAGCTCAGCTCACCTGCATTGCGCGAGAATCCCATGTCGGTGATGGCCTTGATCGAGGCTTCGTCGGGCACCAACTCCACCGTTCCTGCTTCTGGAGCATCGGAGAACTCTTCCTCCCCTGGCTGTAACCCTAAACCAGACCATGTCCAGCACATTCGGCGTCACCAACGCACAATCCAATAGTCTGTTGCCACGCAACACATCCGTTTACCATGCGACATCAACGCTGCAACGTCGAGCTCTTCGGGCATGTTCACTTCCACATTTCTCTTTTGCGGAGTCCACTTCTCATCGACATAAAAGCGATTGACCTTCCACAGCAAGTAGCACGGAAGAGTCTTGAAGCCCCACCCACGAGTGCAAGTCCCTTTCTTTCCTGTCACCTGTGAGCAGTCATTTCTTCAACAAACTCCACCCTCCAGCGCGCCACAATGCGAACGGCAAACATGCTTGTGCCATCCAACATACCGGAGACGTCCAGTCTTCAGTGATTGAAGGGGCCATCATTGCGCTCAGACAGTCAGAAAAGTCCACCTCGTACACCGTCTGCGATGAGCTCGAAGAGGTTGTCGCCGCTGTAAATACAAGTTCACACAGGCCCAAATGATGGTCAAACACAGCAACGCAACATCTCAAGTCTCATCAACTGCACAGAGCGTACGTGCGACAGTCTCTTCAGGAGCAGCGGAAGCAGCTTCTGAAGGATCGGCTGCGGGCTTGTCCTCTCCTTCCAATGGAGCATTGTCCGGCGCACCGCCAGCAACATCAGGAGGTGGATCAGAGTCGAGCTTGATTTTTTTGGCTGCTGCTCCATTCGTGGATGACTTGTCTTCTTGTGGCTTCACACGGGCGTTGTCCATGGGCACTTGCATGCCAACGGATTGTTCGTCCTCGATAAGGTACCGCACCTGCAGCCAGCCGCCGGAGTAGCAATACACAAATTAGCGCGATTCTTTCGACGAAACCGTCACAGCAATAGAACAGTTACGGACTTTGCCGCTTTGATTGCAACATATCCGGCGCTCAACGTGGAACGAAAACAAATCTGCAAAATTTCTGAAAGGCTTGTTCGTCTTGCTGTCTGCGCGAGCAGATGCTTTGACATGTGCTCGACCGACGACCGTGAGTAGATGCGCGAGGAATTCCGCGGCGTCCTAGAGACGAATAAACCCCACTGTCAAAGATGGCCGAGCACTGGGATTTACCAGTAGTACGAACCTGTTGTTGGCCGGTCGAAAACAGAGAATGGCCTTTGCCAATGAAGTTCTTGAATGCTTGGGGCCGAATGGGAGAAATAGCGTCGGGCCGGAACATGGCGTGGCCAACTTTAGCCATGTTGACGTCAAATTCTTGATTCGGGTGTTCCTTCAAGAGAAACGAAAGTTGAAGACGACAATATTGGGAGAAACGTCATTAGTTGTCATTCTGAACGAACCGTGGTGCACGTGCTGAAGATCCTCTTCGCGTTGTCGTTAGCGAAGTCCTCTCTGACCTGTCCGTTCCATTTGTGCCATTTCCAACAAACATGAATTGAACGGTGGTCAAGCAATGGCAGCAAAAACGCGGCCTACCTCAGGAATCGTGAACAAAGCTTGAAGCACAGAATTCATGTAGCAAGAGTTGCCTAGATTCTCCAACCCCACAGCTCCCGGACCACTTGCGACAGGGACGCTCTTGCCGTTCTCATCAAATACTGCCGACCAATCTTTGTTCATGTTGAGCTCGTACCTGCAGGTTCAATCCACACAGGTCAATGAAGGATATTTCAGAAAGCGAAACAGGCATTGTCACACGAACTCCTGTTCTGCAACAGTCTTTTCGGTTTTCTCGCATTGCATGATGTTGATACCAATGTTGGCCTGCAAATTGAGCGACACAAGTGTTGGTGTTTGGATCTCAGGCATCGTGGTATCGCTCAGGAAAACGGGCAGCATCTCAGGAAAACCAACCAAGTGAGTGGCCAAATACGGATCGAGGACAGCTTTGTCCTCATCACTCGCGTAACTGTAGACATCCGCGCCATCTTTCGTGATGGTCCCGAGTTTCACAACAAGAGGGTAGTTCTTTCCTGCGACGATACGAGTGAACACGGAGATCAGAGTCGAACCGCCTTGGCCGGTTGGAAATGTTCTGTCGCACCCCACCGACCTTGTTTCAGCAGCTCTTTGTAGTGGTTCAGAGCACCATTCTTGCCGCCTGAGCCGTCAAAGTACCTGCAGAATCACCACAACGAAGCGTATTCGGTCAGATCAAGGCAGTGCAACATTTGGAATCCATGCTCTGGCACTACAACAACGATTCAAGCACGTACTGCCGACCCGATCCGATATGTCCGTCGGACATATTGAGCCACAAATTCTCGCGAAGTCCATCTTCTTTGCACACCCAAGACTTGGGATCAGGGTTCACTGTGACATTTGGCTCCTGAACTAAATCTTTCGCGTATTTACTCTCAGTTTTCTCCTCCTCCAAAACGGCGACAGCCTCGGCCTTGACATCGTCCTTTGCAGCGAGGATGGTCTCCACAACGTTGTACCTGTGAAAACACACATCAACCATTGCCCACCATCACCAACACTTTCATCATGTGCACATTTCAGATACGGAGGCGGCGTACAAGTGCTCCGATATGCCGGCGAAGGGGTATGTCAAGAACGTCTTTGATGCTTGGGAGTAAATGGTCACGGTCTTCTGCGTCTCAAACTTGTCTCCTTCATTCAACAATTGTTGCAAATGTTCGGTCACTGTTGTGGGCTTGCCAGAAGAGGACTCCGTCCCGGAGCCGGACTCTGCGCCGTCCGCCCCGTCGGCAGTGGTTTCCGTCGCACTGTCCGCGCTCTCCTTCGGCACTTTCACCCACTTTTGGTGCAGATAAAACTTCGCTCCCGTTTTGGCAGCGTCCATTTCAAGCCATTCGCGACCAACGCTATAGAGCGTTCGGAGGTTCAAGAACAAACCGTGTTCGGATTCGGGCGTGTCAAACCCAAACATGCACTCGTCCTTGAAAATGCTGGCGTCGGAGGACGGGACCTTGAGTTCTTTCGCAAACGTCTCAAGAGCGTCTTGTTCTGCCTTGGCAATCGTTGGCAAACCCTCTGCATCCGGCACTGAGTACTTGGGCTTGCTGCCAGCATCGTTCTCAAACGATGCTGGCGGCGGTTCAGCACCACGTTCAAAGTAAAGCCCCACTGCTGCTTGTTGGACGCCTCCGCACAGCGACAGATAATAGCGAGCAGTGCGCGCGTCGCACTGCAGCATGGCGACCATGTCGCTCACGGCGCCGTCTGACATTGCTTTTCTCCTTTTTTTGTTATCGCGCGACCAACCTTCACGCAAGATGTCCACGAGCTTCAGACACAGACAAAGAAAAAGACAAAAATAAACATGAACGTGCAGAAACTAAGTAGAGTTCGTCGAGTTTTCACAACACACACTGCGTTCTCGCACGGGAGTGACGCGTTCCCGAGTCCATGCCGTGTTGTCACCCACTACTTTGTTTGTCATTGTCGTCTGTACCTTCACTTACCGCGCTTCGCCATGCCTTACCGCGTGCCTGCATCCCTTGCGGCGTCACTCAGCTGTTGCCGTTGTTGCTGTCGTGTAAGTCTTTCCTTATGCGGCTGGTGCGTGTCCGTTCGCTCAGTCGTCGACGCTGTTTGTGCGAAGTTGGAACGCCAACACGAACGACCAAAGAGCAACGATGAGAGAGTGAGGGAGGGAGGTGACAACAGTTCGAACGAACGAACGAACGAACGAACGAACAATTCGAACATTCGAAATGTTCGAACTTCAACGAACAACGAACAACGAACGAACGAACGAACGACGAAAGACGAACGACGAACGACGAACGAACGAACGACGACGAACGACGAACGACGACGACGAAAGCAACGAAAAGAGAAAGGGAACTCCAAACTTCAAAAGCTGCGAAAGCCACTTTCCTTCGCACCTTCGCAACCTCCGTTGACTTCCCAAAAGTGCACACGAATATTCCACGGCGCAGTGCGTAAACTACTGCATACAGTAACCATTCGCCGAATCTGTCCCAGCGACAGTATTCGGCTAATTTCGTACTGTAAGCCATACCGTAGATCGCCGGAAGCGTTGTGACGAAGTGACGGACTAAGATATCAGATATCATAAGATCGTCTGTGGAGGTCGAAAGTCCAACGTCGAAGCTTCATTCAATCAACGCCGAAGATCGGAAGGAATGCCGCAGCTCTGGCGGTATCATCATCGTAACGTTGGCAGCGCGCCAGCCAGCGCGCTGCCAATGGGCAAGGTCTGTGCACCTGGGCAACCAAACAAGCAGGACGCCTTCTAGCAAACCCACAGCAAGCCGATCGCGGAGATGTGACCGTATCTATAGCGTTTAATTAACCCCTTGCCTAAAATGGCAGCTACCAAGTCTTAATTCCCAAGGAAGCACAGATGAACGCGCCCGTGGCTGCGGCCACCGCGACACCAAGAGTTGCTACTGGAAGGTGGTACTGCACTCGCGGGTGGCACTTCTGCGCGAAACTCAGTGCGACGCCGACGACAGTGACCAGGCACAACGCAACGACTTCCAAGACCATGAACGAAATCTGGTCAACCCCAGCAAACTGGAACAAAGTTATCGCTCCCAAAACACAAGCAACGACGGTGACGACTACTGGCACTGCCTTCGCGCGCTTCGTGTCCTTGGACTGCTGAATGTACAGCGCCTCGACGCTGCGGTCCTCGAATAATATCACATGCTTGACGAACAATGACGAGCAGCAATCGCACGCCCTGCTTCTCCATGCGGCAGTATCGAAGCAACACGGAATGCATCGGTCGCAACACTTCGGGGCGGAGGGATGCTGGTGCCTCGGCGCTTGCGATGACACACTCCGTGTAGTAATTGAGGGCGTGGTAATATTTGTTTGCGCGCGACCACCAATGGTTCATGCTTGTCCGGGGCGTGCAAGCGTGCAAGGACATGATCAATCCGGTCCATCCTCGTGTGTTGTACGTTGTGACTCATCGCCACGTGTCTGCTAAGCAGCCGTCCTGCCGTCCCACTCACTCACTCGCAGCGCTTTCTGTTGGGCATGTGAGCACCCAGTAAGGCGCAACGCCCATTCACCCACAATGCACTTTGTTTAATGGGTGTGTAAGAACCCGGTCGCTCACCGTGTCGGTACACACACGCACCCATTCACCCACATCGCACCGGTCCTATGTGGGTAACCTAACGAGAACCTAACTACGAAAAACCCACCCGGTGGCCACAGGACTTCGGCCCTACTATTGATGAGGGGTAATTATTACCCCTTGATTGATGTATTGATTGATGTAATCCTTTTAGAGCTTTGAAATGCAATGAAATGGAACGAAATGGAATGAAATGGACCGAGCAGAGCTCTACGGCCTATGGCTCGGACGCCTTGAAATGACAACGCGACCCGATGATACCCGAATGATGTCTTTTCCACTCCATCAACCTTCTGCTTGGTCTTCTCCCTCGGGACCGGCCTCAAGAACAACCGCCGACCTGGATTGTGTTTAGTGTAGAATTCGTTCAAGTACTTCATCGGCTTCTCCATAATAATCTTCTTGCCGTCTCTGTAGTTCTCGAGGTAGCACATTTTGGCAGTATCTGTATCCAGGTTGATCTTGTAGAAACCAGGATACGGTCTGCCTTTCTTCATGACATCATATCCACTGCGGAGTTCATTGTAGTTCTCGTTGCCCAATCCACGGACATCTTTCGGCTCGTAGTGACCTTTCCACAGTCTGATCTTCTGATTCCTAAGATACTTACCATTTCCGGCATACTGATGACTTCCACATACAATGATGTTCATCTTCAACTCGATATCGATCTTTGGAATCAACTCGATATCGATCCCGTCGTCTCGTTTCAATCCGAGCCACTTCTTGAGCTTGCCTGGTTTCTTCAGTACCGGCGGCAACTCATTGAAAGCCTGAATCAGACACATCCACAGACAGTCGTTATGTTCACTATCTTTGCCAGTACGCGACTGACCATCAGCTGGTGCAGTGAATATGGATAGCATCCTCACCCGTGTCTCAGGATCCATAATATCCGATTCATTGTAGTCATCAAACATGTCGTTGTCAAACATGTCGAGATTCAGATCACTCGCCTTCTCGATCAGTACGAAAGGAGCGCTGTATATCTGTTCCGTCCAGTAACTAACAGACACATAGAATGGTCCGTCTTCTTTCAGTTTTTCTTTCAGTTCATGGAGCACTGCCTTGTCGAGGTCCTTCTGGTACACCTTCTTGTTACTGAAGTTGTATCTGCCTTCAACGATACTCGCTGTCCCATGAGCGGTCTTGACTTTGGTGTTGTACACCGTTGGGTTTGTCAGTGTAACTGTGTGATAATCTCTTTGTAATTGGGAAGCCTTTAATTAAACCATTTTATTAGAACCAGTTTCAAGACTTAAGGTCAAGCCGATACTCTCTTGTTTGACGAAATCACCTGAACAAATCAAGGCACAGCACAAAAAGAACACGGCTTACATGAGGGACTACTACAAGCAGAACAAGCACATCTGGCTTAACAAGACCAGATGCAGATGTGGAAAGGTTGTCACCGCCACTCACAGGGCCCGCCAAGAACGATCACAGTATCACATCAAACGTACGAGTTGTCTACTCCGCTGATGGGAGCATGGGTATCAACGCTCAGCTGTTGTGGGCTTCCACTCAAACTGACCCTTCACACCCAGCAGTTTCGACGTCACAGTCCCACAGCGTTGCAACAACTTTTCGATCACGCTCTTCACTTTGTCAATGGGTGGATCACTTTGACCATGAACAACACTGGGCCACTGCATGAGCCTGGCCACAATATATCACGTTGTGTCTCGTCAGTGCCAGCACACATACACTGAGTATGTTCGTGCCGAGCTTTTTTCCGCAGACTCCCACTCACTTCTACAAGCCCGTCTGTTGTGCTGTCGCTCGTGGTTGACGATGCAGAATCCTCTTCACTTTTCTTCTTCTCCCGCACTTCTTTCCTATACTTCACCTTTCTGTATAGATGGTGAAACCCACAGAAGCCATTGGGTCGTGCTTTGAACTTGCACCGCTCCTTGCGAGAGTTGATTGCTCTGCACATTCCATCCTGGCGTGGCCCAAGCTCTTTCGGAACATAGTCTTGGTGTAGCCCACAGAACACTCAAGGGTCTCGCACGACGGCCACACGTGAGCCCAGTGACGACAACAACAGCTGCGCACGTTCCAACATCGCCGTCAACCTTGCTCGTGTTACTACTTTTCTTGGTCAACGACAACAGCAAACGATGCTCAAGTTCTTGGGCAGCGTTCCGAATATTGCCTAGTGCCTATAGATAATTCGGGTGAGTCGACCCTTCAACATAAGCCACTAGTCGCTCTTTAGGCGAACAAGTGCCGCGTTGCCATTTTGCACGGTCATTCCGTGTGAATATCAAATAATCTCGTCTTATTACAATGCGCATCTGTTGTATAATTATAGTTTCCGCCTTGTATTTAGCGCAGTGTACGTATCTTAACCCAGCCTGTATGTATGTATTTCACCGACTTACTTGGCTTCTTCATCACACATACATCCATACATCATACATAACCACTAGCAAATGAGTGCACGGCTATACGCTGCTAGTGCCTAATCTGGT
>ENA-OWNT01002222-OWNT01002222.1-seawater-metagenome-genome-assembly--contig:-NODE-2222-length-20890-cov-4.093115_pt1 | contig 20890 bp, 9 predicted proteins | sample MGYA00238136_ERZ651165 | MGnify/ENA primary metagenome ERZ651165 (study PRJEB26861, sample SAMN08777766) | seawater metagenome | isolation source: coastal seawater | place: USA: Florida | collected...
TGCGACGGATTCAACGGCCATAGCCAGCTCGCCGGAAGCCGCTGCATCAGCGGACGCAGCAGAAGCTGTCCCGGAGCCGAAGCAACTCGGCCTCGAGGTTGAAAAGCTTCGCTGTCGAATGTACTGCAAGGACCACACAGATGAAATATTAGTACGCGTGGCAGAAGCGGAAGCTCAGGCGGCTGGTACTGCTACTGCACCGTCGAGCAGGCGACGCAAATCCAACGATGAAGCCGACGCCGACGACGAAGATGGCCCTCGCTACGAAGGAGAGCTCCTGGAAGGGTTGCCGCATGGCTACGGTGTGTACTTCCACTCCGACAGCCGCGGTCACATGTACGAGGGACAATGGTTGAATGGGAAATGGCACGGGTACGGCGTCCTGTCTGACGCAACCGACCGCGTGTTCTTTGCCGGCGAATTCGCCAACGGGCAGTGCAACGGCAAGGGGACGTACTTCCACTCCGACGGCAGCACGTACTGTGGACTATGGAAAGACAATAAGTGCCATGGTCAAGGCACATTTACGGACACTGATGGGAACAAGTTCACTGGAATGTGGAAGCGAAACAAGCGAGATGGCAAAGGCACTTGCTGGTACAAGAACGGGCTCGTGTATGAAGGAGAGTGGCGAAACGATGAACCACATGGGGCCGGCTCATGCACGACGGCAGAAGGTTTCGTATTCAAAGGCCAGTTTAGCAATGGCTATGTTGAAGGGCGCGGACACTGTACGTTTCCGAATGGTTCGGTATACAAAGGGAACTTTCGGCATGGGCGAAAGGAAGGTCGAGGAACTTTGACCTTCGCCAATGGTGCAGTCTACGAAGGGAGTTTCCGCGACGACGAACCAGCTGGTGGGTCCATCGGCACTTTTCGTTTGCCGGTGACGCTGGAGTGCCTAGTGGACAAGCAAGGGCAGTTGCACATCGCTCCGGAAATACCGCATTCAGCACCCATGGACGGCGTCGTTCCGGTGGTCCCGGGCACTCCATCGGCTCCGAAGACGCCCGCCGTCCGCAGAAGCAAACGTGGACGGTCCGATCCCGCAGAACCTACCCCGGCGTCTTCCAGTGATGCGTCCACCGATGTCGACGTCGCTGCAGCGAAGAAGCCCAACCTGCCAGAGGGTGACGATATCGCCGACTATCTGTGGTTGATCCCAATTGACTTTGGCACCGACATGCAGCGCATTCACAGTCGCGCAGGCTTCACAACAGATGGTCAATAAAATAGCACGCTGCAGAGGTCCCACAGAGTTTGCAGAACCACGCATTATGGTTGTCAAGCGTCAGACTGCGCAAACGAAACTCAACCAGTAGTGAAAGTAGTAGATTAATTAAAACGTTATTTTTTTTTTGTTTTGAATGTTAGTTTTCGAACATGTCCAGCCCTTGCTCCAATATCGACTTGCCACCTCTTCCTTTCTTCTTTTTCGTTTTCGAATGTCGCGGCACTACCCCGCCAGCGTGCTGCGGAATATCGTAAGGTGATTGGTAATTCTCAGCGAGTCCATCGTCATCGCCATAATAGCCATCGTTGTCAGCGGCGTTGGCACGCCGTTGCATCTCGAGCCGCGCTGCTGCAGAAGAAGCACGCTTGTGAACGGCCTCCAGTTCTGGCAGGGCGTCCTCGTCGCGGTTGTTGTTGCTGTTGTTGCCACCGCCTCTCTGTTTTGTGCGCCGCTTCGGACCTGGCGAGCTGACGCCGCCAGTCTTAAGCACGTTTCTCGCCTTGTTCCATTTCTTCTGCTTGCGGATTTCAGCCATTGTATTCTTCAACTGGTCTTTGCGCTTCTTCGCCTCGATGGCGAACTTCTTGCGATCGTGCAGCAGTTCGGCCTTTCGCCGCAGCATCATTTCCGTCCGCTGGCGCTGTTTGGTTAATTGTTGCTCCAGTTGCTGTCGGTGGAACTCGTCCGCGCGCCGCTGCCGCTCGACGTTGGCTCTCTTCACCTGCGTCTCCAGAGCGCGACGTTCGCGGTTCAACTCGCGGTGTCGCTCCAGCTCTTCCTCCTTCTGCCGCAGGATGTCCTCCTGCTCTGCGCGCCGATGGAGGATTTCTTCTATCCGCTGTTCTTCGGCAAACTCTGCCTCGTTGAATGCGAGCTTGCGTCGCTGTTCACTCAGTTCTAGCAGCCGCTTTTGCTCCACGAGTTCCTCTTCCTTCTCGATCTCGAGGCGTTCGCGGCGGATGGCGTTCGCGCGTTGCTTGGCGTGGAATTCCCGCCGCTTCTTGGCCTCAAGTTTGCGGTATTGCTTCGCCTGCTGAGCAGCGCGCTTGGCGACTAGTGCCTGTTTGCGCTCCATTTCCTTCTTCTTCAGCTTCAACTTGTGGGCTTGGCGGAACTTGCGCTTGGCGTCGCGCAGCTCCATTTCTTTCAGCCGGCGCTGAATTTCTTGCTGGTGCTTGATGAAAATTTCCTCCGTGTGCTCTTTGTGCTCGGCGGATTTTTCTCGCCGCTCGATTTCGCGCCGTTGGGCTTGCTTGCGCAACGCCGCCTCCCGCCTCTTGGCTTGCTCCGCCAGCTGCCGGTCCTTTTCGAATTGCGCCTTGACGAGAGCCCGTCGTTGCAGCTCCAGAGCCTCCTCCTGAGCACGCTTGGCGTGCGCCTTGGCAGCCTTGGCCGCAGCCGCCTGCTTCTTCCTCTTGAGTTCGGCGCGCTTCGCCTGCTCCTTGCGGGCCTGCTCCTTGAGCAGCTTGGCTTCCTGGTCCTCTTGGATTTTCGCGACCTTCATCTCGTATTCGAGCATTTGCTCGATCTCGCGCTGCTGGCGGTACTTGATCTTCTCCAGCCGACGCTGCTCCAGCTCCACGAGGGTGCTCTTTTCCGCCTCGGCAGCTTCGTCGTCGACCAGGCCGGAGCCGCCTCCGAACCTAGAGCTGGCCTTCTTGCCGCCGCCGCGGCCCATCAGCTTCTCTCGTTCCTTCCGCACTACTCTGATTTGATCCGACCGCAGCTTGATGTACGCTTCGTGCCGCATCCGCTGGATCTGCGGGTCGATGTTGGGCTCCCAGAACGAGTCCAAGTCCCTGATGCGCAGCCCCTCGGGGTCCACGCCACATATCAGGCAGGCCTTTGCGGAGCGGGGAGTCAACACAGGACGTTTCGGCGTCTGCTTCGCCGACTCGTGCGCCTTCAAGGAGCTCACGCTGTTGATGATCTCCTCGACGCTGATCTTGCGCTGTTTCCGCGACATTGTTGTCAGCGGACCTAGTTACGCCGCTCCTCCTACCAAAATCAATGCTCAGCCCACTGCGGGCTTGCTAGCGAGTGCAGTACGCTGTTCCGTGAGACCTGCCGCACCGTTGGTGCGGTGTCGCAGGTTCTTCTCGTTTCCCACGCAACAGTACACGGCTCTAAGCCTTCGTCTCAAAAAAAAACAGACAGACACACCAACAACGAGAGAAAGCACAAAAACAGAAAGCGAAGAGAAAGCGCACAAAGAAAACGGAGCAGGGAAAATGGACAGCACGCCGGCCCACAACCCGTCACGAACTGCAGTAACTACCCGGCATGAACAGCCACAAGCAGCGGCCGACCGACGACCCACCAACTCCCACTACCACGACTGCAACTCCTCCTCTTCCTCTTCATCCTCTTCCTCTGGGCTCCTCGACAGCAAACCACAACTACCACTACAAGTATTGCCATCCACTGCGTCCTCCTCCTCCCTCCTCCCTCCTCCCTCCTCCCTCCTACCACAACAACGACACCCACAACAACGAGCGAACTCGCGAGCGTAGGACCACTGAGTGAACGATGGAGCAATGAATGAACACAGGAACAATGAGTGAAACGAACGAAGGCACAATGAACGAATGAACGAATGAACGAATGAACGAACGAATGAACGAACGAACGACGAACGACGACAAACGAACAAACGAATGAACGAATGAACGACGAAGGAACGAAGGAACGACGAAGGAACGAAGGAACGAAGGAACGAACGAAGGAACGAACGACGAACGACGACAACGAACGAACGAACGACGACGACGACAGTGACTGTGAGTGAGTGACTGTGAGTGAGTGACTGTGAGTGAGTGAGTGACTGTGACTCCAGTGACCTCACTGTGAGTGAGTGAGTGAGTGAGTGAGTGAGTGAATGAGCGTTCGTTCGCTGACGTTACAGTGTTCTCTCTCTCTCTCTCGGTATGGTAACGCGCCCCGTCTCGACGGTGTTATCTACATTCAGTATTTTGCGTATTCGCCACTCAATCCTCACTTATTATCACGGTATTCCTATTTGTAGAACACATCACCTACACCTTCAGAATATATCCTTTTTCGGAAATGTCACGGATTAGCGCCGGATTACCGCCGCAGATTAGCGTAATCCTATAACGGGATACATTCCGCGTTGTACTCCTTATCCAGGACTATTCACTAAACGCCACTGAAGCTTCACTGTAGAAACTGATAATACCAAAACAGGATACATACCCAATTAATATATCCATAACTAGGAATACACGGAAACGTCGCTGTAAACGCTCTGTGTTTCACGAAAATACTGAATGAGGATACCAAGGAATCCGTCCCGTCGTTCGTTGAGCTGGCTGGCGGTCGACGTTGCGGCGGCGCGCACACTGTCAGCCGCAGAACGAACGAACGAACGAACGACGAATGACGAACGACGAACGACGAACGACGAACGGCGAACGACGAACGACGAACGACGAAGCACTCCACGTCACAGTGAGTGAGCGACGGCACAAACCGACCGCTTGATTACCAACTTAACCTGTACAATGCAAAAGTGCAACGCTAAGTCGGTGGTCTAACTAACTCGGCAAGGAAGTAAGCAAGTCCTTCCATACATGCATTGATGCATGCATTCATTCAAAGCCAGCCGCAAAATACCCGGGTCCCATGCGACAGTGAGGCTGCGAAGAGTTGAATCGAACATCATTACCAGTATGATACCGCCGCTGCAACGACCACGACGACCACCACGTCCTGGATACTTCCACCACGTTCCGGGTACTACCACCACGTCCTGGATACTTATTTTGGTTGGCGAAACACAATTGAATGCTTACCCATTATCGTTTTTTTGTATTAACTTTGCAAGGGGTTGATGAGTTTCACCAACTCTCACCCAGACGTCGCCCAACCCGGGTATGGCATAGTTTCGCGAGAGCACCTCTTACTGCTCAGAACTGGGTTTCTGCTTCATGTGGATGACGCGGCGTAAAGCCGCACTCAAGGTGGACGCGTTCACGTTATCGTCCTTGATCATCATGTCATCTGCGATTTGGCACATGTCCGCCTTGGTGCAAAGCATTGTCTCAAACACGTCCAGGTCAGGTACCACTTTCACCGTCGGGGCCGTCACCGAAATTACTCCGCTGAAATACGAGTCCGAAGCTACAAATACGTCCGCCTGCGAGCGCGACAACGCGTGTACAATGTCATCGCGTCATCGTTGACTCAATGGCACCGCTCATGCATGCATGCATACTTAGACGCGCAGACGCACCGATGCCATGCAGTACAATGACTGCAGTGGGTTGATATTGAGACAGAAATGAATTGGGATGTCGTCGCCACCATCACGCGCGAGGTTTCCCACCGGGCACAACTGCGCACAAACCACGTCATGACATCAAATACAACTCAACTCGTACCCATTCCGCCACACTCACGCCACTAGCAGGCCCACTCATTCAAGTGGCATGAGCACGCACGGCGCCATACCGCCACGTACGTGTGAAACAACTTCATGCTTTTCATGTTGATGGAAATCGGAAAAATACTCGTCGTGGGAAGGAAAGGTCACATTCTCGAATTCTGGAAGCTGGGTTTCGAAGCCGAATGGTGCTGGTAGCGCTTGGCTTTCGCTGTGAACCTGCAGAGGATCAAGTGACAAGAGGCATTAAGCACCGCTGCGTGCCCAGTGATGACAACTAGACGTACAAAGAACCGGATCTCGGGGTAGCGATCTTGCAGCCACATGCTGCCCTGCAAAACATGATGACGACAAGGCCACAGTTGACGGAGGCTGCAACGCAAGTATCGACCAAGCGCGGGTACACACACCTTCCAGGCCGCAGTCAAGTTCAAAATGAGCTGTCGATAGTGTGACATCGGCAAATACCTGTGAATGTCACGCGTATTGTTGCTCAAGTACCTGATTACACACGCATGCACCCCAAACTGACGTCATGTGTCCGATTTCCTTCACCTCAGCAATCGGTGGGAGTTCCAGCTTTGACTTACAGATCGCCTCTTCTGAGATGAATAGCAACATCAAGACTGCCGTCAGCTCCCATGCTGTCGTATCCGCAGTCCCACTTCATTTCGGCCATTGCCTGAACTCCTCTGATGCCGTTGACATTCGCCGGTGAATGTACGTTGTGTTTGCGTTGTTGCTGTGAACACCGGCATCGAATGGACACGGAAATGACCGACAACGATCGATGAGACACACATGTTGTATCATCATGCAGACGACGCGTCCATACGAACTTTGATCTCATGCCAGAACGATGATCGGGTCCGCTGCAGTATTTTGTGCACTGCTGCCTCAGCATGCTTCGAATTGGGATTGGGTAGTCCTTTGATCGGCACCCGAGCTTTGATGGCCTGCCGCAGTCACGAGGGATGCATCATGCGAGATCTCACTGCATCGACAATTGTCCCAGTGTTCCTTACCGCATCTCGCGGAAACATTCTGTCAAGAATTATGTAAGGCTTCGTTCTACAAACGAGGAAATTCACAAGTTACGATAGACACAATGCCCGAACATAAATGCATTCGTACTTGTTGTTCGAGAGATGCCTGAGCATGCGCTTGTGGTCTAACTTTGTGTTTGCGACCTCTTCGACCGCGCGATGGCGTGTGCCACCATCATCATACGCGCGGTGGAAGTCACCCTTGTAAGCACGGATCTCCTCCATTTCAGTGGGGCACGGATTACCGAGCGCCTGTGCCATGCATTACAGCGATTAAATTTCACTTTGGAAAACCCAAATGTCATCGACTTGGAAGCACTCACCGCTCTGCAAAGAACCCTCCACGGATCCACGTAAAACACATAACATGCCATATTGTCTCGAAACTCGCTGCTCAATAAGAAAGTGTCTGGATCGACCAGATTTTTGAACTGTACAGTGGTATGACGTTGATGGCAGTACAAAAACCTCGTCGGGTCCCTTTGCAACCAGGTCATGTTGCGGCGCAACAATTCCCGTTGTGAGAGAGACAGATTTCTTGGGTGCAGGGCGTGAAGGTCTTCGCCGCTCGACACACTACCAACAGTGTCGGCATCCCACGGCAAAAACACAAAGTTGCGCAGAACCGTGAACCTACACAACAAAGTTTCTGCTTAGGAACTTACGCTCAGGGTCAACATGCCAAGACAGAGCCGCGTAGACACACCGACGCGGCAGCGTAGATCCACAGCCATACATTTGAGCAATGTAGAGTTGACGGAGAAACGAAACCAATGAATGACCGAGTCCGTCTGTGAAAACATGTCCAACAACATGCGGCTTGAGCAACGCAGAGTCTCCTTCGTGATCTTCAGGATTCACATGATGACATCGCCGAAGTGCGTGATCGTCTTTAACCTGTCAAGCAAATCGGTCAGCACTGGACAGACGTAGAAAACAGAACAGGTCTCAGATCGCTGGCTTACGGGGCGGGTTCCTCTCACAGCGTCGAAATCAGTGTCGTGTAAAAGCAAAAGGTTCCGCAAGTGCAAGACTCGGCGATGTACCTCCTCGGACATCGAGAACGGGAATGCATCGCGGAAGTCGTCGTCGTGATGTACCATGCGCTCGAAGGGAGTTGACATAGCACCGCGGTATGGATTTGCGCACTGGGTCTGCTGAAGACACGACGCCCATACCAAAACAATGCAGAAGACGCAAAGCATGGCGAGTGGGCCCACTGTCTTGGGCCCGTACACGGCAACGACTACAACGCCGACGACAACGTTGTCAGGTGTCGGCACCTACTATCATGGCGTTAACTATCTTCACACGCCAGCGACAAGTGCTCAGAGTTTACCAGTGCACAATTTGTGGTTCTCTCAAATGTTTGAGCCCCAGATCACGAACGCTGGGGGGCGTAGACAGTTCTCTGATCCACCACGAACAAAAGTCGCCGTCAAGCATGATCATGCTGATGATCATCAACAACAGCAATATCGACGACGACGACGATTAACAGGACAGCGACAGCTGCTGCTTCCAAGTATCTCGAACTCTTCAAACGTCAACCCCACATCGTTCCCAAAGTTGCCATGCAAGCGAACAGCGACAGCGACGACAGCTTTACAACGGCGACGAACGGCGACGACGACAGCGAAGACAACACGAACGATGACGAAGACGGAGACGGCGACGGCGACGACAACGACGGCGACGACAACGACGGCGAAGTGCGGAAAAGACGACGACGACGACGACGACGACGACGACGACGACAGCGACGACGACAGCGACGACGATTGACGTGTCAACGGTGTGTCACGTCGTTGGCAGCCTGCGGTCACACGCTGGCCACTGCCCACAGCAGCCGCCGCTGGCCGCCGGCGAGTCACTGACACGGCAGTGCGAGCCCCACGAAGTACTTTTATCCCGAAAATCGTTAGTACTGGGTACTACTGTCAGTACTAAATGTATTCAAAAACACGGAATTGACGAAGCTGGCGGATTTCGGATTTCGTCGTCGTCGTCGTTCGTCGTCGTCGTCGTTCGTCGTCGTCGTCGTTCGTCGTCGTCGTTCGTCGTCGTTCGTCGTCGTTGTCGTTCGTCGTCGTTGCTGTCGTCGACGTCCATGATGATGCTTGGTGGTGGTGATGGCGTTGGAGGCGGCCGTGCCGTTACTGTTGTTGATGGTTTTTGCCAAAAGCGTTGGCAACTTGGGGACACGGTAATGTTGAGTTTTTGAAACGTTTTCAAATCAAATGCTTGAAATGACTGTTTTGGCGTTCGGCCTGGGCCGGTATGGGTGTTTGGTGTTTGGTGCTTGATGCTTAGTGGTGCGTGTTGTCCAATGCGTGGTGGTTCTTGCGTTGTCCTGTGTTGCGTTTGCATGAGGGGATAAACGCAAGCCAGGAAAAGCGTAACAATGCAGACACAAGCACACAACAAAGAAAAAACAAAAAAAACAGAAAACGAAACGCAAACCAACAACACAACTAAAATCAAGCAAACCAGGCAGCCACTGCAAGTAAGTCTACAACAACAAAGACAAAATACACGCTACGAGCCTCCTTGTGTAGTGTGTCTGTGTGTTCAATCGTCCTGCCGTCATAACGGCATGGGCAATCATGGCAATCATATAAGCAGCGTAGATCGAGTCGTCCTACAAGAGCTCAACAAGCAGACTTGACGTCGTCATGCTGCCAGCAGATCGCGGAGCAGTTTCCCGAGGCGAGGACAGAAGTCGCAACAATACCACCTCCCAAGAGCGTGAAGCACCACGTGCCAAGCGGCCCCGCACGCGACATCTTGGCCAAATTCTCATGGAAGAGGAACCAACGATACCGGCTGATGATCTGTTTGCTGCCACCGACGGCAACCACGCACCTGCATCGCTCGCATCGAGTATTGATGACGTGGTAACAATGGCACGATTGGATGTAACGTCTGTGGCGGCAGAATCTGCTGTGCTGAAGCCTGTTGTAGCTGTTCAGGCAGGTCCCCATCGCGACAGCCGCCTCGATTTGAGGAAAGCGAAAATCTCCAAGCGATGGCGTGACAAGTACGCGTTGTTGGCTCGATACGTTGCCGAGCACGGAGATGCGCGTGTCCCGCGAGATCTGGACACGGCGACGTACCGTAAGTTGGGCGTGTGGGTGAATTCACAAAGGATGGCGTATCGTGCAGAGAAGTTGCGTGCACAGGGAAAAGTTCCCAAGACCGCGAACCGTATCAATGCCATTCAAATCGAGTTGTTGAACAAGTTAAACTTTTTGTGGAGCGGATCGATACATCGACAGTCATGGGCGTCGAAGTTCGCGCAGCTGAAAAGGTTTATTGCTGAACATGGTCACGCCCGTGTTCCGGTGCGTTGCTCAGCCCCCGAGTATTCAGGCCTGGGCCAGTGGGTCATGACTATGCGTCGCGCCTTTCGTATGGAGAAGCTACGACAACAAGGAAAGCAGCCCAAGAGCAGTGATCGAATTTCGAAGGACCAAATCGCTATGCTCGACTCCGTTGGCTTCAAGTGGAGCATAGATCGCGGGGCGCGCCGCGGGCAGTGTGACACAGAATGTGAAAGCGGACGGGGAAGAGTGCAGGTGACGGCGATGCAAAGTCGAAGTGACACACTGCACTCGTCGTCGGATCTTTAATTAAAAAGAAGTTCAACGGCATGAATGACCTGTGCGAAAACAACATATTTTGACACGTTCCCAAATGATTTTATATACAATAAGTTTATAATGCATCATCACTTGCAAGTTCATGAGAGCTCGGGGATTGGGTCCTCCGCATCCTGCGACATACGAAGCAATCGAGTGCCCACAGTGGCGACCATCGGCTCCCCGTCTGGCCCATGTCCACTGACTTTGGTCGTGTGGGCACCTGGTTCCACGATCGTAACCAATACCCAAAATCCATGCTGTGCTTCAGATGAGAAGTTCCAAGCAAGCATTTTCTTGCCAGGAGCAAGGCCATACGTGTCTGTGTCACCGGAATTTCGTCCTATCCATGGGAAATCTTTGCCTGCGCGCCGCACGTGTTCTTGTGTCACAACGCAATTCCGAGGCACACGATGGAAATTCCCGGTACCGTTGTGGAGAAAAACTTCCACTTCATCTTCATGCTCGCGCAGTACTTCAGCAGCGTAGTACTGTTGCTCCAGGTCTGGAATCGCAACCCACACCTTTGCTTCCGGTGGTCGGGGACTGGGGTCGCGAGCCGGTGGGGGCAGGCGCTCGTGCTCGTCTGCGTACTTCTCCTCATGCGAAGGTGATGGGAGTTGGTCGAAATTGCCCTCGATTTCCGCACTGCTTGGGCTTGCGTCACCCTCAGTGAAATTGGGCGAAGCAGATTCGATATCGTCACCGCTAGAGCATGGGTCTCCACTGCTTCCGTCGGTGACTGCACTGCGGCTTGGAGATGTCGCGGCTTTCGCGGGTGACAAAGTACCGTGATAGGACTCTAAACGTGCCTGGACAGTCATGATGTCATCATCCGAATCTCTCAAATACTCAACAGCAAATGACGCCAAATCATTCAATCTGTGCTTCATGGCCGGCGACAACAAATCAACAAATTTTTGGCCCGCAGCGTCATAGCAATCCAACAACACCTTCAGCATCCGGGCGACATAAGACGCATTGCGCACACACTGGTTGTACGAATAGTTGCGGCCGTAGTAATTTGCCGTTCGGGGTGACATTCGATAGTGCTGCCATCCCTCCGCCCTGGTAGCAAAACTTCCTTCGGATTGGCCAGCGATTAAATTGGCAATGTTGAGCCCTGTCAGGTAGTTGTCGTATGATTCGTCTCCGTCCAGTACAGCCTGCTGTTGCTGGTACAGAGTCTTGAGCACCTGCACAAGTCATAACAGCTGATCACGCACGACCAAATTTACACACTAAAAAGAAACACAAGCAGATTTTTACCTGGACGTAACAACGTTCGGCACTCTCCGTGGGTGCGTCGTCAACGGCCTTCAAACACTTTTCGTGCAAGGTCAACAAGCCCCGCAAACCCCAGCCCTTGGTCATATCAGGCTGTTGCACCATGACATGCGTCAGGATACGGAACACCACATCCTGGTTGGTGTCATCAATGTCACGGCTGGAAAGGACTTGCCGCGACAATACATCCACCAATCGCGAAAAGCTTAGAATGCTCCGTCCCTTTGTTGGCCCGGCCTGCAATAGTTCGTCGTACTTGTCAAAGTCAGGGTGCTGCATCAAATTCTCGACTGCATCTAGCAACCGCGGCATTGGCACTGCACGCAAATCGCGTTTCTTGTTGACGGTCCTCTTTTTGTACACGTTTGCGAGCATGGCAGGCCAAGAAACCAAACGACCAGCGAGGCGTGCATCTTGTTTCGAGGGTGACTCTACTCGTGGCGCTTCACCGTCGTGTTCCGCCTCATCGCCGACCAAGAATCCAACCAGCGCTTCGATGGCTAACACGGGTGGCGCAACGAATGAAGGTGCATGCGGCAAGGTCGACGCCTCTGTCACTACCCACGGCAGGATACTGCCAAAACCGTGTTCTTTGGTGAGAGTCAAAGGGAGTTGCTGTGCCAATGGCATAAGAGTGACTAAATACTCGAACAACTGCACACTCGTGTGCCGAGCGTCGGGCGCTGTGGCTACCTTTTCTTGCTCAGCTTCAGATGCCCCGGTAGCAGCTAACTGCTGCGCTGCTCGTTGCGCGGCAATGGCGGACAACTGCTCTCCATCCTGTACGCACACCTTGAGGAACTGACAAACAGCTTCACGAGCGCTGTTCATGGAAAAGTCTGAGTCCAGCAAAACTCGATGTACACAACGGGACAGCAGAGGCGCCTTCACAGGATCTTGAAAAACCAGCGGCACGACATGGTGCGCAATGCTACCTGCGTCAAAACCAGATTTCAGCGCACTCAGCCACCGTTTCGTCTGCAGTGACACCGTCTTCGATGACCGCCCGCGTCCAGATTTCCCTTGCCGAGAGAAGCGGAGCACATTACAAACAAAATGCTCGCAGAAGCGACACAAGAAGTAGGACGCAGTCCCAGACGGCAGATCTCGCCCGAGCGATATGAATTTTCGCAAAAACTCATCCACAGCAGGACTTGCGAGTTGCCAGCGACGTTCCTCTCGTGTGTTTGCACGCCACACTTCCTCGCTGAACACATTCCCGATAGTCCTGCTTCCAGCGTTCTTCTTTGGCGGAGGTGATGTGTCAATGGACAGTGAATCACCCCGAGCGAGCGGACTACGCTTCGGTGTGCCCGATGCAGCCTTGGCTGCCCCACTGCCGCTTTCGGCATGGCCATCATCTGCCTCCGTTTCCGGCGCGGGAGGATCTTCGGGTACGTTGCGTTCGTAAAAGAGGATGTACGCGCTGTGAGTGCACTCGTGCGCGTCTGTGGGTTCTTGGCGCCCACCAAAGCATTCTGCCGGTATCCTCGATGCATCAAATGAGGACACTATCTGGTCGTTGATGCGGAACCAAGCGTCACCGTTTTTCACAAGCGAGTAGTAGTGACCACCACCGGCGGCACCAGATTGAATTACGATGCCTCGCAATGTGTACGAACAGTCGCCGAGCCCACCGTTTGCGTCTACGCTGGCGTTTTGGTCACCGGCACCGTCATGTTTGCTACCGACCGGAGAACCAGGCGGTGTGAAAGGCTGGCCATCGTTTTTGTCGCTAGCAGCGGCTCGTGCTGCATCTTCAGCTTCTTTCTTCTTCTTCTGGTCACGAAGACGGCGTGCAGCTTGTGTGTACGGAAACATGTCGAGCTCGAAAGGGAATTCCAGTCGAGAATTCACTTTAATTTCTTGGAATGTTTGCATACAGAAGTCGAAACGCTTCAATTGGATCGCTAGGAGGTTGGGCAAGACTTTGAAACTCGATGTGCGGACGGCATCGACTTTGCAGTTCGACTTGTCACACCACAACTGAGAATCACCCGTCATCTGCTCCTCGACACAAAACATTTGCTCCAACGCCTCTTGCAACGTTTTGACTCCACGTATCGGAACCGAAAATATCGCCGTCGGCGGTGACACAGTGAATGTGGTAAAACCAGACACACGAATGTTTTCATTGATGACTCGGCCGGAGAAGTGCCACTTAAGCGAGTTGGCCAGTGAATCACACTTCGACACCACCTTGTTCTCTTTCGCTTTCTTAGACTCCTCCTCGACAATGGTTTCGAGTCGGGAGAACAGCTCCGAAAAGAAAGTGCCAGCGTCGTTCTGGTGATACACATTTTCGATGGTGGAGAACGTTCTGCAGGCATCAACGAACGATACAGGGTCGAAGTACGAAATGGTTCCTTCGGATAGATACGTGAACGTTCGTTGCAGTTGACGGAGCACCTCTTCCTTGTCAGGCATTGGTGGGGACGCTGGCGCCACCTCAGCAACTGCAGATGCAACAGGGACAGCCGCATCCTCTTCGAGGGTCACCAGTTTGGCAACGGCGACGCCCTGCTCATCACTGGAGGAATCTGGGCTTTTCTTCGACATCGCCAGCCCTTCAAGTTTTAGAATTTCATCCCGCAACGAGCCACTCACGTGGAATAGTTGCTGCAGCACAGAATTCATGTAGCAAGTGTTTCCTTGATTTTTCAGGCCAACAATGTGTGCGACGGAGCCGGTGCTGGACTTCAACTGCGTTGTCTGGGCATTCGGGTTTGAGACTGGTACGATCCATGGTCTGGTGAAGGAACCGGCGTCGCCGCGAGTATCGTCTGCGTCAGGAGCCAAAGCTTGTTGAGCTGGGTCAATAATATTTGGGAGTTTGATGACAATTGGGGCCAGAAAAGTGGAACTTCGGCTCCCCAACATGAACATGGTCTCGAGCGCTGACTTTTGTGCAAGATGTGAAGTGCAGAGAGCGCGTCGGCGATCATGAAAGGAAGGCACTTTAAAGAGGCAGTCGTCCATGGTTAATGCCACCAACGTTTCCAAGAGCCTACGCTGGTTTTCTTGCGCCGGAGTGCCTGCCCCGGCAATGGCCCCTCGGCTCTTTCTTGGGGTTCCCAGTACGGGGCTAGAAGTCGATTTTGGTGGTTCCAGCAATGCCGTGAGCAACTGGAACAACTGCCCCAAAATGAGCTGTGATGTGCCTGTCGCTGCCTTCGCCTGGACGCGCGCAATGTGTTCGGACAATTTTGTCACAGCTACGTCAAGAATCCGAACCCCGAACTCTGACAATGTGATGTCGTTGTGTGCGCTGATGGTTGAACTATCCGGTATCGCCACTCGCGCCGTGTCTTGAACAAGGTACTCTTTCAGGACAGCAAAAAAAGTGATGCCATCATTTTCACGAACTCGCTTGGTGGACTTGTCAGCTTTGGGACCCCGTCGTGGGCTGAGCGAATCAGTCATGTTCTCGTTGTCAACGTTGTCAAGGGAGAGCTGAGTTGTGAGGATGTGAATGCATGCTTCCAGAATCGGGCTCTGCATCGCTTTTTGTCCGGAGAGCGCGCTGAAAAACGCACGAAGCCGGCCACTCATCGCCGACGAACAATGCAAGTGCGTCGAACGTTCCAACAAGAAAAACAATGGGGCACTTGCGCTGAACACCGTGCTTGTTTGCAGCAAAGCGTTTTGCAAGCTATCACGTGCACGACCATTCACTTCAATGGTTGCCTGCAAGAGAGCAAGAGCCTTATCGAGCATGGCAGCTTCTTGAATGTTGTCCGCGTGAGCTCCAGGCGCTGACGGAGCGATGCCAGCGCCTGCGTCACTCAATTCCATGATGAATTCTAGTAGTTGGCTGACAAGCACAGGAGCATCCACCGCGGCTGTTGCCTTTTGAAAAGTTTCTTCACTGAGTTGGCGACGCATTTTCGACGTGGAACGGCGCGCGAGCAGCACATCACCAGAAGGCGAAGTGCTGCTAGCAGTTGAGTCTGTAGGGGAATCGTCAACATCGTCAACTGCTTCACATTTCGCTTGTAGGGCGACTTGCCAATCGAGTTTTTGGCTGTAAAAGTTGTAACGGAACCCTACAGGCGACGAATCCCCGTCTGCTTCACCGAGTGGCAGTGAGTGTATGAGACCCTCACCACACGGGTCAGGCTTTGACCCCGAGTAAGTCAATTGACCGATCATCCATATGCGCTGTTTGGGGATGTAGAAGATGTGAATATCCGAATTTTCGGGTTCTTCTTTCTTCCACAGATTTCCCTTCTGGTACTTGAAATCTAAGAGCCGATACGTCCCAGTGACGCGGGCACTGTGAACGCCGATGTGACCATGAAATCGAATACGAGTGGGCACGGCTTTTCCCGCCTCGCTGTCATTTCGCGGAGAGAGCTCGTGCCGGCTGGGCTTCGCGGAGTCGCCATTGCCATCGCTGTCCTCATCGTCTCCTCCAAAAATGAACAAAAGAATGCTCAGAGTCACATCTAGGCAACTTCGAATCACGCACTGAGTCCTCATAGCATCAACGTCGCATTGCTCAAACACGCGGAATGTCGGGGCAAGGCAACCCGAACGAATGAATGCTTTGCACCACTCGCGCGACCGCGTTTCCTCTTCAGGATCTTGGTTCGGAACCGCGGTGGAGTGCGACACTAGCACATTGCGCAGTGCTTGCAACGAGTACACGGAGTGGAAGAGGTGGCGACCAACTTTAAACTCCTCTGCCCAGTTGAGACTGTCCAACTTGGACGCCGTTTCGAATTTTTCTTTGATTGTTGTTGCTGTCGGCAGCCACATTAGAAAATTCCATACATGTCGTATTCTAGCGTCGAGCGCCACAGGGTCATCGACGGCGCCTCGGCGAGCACTCAGAGCTTCCAGCACGTCCAACAAAGCGGGCACAATGCCCTTCGTGTCCCATACAAACAATAGCCATATCAAATCGTCTTGAATCAACTGGCCATCCTTTCGGCCGTCGTACAAGCCGTCCTCTGCGAAATTAGCCGAGCCAAGGGCACTGCGTTTAGGTTCCCACCGCCCATGCAGTTCATGAACAGCATCAAGGCCTAAAGTCCAAAGCGACGAATGCAAATCCACGAGAGGGCGGGAATTTGGCGCAAGTGTTTTTGCACCGGACTGCGACGGTGCCGTTAACGACGCCCTCTTCTTCCCTGGGGTCGTCACTGATGTCGTTGGCGGAGGGCCTTCCGACTGGCCGCGCCCTGTCGAACCGTTGGGGCGACCTACAATCCTCCCTTTCATCGTCAGTCGCCGCGGGTCCAGAAGTACAAGCCGCACGCGTTCGAATGCGTCGATTGCTTCCGTGTATCCGTCACAAACGCGAAGCACCTTCTGCTGAACGGCCATTAGACTATCGGAGGCACGGACACCTAAAGATTTGAACAGCATCGGCGGGATGTACAAGTCCACGTCTCCGCGTGTGTCGGTCTCCACTCTTTCGCGCGTTCTCACGGCAAAGTCAGCAAGTTTGGACCGTGGCCCTGGGTCGTGCGATGAGAGCGCGGTCGGCATAGCGCAACAGCGAAGCACCTCCCGCAAAAAGTCCACCACTCTGCACAGACGTGCTTGATCTTCGGGACTGACTGTCGCACTCGGCTTCGGATGGGCACGTCGCACTTCCCGCAGCACAAAGTCGAGGATGGTTTCCTCGAATTCCTCTCGCACCATTGCGCTACCCTCGCCTTCGTCGTTATGGTCGCTGAAACTCATTGCAAACAGAAGAGAACAGTAAAAGCTGATCGCAACCGATCTCACTGACGATGGGCCGTTTACCATCAGACGAAACAGTTCCTCTTTGCCCAGCAAGTTTCGATCGACAACGCGCATGGCTCCTAGCCGCGTGCCGCGGTAATTGTAGTCGTCGTAGCTCTTCCGCCGAGACGGTATGGTAGTGCGCACAAGGCGTTTCGCATTGATGCGCAGGAAGAACATTCTAAAGCACGCAAATGTGCTAAGCCCGACAGTGTCTGTCGGAACACCGCACAGCGTGTCAAACATGAACGCATTCATGCTCGCTGAAAAGTGACGCCGAATACTCAACGGTTGACTAAGAATCCAATCAAAGAAGCACGCGTACAACGAGGGATGCTCGGACAGACAACCTTTCCACAACTCTCTCGCAAGCGCACCATCTTCCTCCAACAGTTCGGCTGGAGCAACGGTGTCCAGCAGCTCGAGCAAGGCAGTCGTGGCTTCCTGGAGGGCGCGGGTCCGGTTGTCGTCGCCGTCGGTGACTGTGCGAGCCGTCGCGCTCAAAGCTCCTAAAAACACCCTCCGAACAATACCTGCCGGTGATCTGTGCTCAATGTTGGGCGCGACGTCAGCCTCTTCGACCGGATCAGGCTTCACAGCATGTTGAAATAAAACCTGCCATGTCTCAATATCTCGCTCGTCAGCTCGTAGGATGCGCTCCATGAAAGCGCACAACAATGCAGTTGATCTGGGGTCAAGAGCGCTGGAAGTACCAGGATCGGCTGCCAACGACAGCAATCGCGAGCAGACCAGAAAATGCTGTCGCGCAGCTGAGCGAGTGGGAGTTTGACGTGAGTCCATACTGCGCAAAAAACGTTCATAAAACGATGGAAAACGGTCCAGGACTTTGCGGCCTTCTTGGGAGGCCACCAGCTCTATCGATATCGGATTGCGCTGCTGCAGTAACATATCAAACGGCGCCCAAGCCAAGTCCAAAAGCGCATCGCAAACGTCTGGCGGGACGGTGTCATACGGATCATCTGCGTACAGCGGTTGTGCGTTCTGAATGCGTGCTTGGATGAGACGCGTAATTCTCTTTTGCTTGCCGAGCACTTCGTCCACAGTTGGTGCAACCGCAGCTTCACCAGCGTTTGGGGGTGAACCTGGCCGCGAGATTTGCAGTGGCGGAGGTTTCCACAAACCTCGCAGGTCCTTGTCAACGACTTTGATGAACTTGACGAGTGTGGCAGGCTCGATCTCCGAGAGTACCGCATTGAGAACCGAAAATATCGTGGTTACGGTGTGTGCGTTGTTGTTTGCGGTTGCTGCCCACAAACCCTCGATGATGTTGAGCGGGAGTTGTCCCTTGGCGGCCAGCTTCACGAACAGCGATTCCGCTTTCGCCAGGCAGCGGTGATCGATGTTTGTCAGCAGCTGCTCGAGTACACGGTGCGACTGCACAAACTTGACGAAGTTTGAACGAAACTCGGATCGAAGGCGAAAGACGTCTCTGGCTATTAAACCTAACTCACTTGCGGCAAAGAGGCGGAACTTCAAGTTGCTTGTCTGCAACAGCTGGTGCACCAGTGATTGCCATACTCCTTGAGCATCCATCAACAAGCTAATTAGTTCCTCCTCGTGTTTGGCGTCCGTTTCGCTGAGAGATTTCACGTTCACTTCAAGCAAAAAGCTGGGAAGGCCAGTGAAGTTTGCGCCGCTGTGTATGAGACGGCCGATGTGCTTCAATTCGTGGTTGGAGGTCCCAACATCGAGCTCCTCCGGACTACACTCCGCAAGTCTTTTCATGAGATCCAACAACGCTCGTGCCGACTTGTACGATACAGCGACCATCATTGGTGACAAATTGTCGTTGCCACGTGGCGCGTCTTCCTGCGCGTCCGTGTCGCCCTCATCGTCATTTCCTTGCGTGCTGTGACCTCGACTGTGTTCGGGATCTTCATCGGCGCCTCGCCGTTCACCTAGCCGCAAATCAAATCGTTCCTGCTTCCCACATTGCACGGAGGCGGTCAGGACTCCTGCAAAGGCCCCGATCCCAATCCATTGTTTGTCTAATGTGGCAGCAACCAAACTGGACACATGGGGCAGGAGTCGCCTCCGGAACTCAGGCAGGAGATGTGGCATTGTGCGGACGTAGGGCGAGTGATGGTCGCGATACAAGTTGTTGTACGGAGAGAGGATGGACAGCAAAACGTTGCAATAGTGGAACGAGTCTTCTAGCGAGTAGTCATCCGCTTCATCACCGAGACTATCACTGCCGCCGTCTCCCTGACTGTCTGTGTCTGAGAAGGGAGGTGGGGCGCTCGCTTTTAGCGCGAGGTGGACTGCAATATCGATGGCGCATTCCAGGATTGCTTTTTGAGCAGCACCCTGGCTTGCGCTGGCGTTCTTGAATGGAGCTTTCGAGAGTGTTGTGCGTACAATTGGGCGCAGGCACGTCCTCAAGAATACGTGCAGGGTACCAGCAAGCGTTGCAAACTGCTCTGACTTGATATCTTGAAGCGCATCCGACAGAGCCACATGGTAATCTATGAAATCTTGGTAACCGTCGCCGTACTGGTCTTCGCCATGCAGTCGGTACTTGGCCCATACCAACAGGTAACTTGTCCCTTGGCTCATGGTAAGTGCCCTCGGCGCCGCAGCTGCCGAGGACTGAATTCACGAGCTTGTGATAACCAGCGAGTGTGGTTTGCACACGCCCGCCCTGTTGGCGCTATGGCGGCCGTATTGCCGCGGGGGGAAACAAAAAATGAGGCGTGCGACGCGCCCTGAAAAATCGTGGGCATTTCACAGACCGCATTCAGCCATGTAGTTCTAAAGCGTGACGTTCATTGCGCCGAAGATGTCGCCATCGCCAGGAGCATCGGAATCAGCGTTCCCCGCTCTGGTGGATACACCTCGTGCTCGCTTGCAATCGAAGTCGATCCAACTCAACTCATAGCGACAGCGACCGCAACACACAGCAACGGAGACGAAGAGCACAGCCATGTTCACGTCACATATGTATGCACACCCACGTTTCGTGTGCGACCACAGCTTCTTTACTGGTGAACACGTCGTCAACGACGGTCACAACAAAGTGTTGTATTGCGTCGCAGCAACACGTCTCACACAACAACAACAACGACGACGACGACGACGACGACGACTACAACTACTACAACGACTACTGCAACTACAACTACACCACGCAGGTAACTCGCGCAGACCCAACAGAGAGGAAGAAGAACAAGGTCAGTCGTGTAAAGCTGCGGTCGCGACAAACAGACAGAGGGGACGGACGGGCTGACGGGCTGACGGACAGACAGACAGACGAAACGACCACCTTGTTCACGAAGCCAACAACGCAACGCATCAGCAATGACGCCACAACGAACTGGAAGTACAAAGTAATACGAACGTCGCCACAACCACGCAACAACCTTACAGCAACAACCACGCAGCGACGCAAAGAAGTCTCGACAGCAACGCAACAAAGACGCAGCAACGACGACGACGGACGGCGATTGAAACGACGACAACGACGACAACGACGCAACAACGCAATGACCCACAACAATGGACGGCGCAACAACGACGACGA